>OBWE01000103.1_pt1 | contig 71037 bp, 61 predicted proteins | sample 1476251 | NCBI WGS metagenome assembly OBWE01 (sample SAMEA2580037, study PRJEB22360) | human gut metagenome | biome: human gut; feature: human-associated habitat; material: faeces | place: Denmark | collected 2008/2010
ACTGTATATTAATATATTAATAAAGAACACTTTTTTCCCCTTACTTGGGAATTATGATATTCCCATTATCGTCTATCTCTGCTATTTTATTTACTTTCTTTTTAGGTAGTTTTTTCTGCTTGGAAAAGTCGTTTTCCAATAGAATGTTTTCAGTATGTAAGATTAAAGGATTGCCAAACAATAGTAAATCAACAACTGCCAGCTCTATTATATATTTCTCATAAGTGTCTTCATCAATTTTTATCGCTTTCAATATATTAGCTTTTGTCAATTCAACATTGCCACATCGAGATAATAGTAGTAATTGGATAAAGAAGCCTTTTATTGCTGCATCCAGTTCGATTAATGCAAACTTATTGGAGATAGTGATGCACTGTTCTTCCATTGCAGGAATATGATAAATATTCCGTCTAGTTGGATAAGAAAAACCGTTATCCACAAAATAAGGCTTTATATCCAAATATTCTTGAAATATCTTATTAAAACTGCTTACTGATTTACCTCCACTTGTTCTTTTTAATTCATCTAAAGTGATTCTCACATTATACCAATCATCTCTTGAAAGAGACAAACAGAAAAATCTATAAATATTGGCAGGTTTGAATCTATTTAGAATGGAATAGTTGACGGTTGCATTGCTTTTGCAGAATTTGGGTAGAATATTCATTAGTAGCGGATTGAATATTGTTTATAAATAGTAAATCTTTCTTCTCTTTTTCTATCTTGTAGTAATAAGCACTACCAAAGTAAATCTTTGCTTCTTTTCGATTATTGAATCGCTTTCCCGTAGGAATATGAATAATCATAGGTCATTGGTTTATTTTATTAATGATGTATCTGAATCTAATTAATGTTGTGGTGCAAAATAAATCGTATATACTTTCCCTTGTATCTTTCTTTTGCTTTTAATATAGCCATTTGAGCTAGCCCATAAGCCAACTCTAAGCCTGTTATCTGTTACTCCTTGTTTTAGTGCTTTTTCTCTGATTTCTTCATAGGTGAATGTTTGCATAGTACTGTTTTAAATAAAAAATGGTGATAAAATAGTGTATCTTTTGTGCCTGTGCTATCTTATATACTATTTGTAATATATTGATACAAAGGTACTAAGTTTTTAGGGAGTGACCTAATACTAGTACCACAAACTGAAAAAATCGACTAGAAGTATTAATAAAATGTGATTATCGATTGGCACTTTATTTTACTTTATTGTTTTTGCTTTTAAAGCCTTTTGCCTAGCTCTGTATTCCCTTTGCCTTCTAGCATTATCTTCTTTATGTTCTCTGCAATATTTTACATTATAATAACGGTTTTTCTCTTTGTTCCTTACTGCCTTAAATCTTTCTTCGTAGCATTTAATTTCTTCTGATACTGGCAAAACTTCTACACCATCTTCAATAGCGTGAAATTTACCTATTAAGTGTTGATGAATATCTTCTGTGACATCTGTAAAGACAGTATTCTTTTTCGTATTCAAAGTGTATTGAAGTGGATGATTCCAAAGTTTTGGATATATTGAAATTGTATATTTATACTGTTCAATTCTGTCTATAAAAGCACAATCAAAAACTTCGTGAATAATATCATACCTTGTTTTGTCATCCTTTATTTCTGCTACTTTATCTAAGTTTACTACCTTGTCATCTCTACTCACCTCAATTAACAGACCTTGAATAGTAGCCCTATCATTCATCCACTTATTCAATTCTTTTCTTTCTCTGTCTATTTTATTATTGAGTTCATTAATAAAAGAATCAGCTTTCGTTATTGATAGAGTACCCTCCACATAAGCTTTATATTCTATTACCTCCGCTCTTTCCTGCATTGCTTTAATTCGCGATTCAGAAGTTTTAATTTTACTGTCACATATTGCGAGTTGGCAGTAATATTGTTTTCTATCTTCATCATCCTTATGTGCTAATTTAGTTGCATAAAGCGCAATAGAACTATGCCAAAGTATGCTGTCAACTAAATTTATCTGTATCCAAAATCCGTTAGTACATTCTTGACAATGATATGTATTGTTATTTTTCTTTGCAACCATTATTCCACCACAGTAAGGACATCTCAATAATCCTTTACCGAAATAATAGTTATTATACTGTTTTTTAGGTTTGTTTGTATTACTCTTGGCTATCTCTTTACATTTATTTATCATTTCCAATGTTACTAACTGAGGATATATATTTCCTTCCGTCTTGACATTATTACGTTTATTGGTAGAAGAAGGCAAACCTGCATAAGCTAAATTGTTTAAAGTTAATGATATAAATTTTCTAGCAGTAAGCAAAGTATAACCTACTAATAGCCCTGTTTGCATTAGTTCTTTAGCTAGACTACCATAACTATATTTCCCTGTCAAATATAAAGCAAATATCGTCTTTACTATATTTGCCTGTTTCTCGTCTATTATTAGTTTCTTCGTTGTCTCATCTACCGTATATCCATATAAAATCCAGCCACCAGTATATATAGATTCTTTGCGTTTAGCATCTTTTGTACGTTTCCACCTAGCTAGTTTAGTACGCATTTCTGATTCTGCCATTTGGGAGAATAAAGTGAATACCATTTCTGCACCCTCATCTATATCTCCATTATCTTTAAATAGCCGTATAGACGGATTCTTGACTACTAACTGTATTTTATGAGTTGTGAGATAATCCAATACAGAGAAGTTTATTTTCTTTCTTCTAGCGATTCTTGATACTTCCCAACAGTACACACAATTTATATCATTATCTTCTTCAATCAATTCTTTCATTTTGTTTAATCCTGCACGCTCTTCTTCTGCCAACTTTATACCGGATTCCTTTTCACATACAGGAATTATGCACTCCGGTAAATAGCCGTCTTTGATAGCCATATTGTAAATTTCTCGTTCCTGTTCGTCGAAATCCTGTGCTTTTGTAGAAACTCTTACTAATAGTATTGCCTTCATATTCAGATTATTCTAATAATAATGATGCAAATATAACTATTTTAGTAACAGGATATATAAATTATACTATATAATTTGAAGCCTCTCACGTGTGCACCCGGCTCTGATATCGGACGGCAGTGATGAAGCTCTCCGTCCCGGGTGATATAAAAGTGATAGCCGATATCCTTGAATCCGCGTTGCAGGTGACATTGCCGAAGTTGTTCTACGGTGAAGGGAACATTGCAGCGCGTTGCGCTGCAATGAATCACCAATAACTTAATCTCACGGGGGAGATAATTATCTTCTGGTTTTTTCATATAGATGACCAGAAGATTACTGTCCCATACAGGACGTTACACCCAAGGCCGAAATGACCGACGTTGCAATAGTTACAATAAACTGGAGAATGTTTTTCCAAAGTTGCTTTTTCATACGAATTTAAATTAAAGAATAAATACTTATACATTTTGAACTCAATAACCCAACAACAATCGGTTGATTATACTGACGGATCCGGAGTTACCCCACTGCCGGAACCTCCTTGATTGTCGTCACCGTCATCAGGAAGCGGATCTTTGTCCGAATCTGCCGAAGAATCGCTCTTATACAATGTATAATCCAGCGTCTTACACAATTTGCGGAGATCACTTCCGGGATAAAAGAGTACTTTGCCCTTATCGATGCACGATGTCTTGAATTCCTTTACCGTATCGGTAGGAGTGCCCGTTTTGATGCTCATGCGGAAATTGCCCAGGTCACCCATTTGGGCGATATTTCCTTCATCCAGTACGTTGACTATTTCGAGCAGGAACTCACCGATACAACCTTCCAATTCTCCTTTTGAATAAGAGGAACGTTCGGAGATTCGTTTGCAGACTTCCTTGACAGTCACTTTACGACCGCTACGCGCCACTGCATAGTACTTCGGAGTTTCATCAGGTTTCAACAGGTTCTTGCGAGCCATGAGAGTGTAATTCTGTGCCATAACTTTTTAAATTTTAATTATTAATTTCTGATAACTTTGTAATCGATTACATGACAAAAGTAATACATCGGGGAATCGGCATGACGCATAGTGACGTATACAGGCGCATAGATAAATAGAAAAAACATTGGGAGATTTGTATCGAAACTTCCCAATGTTTGATTTCAATTATTGAGATGTTTTTTTCAAATCCTCCAATGTTTTTCCGATTTTCCAAAAGGACAAAAGGACAAAAAAGACAGTTGTGACTATTGCTTGTTCAACTTGATATAGGAACCATGAGATATCTTACTGATCTTTATTCCGTTAAGCGATTTTAGAAGACGTGTTACCTTACGGAGATTGAAATCGTGTTTTGCGCCGAGCCGGATCGCTTCGTCTGTAGTGAAGCTATTTGGCAACTCATTGACGAAATTGCGAATAACGTTCGGATTTTTCAGTGGACGGACCGAAGGGACCGGCATGGATGAGTGTAACAGACGGCTATGCTCGTAACAACACAGGACAATTTGAAGAGAACGCTCGAAATCAGCATCTATACAATAAATCTCGGGAGAAAGATCATTAGCTTCAAATTGCCGGATACGGGTTTGAATCATGCTGATACGCATCACCAGAAAGGCATAGCGTTTCACTACGGCTTGGAGATCATCATTGCCTTCCATGGCTACCTCGGACAGCATGTGTGAGAAAATCTCATTCAGACGGTTCCATTGTGGACGGGTGAAATGAAATAGAACAGGATGGGCCAGGCAGAAATTATATAGTTCGTAGACACGATGAGCAATCGGCTTGAAAGAGTCTTCTAATGAAATGCAATCATCGCCCATTTCTTTCCAGTGAGGAATTTCACGGAAAGTGTAAGTCAGAATACGGCTGGGGAGTCCGTTCCCGCAACTGCTTAGCAAACTGTCTATCTGTCCGGGAGTACCCGTCAGAAGTAAGGCTAATTTAGGATGACGGATATAAACCGGACTGATACCGTTGGCTTTATAGGAAGAATCAATGTTTTCGTGCTCAAAAGCTTTGCGGAGCATATCGTCGAAGTTCCCACAATCCAGATGATTGGCTGTGGAGAGTGTTTGCGCTTCCGTATCGAAAATGATGCTTCCCTGCGAACCGTTGTCCTGCATCTGAATTTGCATGCGGGTATAACTGGTAGTGGCGGGGATGAATAACATCTTGAAAGGAGGTCTTTGAGGTTCTTCGGAATATGTATCTCCTTTTTTCCTTTTTTGCTGACATTCTGCTTGCCAAGTGTTGTGCGCTGTATGGTAGTTTTTTTGCATGGATTCACTGGTAGACAGTATTTCGGCCTGTATTTCTTCCAATAAATAGCGTCCGGTTTGAGCAATGCTTTTGCCACTACCGGCAGAAGAAAAGATAACACAGAACAAATGAGTGGAATACTTTTTGTGATTATAAATTCCAAAAGTTTGTGGAAGTACCGCACTTAGCGCTGTGAGATCGGAAAGGAGGGAGATGTCTTGCTCGCGGTCACTCGCGTCTTCGATGATGCAATCATTCAGTAGGTCGGGAAGATTATTGTACAAATCACGAGGAAATAAAGGCGTCTCTTTTCTGAATTCTTCTCCCAGCCAATAGGCTTCTTCGGTGCTGTCGGAGTTTTCTAAAGTACCATAGGGGACTTTTGTCCTTATGTCTTTTTGACAGGGGGAATAAGCCGGTGGAACTGTTGCGGATGTCTGATTGTTAACTTGTTTGTAACCAGATGATAATACGCTTGTCAGTTCTTCGGCACGAAAATCTGTGTGCTCGAAAAAGACTGTTAGCCCGCGTAATATGCTTTCTTGCGGATAGTGGCGGCGGCAGGCTTCACAGGCTAGTTTGAACACGTTGGAATGGCGTTGCCCGGTTGTTAAGGGATGAAGGAAAATATAGGACGAAATGAACTTGTTGATTTCGTCTTCAGAAGTATTTTCCGTAGGGTTGTTTTGGAGGGGGAAAGGAGGAAGTTTTTCATTTTCGGAAGAGGAGTTTTCTTCTTTTCTCATTAATGGTTCCAAAGTAAATGCCTGATAGAGACTGGCAACGTATCCATTGGGAGAATAACTGAAATAACACAGACGGCTTTCGTCCTTGCATGCCGGATCACTCTCCAGACCTAGCAACTGATTGTAGTAACGGCTCACCAATTGCTGACCTTCACGATGGCGGCCTTCGATATCTTCTACATAGGCGAAGACTTTCACACCGTCGGTCGGACTTTCTATGGCCGCTACCGTATGCGGGTCTGCCGCGCAACGTTGAATGACTTCCAGACGATTTTTTACGTGGTCGTAATCGAGTCCGACAATATGACTGGGGAGGAGGAAGTGTTTGATAGCATGCGCTCCATTGAATGTACCTGCCGGAGTGAAGCAAGGGAGTTGATTTTTCAATTTCTGTGCGGCAGCATGATCTCCATCTGCATAATATCTACGGATGGTATTGATAATCGTTGCATAAACAGGATGAATACACATAATAATGACTTCAAGGAAAGACATGACTTTGGGCTTTTTTGAATACACATTTTCATAAACCGAGACTTTGATTTCTTCTAGAACTTTCATATAAAATTGTTTTTTGTAAGATTGTGCTACCTGACTATCAGATAGCGGGAGCAAAGGTCGGTATATTAAAAATAGGGTTACTTTCCTATGTGGAAAGTACTTGATAAAGCAAATATAAACTGAAAAATTTAAAATTATTAATCATAGAATGACATGGCGAAAGAAAAACAAAAACCTTATGAGTTTTTAAGCAATTTGGTATTGGCTTTAATGGATACAGATAGCGCATTTATTAATGCATTTTTTATGGATGAATTTGCTATTTCCTCAAAAACATTGGGGGGAATAAGACGGGGAGAGGATATGTGTATTTATCAGTATGTACGAGTGATCCGGTGTATGACGAAGTATCTTCATTTAATGATTCAGCTGGATATGTTGCTGAAAGAATTAAGAATTGTACTATCTTCCAATTGTGACTTGGTGGTTGCTACAGTTCCTCACTGTTCTCACGGAACTTGTCAGCCGAAAGAATGGGTGATAGTAATGGAATGGGATGGGGTGAGATTGTGATTTCTACAGAAAATGGGGCACTTTTTCGTTTTTTTTGCCTAATTGCTTTCTCTATTTAATTTTTTTTATATCTTTGCTTCCATATTGAGAAACACGAATAATAATTCACTTATTTTATTCATATAAAACTTAATAAATTATGTTCAAAGCTCCTTTTTCTTTTGACGGTCGTATTCGTAGAATCGAATATTTCCTGTCAGGCATTGTTGGTGGTATAGTGTTTAGTATTGCATGGGCATTGGGTATCGGTACCTTTATTTTAGGTGCGGGTATGGGATCTGCAGGTGGTTCGGTATTCGGTTTGTTGATCGGTCTTGCTGCATTGGTTGCTTCCATGTGGTTCTCTTTGGCACAGGGGGTAAAACGTTTGCACGACCTGGACAAGTCAGGTTGGTTGATTCTGCTGATGTTTGTTCCTATTGTTAACGCACTATTCGGACTTTATATGTTGTTTGCAGACGGTACGGTAGGCCCTAACCAATATGGTGAAGATCCGAAAAACCGTATGCCGTATCAAGCACAGCCTTCTTCGGTAAATGTAACGGTGAATGTTGCAAGAGAAGAAGTAAAAGTTGAAAAACCGGTTGAAGCAGCTCCTGCTGTTGAAGAAGAAAAAGCTGAATAATCTTTTTTAAGAAGAAATAGACGGCCTCTTGCAAAATTCGTTTTGTGAGAGGCTTTTTTTTGCTATCTTTGAAAATCAATAAAACAGAAAAAGAAATAAATATGAAAAAAGTAATTTGTAGTGAGAAGGCTCCGGGAGCTATCGGACCTTACAGTCAGGCGATAGAAGCAAATGGAATGATCTTTGTGTCCGGACAGTTGCCTATTGACGCTGCTACCGGAAAAATGGCGGAAGGTATTGAAGAACAGGCACGTCAGTCGTTAGAGAATATAAAACATATTCTTGAAGAAGCAGGTTTGACAATGGGAAACATTGTCAAAACAACTGTATTCCTTCAAGATATGTCTTTCTTTGCCGGGATGAACGGCGTGTATGCTACATATTTCGACGGAGCTTTTCCGGCACGTTCGGCGGTTGCCGTAAAAGCTCTGCCAAAGGATGCGTTAGTGGAGATCGAGTGTATCGCGGTTCGCTAACAAATCGGCGACAATGAAACTGCTGCCTCCCACGAAGATAAGGTCTTTAGGGAGGCAGTTCTTTTTAGCTGCCTGTACGGCATCTACCACAGTAGGGTAGGCCGTTCCTGTCAATCCCGCTTCTTCTGCCTGTTTCAAGAGCTCGTTTTCCGGAAGCGCCCGTTTCACACTTGCTTTGGTAAAATAATAGATAGCATTTTTCGGTAGCAATTTCAGAACGCTGCTTATGTCTTTGTCGTTGACCATGCCGAATACGAAATGGAGTTGCTGCTTGAGAGTCTGTTGGTAAAAATCGAGTTGTTCGCAGATGTATTTAATTCCGTCAACATTGTGTCCGGTATCACAAATAATATCCGGATAACTGTACACCTTTTGCCAACGTCCCATTAGTCCGGTGAGTTGGCATACATCGGAGAAACCGTTGAGATAGTCTTTGGGAAGAATGCGATAGCCTATTCTTTCTAATTCTTCGAGGGCTGTTAGTATTGTGAGGCAATTTTCAAACTGGTAAATACCACTTAACTCCATAAAAAGTCCGCAAGGAAACATGCCATTTGTAATTCGGATGGCATCTTTTCTTTTATCAAGTATTTTGTCCAGCGCGTGCATGCTGTCTGCCGGATTTAAAAACAGACATAGCTCCCGGAAATTTTGTTCGAAATTTTCGTCTTTATCTTCTACCGATTCATACAAAGTTTGTTGGATATTAGTCAGCCGTTCTCTTAATTCTTGTGATTGTGAATAGGAAAGCCAGTCCATGCAGTTGTATGGGGCAATGGATTGTGCATATATGACAGGAGCATTTACTTTTTTTCCCTTTATTGTGAACACGCGCTTCACGTGACCTTTTGCCCGTCCGATAACTACCGGAACTCCTTCTTTGATAATCCCTGCTTTCTCTTTGGCTATTTTGGGTAATGTATCGCCCAAATATTGCATATGATCGAAGCCGATGTTGGTAATGATGCATAAGTCGGGCTGGATGATATTGGTACAGTCCAGCCGTCCGCCCATGCCAACTTCGATCACTGCCACGTCTACTTTCTGATCGGCAAAATAACGGAATGCCATTGCGGTGGTCAACTCGAAAAATGAAGGATGCAGTGGCTCGAAGAAGGAACGGTGATCTGCGACAAAGTTTACTACATATTCTTCCGGTATCATTTCTCCGTTGATGCGGATACGTTCTCGGAAGTCCACCAGATGAGGGGAAGTAAATAATCCGACCCGATATCCGGCCGACTGCAATACTGCCGCAATAGTGTGGGAGCAGGAACCTTTTCCGTTCGTTCCGGCGATATGTATCGTCTTGAATTGTTGATGAGGATATCCGAAATGTTCATCTAATTTGTGTGTTGTCTCTAATCCCGGCTTATATGCTTTTCCACCTATCTGCTGAAACATAGGCATACTCTCATATAAGTACTTTAAAGTGTTCTGATAATCCATGTTTTATAATATTTAACTTCGGGCAATCTTTATTGCCCGCTAATTTGTTTATCTTTAGAACCACCAATTCAACTTTATATGCGGGATTGGTGAATGAGAGTGCAAATATCAACATTTAAATTTAAAGAAACCATGGGAACTAAGAAAAATTTTGTGTTGGACACAAATGTTATTCTTCACGACTACAATTGCTTGAAGAACTTTCAGGAAAATGATATCTATCTCCCTCTTGTCGTACTCGAAGAACTGGATAAGTTTAAGAAGGGAAACGAGCAGATTAATTTCAATGCTCGTGAGTTTGTACGTGAACTGGATGTGTTGACAAGCGACGAACTTTTCTCCGAAGGGGTGAAACTGGGAGAAGGATTGGGACGTTTGTTTGTTGTGACCAGCAATGTGCCGGCTACTAAAGTATGGGAGTCTTTCCCTATCAGGAAACCGGATCATCTGATTCTCGCGGCAACTGAATATCTGACGGCGAAATATCCGAAAATGAAGTCTATTCTGGTGACCAAGGATGTGAATTTGCGTATGAAGGCCCGTTCTATCGGACTTCTTTGTGAGGATTATATCACAGATAAGGTCGTGAATGTGGATGTCTTTGAAAAATCCAATGAAATATTTGAAAATGTAGATCCGGCATTGATCGACCGTATCTATTCTTCTAAAGAGGGACTCGACTTGAGCGAGTTTGACTTTAAGGATCTGATTCATCCGAATGAATGTTTTGTGCTGAAGAGTGATCGTAATAGTGTATTGGCACGTTATAATCCTTTTACTCATTCTATCTGCCGGGTGATGAAAGGCAAGAATTATGGAATCGAGCCCCGGAACGCCGAACAAAGTTTTGCTTTTGAAATTCTGAATGACCCGAATGTGAAACTGGTGGCACTGACGGGAAAGGCGGGAACGGGCAAGACTTTATTGGCATTGGCTGCCGCTTTGGGTAAATTGACCGATTACAAACAGATATTACTGGCACGTCCGGTAGTGGCACTTTCGAATAAGGATATCGGTTTCCTTCCGGGAGACGCACAGGAAAAAGTGGCTCCTTACATGCAACCGTTGTTCGACAACTTGAATGTAATCAAACGTCAGTTTGCGACGAACTCCACAGAGGTGAAACGCATTGAGGATATGCAAAAGAGCGAGCAACTGGTAATTGAGGCTCTGGCTTTTATCCGTGGACGCAGTTTAAGCGAGATGTATTGTATTATCGACGAAGCGCAGAACCTGACTCCGAACGAAATAAAAACGATTATCACTCGTGCGGGAGAAGGTACGAAAATGGTATTTACCGGAGATATCCAACAGATTGACCAGCCTTATCTGGATAGCCAGTCTAACGGGCTGGTATATATGATTGACCGCATGAAAGATCAGAATATCTTTGCGCACGTCAACCTGTTGAAGGGCGAACGTAGTGAGTTGAGTGAACTGGCGAGTAACTTGCTATAAACAGATAATCTTTATTAAACGATAAACTGTAAACGACGAACGGTGAACAAATTGAGCTGTCATGCTGCAATGAGTTCACCGTTCATTATTTATAATTCACTCTTTATCATTCTTTCTTTCCGAAATATTTCAGGAATTGGGTGCGTTCAAATGTATTAACGCCCTTTACATCTTTAATATTCAGTCTACCTTTGAATTGAGCGATATTGTTGAATCCTTTTCTTTCCATCCAGGCGGAGAGGAAACGGTTGGCTTCTCCGATGAATGCGTTGGTGTTTTGATAGATTGCGCTGCACACTTCCACAGCTGAAGCGCCGGCAAGAATCGCTTTTACTACTGATTCGGGATTGGCTACACCACCGGAAGCTGCATAATCAATCTTGTCTACTACCGCAGATGCAATGCCGATCCAACGAAGCGGGTTGGCGAGGTCGGAAGCGTTGCTGAATATTTCACCGGACATATGCTCCATATTTTCAATGTTGATGTCCGGTTGGTAGAAACGGTTGAAGAGGACAACTGCAGCCGCACCGTTGGCATATAACTGGTCAATCAGTGCCACTGGATTAGTCAGGTTATCGCCCAGTTTCATGATAACCGGAATGTTGATTGTCTTTTTTATGTGGCGGAGAATATCGATATGACGTTGTTCGAACGAACCGTATGTATATTGAACATCGGACTGTAAAGCCAGAATATTGATTTCTAATGCATCGGCACCCGCTGTTTCAATTTGTTTGGCAAAGTCAATCCATTCGGAATCACTGTAACAGTTGATACTGGCAATGATAGGAATAGGACATTCCTTTTTGCTTTCTTTGATTAAAGTCAGATATTCGGACAATTTATGTTCACGGATGTATTCTGCCAGATAGTCACTTGCTTCCGGATAGAAAGCCGGATCTTTCAGTTGGTCCGCTTCCAGCATGATCTGTTCTTCGAACAGTGATTTCAGAACAATGGCACCGGCGCCGTTTTCTGCCAATTTCTTATTTTTGCCGACACTGTTAGTCAGTCCCGAGCTACTGATGATGATTGGGTTTCTAAGAGAAAGCCCTGCGAAAGTAGTTTTTAAATCGGTCATAATGAATCTTTTTTTAGTAGTTACTACTTCTAATTTAATAATTTCGTTCTCCGAAAATCTTGCTTCCTACCCGTACTAAGGTACTTCCTGCAGCAATAGCTTCGTGATAATCGTGTGACATACCCATGGATAATTCCCGGAAAGCGTCCGAATCGGCGAACCAGGTTGTTTTTATCTCTTTAAAGAGCCTGTCTAGTAAACAAAATTCCCGGTTGATTTGTTCAACATTATCGGTGTTGCTCGCCATTCCCATTAAACCGCAGATACGGACATGGGTCAGTTCTTTCCATTCTCCGGTGTTCAGCATATCTTTGCATTCGTCGGGGCTGAAACCAAATTTAGTTTCTTCCTGTGCCACATGGATTTGCAACAGGCAGTTGATGATGCGTCCTGCTTTGACAGCTTGCTTGTTGACCTCTGCCAGTAACTTATAAGTGTCAATTCCATGAATCATCGCTACGTATGGTATCATGTATTTAATTTTATTACTTTGCAGGTGTCCGATAAAATGCCATTCGATATCTTTGGGCAAACTTTCGTATTTAGCTGTCATTTCCTGCACTTTGCTTTCTCCAAAAATACGCTGTCCTGCTTGATATGCTTCTTCTATCGCTTCATTGGGGTGGAATTTTGAGACAGCAACCAGCCGGACTCCTTGCGGGAGTTCGGCCAGTACTTGCTTTAAATTTTCAGCAATACTCATTGTTGCTTATGCTTTTGACGGATCAAACTCCGGTTTGTCATTCGGTCCGGCGCTGTAAGGATATACATCCATGAGCGGAGTTTCGGATACCATGCCGATCTGATAGTCTGCCATGGTTCCTTTCATGCCTTCGTCCAGTTTCTTAACTGCATCGCGCAGGTCGGCAGCCTGTACCAATACCTGTGTGGAAGTCTTTTTCTCTGCACCGCTTTTTTCGTCCAGCGTGATGAAAATAAGTTTGCATTTGAACCAACGGTCGGCACTTTCTTCGTCGCTGGGGAAAAGTTCGCTATAATTGGCACGTTTAATGTCGGAAACTGTAAATTCTCCGGATATGAATGGAGTCATTTCTTCAATAATTCGTGCTTCTGCTTCTGTAAAGCTGAGTGCATCAACAAGATATGGTTCGGTAACTTTTTTCTGCATTCCGTTTTCCATTACTTTTTCATAACGAATCTTGCACTCAAACCAAGTATGCATTGCCATAATTTTCTTCCTTTTTAATTAATTGATTCATGTAAATTGCCTACAAAGATAAACAAAATACCAAAGTAAGTGCCGAAAGAATTTTATTTTCTTTTATGCAAATTCTTAAGTTCAAAGGAAAGCATGACACGGAATAGTCCGATAATGAGGAAAGTGAAAGAAATCATATAGACCGCGTAGAGTGCACCTATGGCCGGTTGCCACAATATCAATAAGGAACATATAATGGCAAGGATACCGAAAGCCATGTACCAGCCCCAGTCGCGAGTACCATAACGTTTCAGGTCGATCGAGTAACCGGTGGAGGAGAAGCCGCGGAACATGAGCCAAAAGGCTATGATAAACGGAATGACTTCCATGCTGACCATGGGATAGGCAATCAGGTAGATGCCGAGAATAACGTCGATGATTCCTCCCACGATATACCAGCCCCAGCTTGGCACACCTTTTCGATTGCTGACTGCAAAGAGGATTTCCAAGATACCGCTTATCAACATGGATATGCTGAATACGATACTTAGAGCTACATAGCTGCTTAAAGGTGCAAACATCAGCCAGAGGGCTACAATAATATACACGATTCCCAAGAGAAGAGAAGCCCACCAATTTTTTACTGAGTGTTGAATCTCATTGAATACTGTTTCCATACGTTTTTATATTTAAAATTGAATACTAGAGTAATTTCGTTGTGGAATAACAATTTGAATTTAGAAAAGGTTTTCCGTGAACATATTTCGAGGAATAGTTGTTTTCTATATAAAGTAAATTTTAAAAAAAATATGCATTATGGCAACAACAAATTTCAAAGGACAACCGGTGAAACTGATCGGTGAATTTATACAAGTGGGTAAAGTAGCTCCCGATTTTGAGCTGGTAAAAACAGATTTATCTTCTTTCTCTCTGAAAGACTTGAATGGTAAAAATGTGATTTTGAATATTTTCCCAAGTTTGGACACAAGTGTATGCGCAACGTCGGTACGCAAATTTAATAAGATGGCTGCCGGATTGAAAGATACGGTTGTATTGGCTATTTCTAAAGATCTTCCTTTTGCTCACGGTCGTTTCTGCACGACGGAAGGTATTGAGAATGTAATTCCATTGTCAGACTTCCGTTTTTCGGATTTTGATGAAAGCTACGGTGTGCGTATGGCGGACGGGCCATTGGCCGGACTTTTGGCACGTGCAGTGGTGGTGATTGGCAAAAATGGAAAGGTAGCTTATACTGAACTTGTTCCGGAAATCACGCAAGAACCTGATTATGATAAGGCGCTGGCTGCTGTGAAATGATTTTTTAATTTGGAATTATAAGATTTTGACCTAATGAGAACTGGTAGACAGGTCTGGCAGGACACCAGACCTCCATTCTTGTTAGGTTGTGTTTTTTTATACACTAAACCTTATTGACATGAACAAAATAGGAATTTTATTCTTTGCCCTGTCAACTATGGGCATTGGAACCCTTTCGGCTCAAACTGCCGATAGTACTCAAACTTCTCCCTGGACTAAAGAAGGATTTGCCGGACTGAAACTGACACAAGTTAGTCTGACCAACTGGGCTGCCGGAGGTGATAACTCTGTGGCCTTTGACTTGCAAGGTACATATCAGATTAATTACAAGAAAGAAAAACATTTATGGACCAATCGTCTGGAATTGGCATACGGACTTAATAAGACTGGGGAAGATGGTACGAGAAAAGCAAATGATAAGATTTATCTGAATACGAATTACGGTTATTCCATTGCCAAAAATTGGTATGCCAGTGCATTTGCGACATTCCAAACTCAATTCTCTCCGGGGTATGACTATTCGATCAACAAAGATGTTTCAATCTCCGAATTTATGGCTCCCGGTTATTTGACTACCGGTTTGGGATTTACTTATGATCCGGGCAAGATATTTACAGTTGTACTATCTCCTGCTTCTTGGCGTGGCACCTTCGTACTAAACGACCGTCTCTCTGATGAGGGGGCTTATGGAGTAGATCCCGGTAAACATCTGCTATCAGCTTTTGGTGCAAACCTGAAGGGGGAGGTCAAATATGAATTTCTAAAGAATATGACCGTATATTCTCGTCTTGACTTATATTCCGACTATCTGCATAAACCTCTGAATATAGATGTGAATTGGGAAGTACAAGTAAATATGATTATCAATAAATGGTTCTCAACCACTCTGACTACCAATCTGATGTATGATGATGATGTGAAAATAGCTCAGAAAGACGGTACAAAAGGATCACGTGTACAATTCAAAGAGATATTGGGCGTGGGAGTGCAGTTTAATTTCTAATTCAAGTATAAATATAAAGCGTAACTACCTGACTGGTAGATGCGCTTTATATTTTATATCTACTACTTATTTCTTCTTTTTTTTCAGTCCTTTGTAAGCGATGAATCCGACAACCAGTATGACAACAGCTATAATGACATAACCGATTTCGTGACTATATTTGGTTGCCATTACATAAACGTCATTGGTTGTTTTAAGGTCTGTAAACCGATAAATCAGATATCCGAGCACGGCCAATACCGTATTCCATATTCCGGCGCCTAGCGTTGTATAAAGTAGGAAAGGGCCTAACTTCATGCCGGCCAATCCGGCAGGAATACTGATAAGCTGACGTACAGCAGGGATGAGACGTCCGAAGAAAGTGGAGGCCGCACCGTGTTTTCTGAAATATTCTTCGGCATGGTGCACTTTTTCTTCATCGATAAGACACATATGCCCCAAACGGCTGTTAGCAAATTTGTAAACAATGGGACGCCCTAACCAACGGGCCAGGTAATAATTGACTAATGCACCGATGTCTGCTCCCACAGTTGCGAATACAATGACTAGAAAGATGTTCATACTGTCGTCTGCCATGGCTTTCCATGCGGCAGGTGGCACTACGGCCTCAGAGGGAAAGGGAATAAAAGAGCTCTCGATAGCCATAAAGATTGTGACTACCCAATAGTTCAAGTTTTCTAATACCCATTTGAGAAGTTCTGCTACTGATTCCATTTTTTAAGGGATGAATGATTTAATTTGATTTATTGTTTTCTTTTTCTTCTTTAAGACGTTTCATAATTTCTTTTAAGATCGGTTCATCCTCTTTTCTATGGTCCGGACCGTTCAACAACTGCTGAATGGTTTCTTCTCTGAATGGACGTTCGCAATCTTTATTGTATTTGAGGAAACCGTCCAGGTCATCGGTCATGATACTGATAACACTCAATCTTTCCGGCAGGTCTTCATATTTCGGATTGATTTTGTAGGCTTTCTCATAATTTTCTTTGGCCTCGTACATATAATTGTGTTCCGAATAAGCAGTACCGATCATGTACCACATTTCCGGACCGGTACTGGTTTTTGCAGCTTTTTTAAATGCTTGGGTTGCTTTTTTCTCTATATCTTCCTCTAGGTATACTTTCCCTTCCGTCAGGAAAATAAGGCCTTCGTCCGGATTGATTTCTTTTGCTTTCTTGCATAGCTGGTGAGCTTCCTTATATCTTCCCATTTTGGCAACGGCATTTGCTTTAGTGGTATAAGTATCTATCAGTAGAATCGAACCGCTGTCTCCGTTTTCCTCAAAAATCCGGATAACCTGGTTACAACATTCTTCTGTTTTTTCCCAATCTTCTTTGGTAGCATAGGACATCCCCATGAACATATACCCCAATTCGGGGGGGATGGCTTTGTATTCAATGGCTTTTTCGTAATTCTCGATAGCGCTGTCGGGGTTGTTGAGGTAGAAGAAACTGTGTGCTTTGTAAGCGTAAGCTTCTCCGTATTTATCATCGGCAGCCAGTGCGAAATCACAGGTTTCGATAGTTTTGTTTATATCCTCGCTCATAAAATAGCATTTTGCCAGTCCCATCCAGTAAGAAGGGTTATAAGGAGCGATGTCAATCAACTTGTCAAAGCACTCGATAGCTTCTTTCATGTGTTGCGTTGCTCCCAGATAGTCGGCCTGAAGTACGATAAAGTCTTCTTCTTCGCCATATTGGTCTTGTCCCTTTTCTATCCATTCTTTCGCGGCTTCCGGATATCCCATATCCATATAAAGATAAACGATCTCGATGATTGAGGCCAGATCGTCGGTGTCCTCGATTGTATTTATCAGTTGTTGTGCTTCTTCCAGTTTACCTTCATTCAGTAACAGTTCTGCTTTCAGCATTTTTACCTCGGAGTCATACGTTTCTGTGATACTGTTTGCCACTTCTTTGGCTTTACTTAGTTTTTGAGTATCCAGATAAAGAAAGGCTTGTTCTATCAGTAAGCCAGTGTTGCCGGGGTGCAGTTGAAGTCCGTAATTAATGACTTCCTGTGCATCGTTGAATTTGCGTTCGGTGGCATACCAATCGGCAATATCAGCGAGCTGGTCGCCATCCAGGTATAGTTGTCGTTTTTCTGCTTTGGCGGCTTCGTATCTTTGGATGATTTCAGTCAGTTCTTTTTTTGCACTTGGTGAATTTTTTCTCCCCATTTTATTTTTTTCTTTTTAATTGCTGACATGGGGCTGCTACAAAAGTTCTTGTTCATTTCCTTTTGACACAGCCCCATGTTATAAAGTAAAGCCTGACGGCTTAGTTATTTATTGATCTTACCCCACGTGTCTTTTAAGCCCACTGTACGGTTGAATATCAGTTTTTCCGGAGTTGAATCTTTGTCAATGTTGAAGTAACCGATTCGTTGGAACTGCAAATAGGAGAGTGGAGGCAGGGTTGCTGCAAACTTCTCTATGTAGCAGTTCGGAAGAACTTTCAGTGAATCGGGGTTGATAATATCTTTCATTGCTTCCAATGCATCACAGTTTTTGGCCTCGCGGATAGCAGCCAGTTCGTCGCGCGGGTTTTCTACTTTCCACAGACGGTCGTACAGACGTACTTCCGCTTGCATACAGTGGTTGCAGCTTACCCAGTGAAGTGTTCCTTTCACCTTACGGTTGGCATCCGGCATACCGCTACGGGTATTTGCATCGTATTCACAATAAACTTCGGTGATGATACCGTTCTCGTCTTTTTTACATCCTGTACATTTTACGATATAGGCATTTTTGAGACGCACTTCCTGTCCCGGTGTCATACGGAAATATTTCTTGGGAGCATCTTCCATAAAGTCTTCACGTTCCATCCACAGTTCACGGCTAAATTCGATCAGGTGACTTCCTGCTTCCGGATCTTCCGGATTGTTGATAGCTTCCAGTTCCTCGACCTGTCCTTCCGGGTAGTTGGTAATGATAAGTTTCACCGGATTGATAACGGCGGACACACGGATAGCACGGCTGTTCAGGTCGTCTCTTACAGAACTTTCGAGCAAAGCGATGTCATTCAGCGCGTCGTAAGTGGTATATCCGATTTTATCAATAAATTTGTGGATAGATTCGGGAGAATAACCGCGACGGCGGAAACCGCAGATTGTCGGCATACGAGGATCATCCCAGCCGTTTACCAGGCCTTCTTTCACCAGTGTCAGCAAGTTACGCTTACTCATCAGTGTATAGCTAAGATTCAATTTATTGAATTCCGTTTGACGGGGACGATGGTCGTTCAGGTCTTTCCCTTCTTTCAACCAGTCGATAAAGAGATCGTAAAGCGGGCGGTGCACAACGAACTCGAGCGTACACAGGGAATGGGTAACTCCTTCGAAGAAGTCACTTTGTCCGTGGGCGAAGTCGTACATCGGATAGGCTTTCCATGTGGTGCCTGTGCGGTGGTGCGGGTGTTTTACCACACGATAGATGATCGGATCGCGGAAGTGCATATTGGGATTAGCCATGTCAATCTTTGCACGGAGCACCATAGCGCCTTCTTCGATCTCACCGCTATTCATCTTTTTGAAAAGTTCGAGGCTTTCTTCGATAGGACGATTCCGGTACGGACTTTCCACACCCGGTTGGGTAGGAGTTCCTTTTTGCTGTGCAATCTGTTCGGAAGTCTGCTCATCGATATATGCTTTTCCTTCTTGTATAAGGCGGATAGCGAAGTCCCATAATTGCTGGAAGTAGTCGGAAGCATAATACTCATTTCCCCATTGGTAACCTAACCATTGGATATCTTCCTTGATAGCTTCTACGTATTCCACATCTTCCTTGGTAGGGTTTGTGTCGTCGAAACGAAGGTTACATACACCTCCATGTGCTTCTGCAATGCCAAAATCAAGGCAAATAGCTTTGGCATGACCGATGTGAAGGTATCCGTTAGGCTCGGGCGGGAAGCGCGTCTGCACTTTTCCTCCATTTTTACCTTCTTTCAAATCTTTCTCTACTGCTTGCTCAATAAAGTTCAAGCTTTTCTTTTCACCTGCTTCTTCGTTTTTTATATCTGTCATAACGGTAAGTGTGTTAGCTCTATTTAAGAGCTGCAAAAGTAACAATAAAAAGTGGAAATGAGAAAAACGGAGCCATAGAATTAAAAAAAATCCAGAATAATGGAGTAGGTTTTTTTATCCATTCCGTCTTTATTATAAAACGAACTCTAATTTATGCAGAAAAAAGACACTATACAAGATAAAGATAATGAACGTGATCCGTTGATTTCCTATTTCCGGACTTTGGAGAAAGAAGTACCCGAAGCGGATATAGAAAAACGCTGGAATGCTTTAATGCAAAATGTAAATCGCGAGCCTGTTTCCAAACGACACAGGTATTTGCGAATATATATGTTAGCGGCAGGGGTGGCTGCTTTATTTGCAGGTATCGCCTGGGGAACAAAAATATATATGGATCATCATTCACATTCCATAGATACTGCTATTGCATTATTGGAACAATGTACGACTGATACGGTGCAACAGGTGCTTCTTATCACTCATGCACAGCAACGGATAGAAGTGGATAAAGGCGCCCGTATCAGTTATTCGCAGGAAGGAGAGGCTTCGGTCAATGAGCAGCAAGTGGAAAGTAAACCGCAAAAGACGGAGTATAACCAATTGATTGTTCCTAAAGGGAAAACATCGCGGTTGGTACTGGCTGACGGGACTTCGCTGTATGTAAACGCTGGTACTAAGGTCGTATATCCTAGTGTGTTTGAGGGTAAATCCCGTGAAATCTATGTAGACGGCGAGATTTTCATTGATGTAAAGAAGGATACTGAAAAACCATTTATAGTGAAAACTTCCGGTTTTGATATCCGTGTGACGGGAACTGCTTTCAATGTCGATGCTTACAAAGCAATGCGTGAGGCAGAAGTGGTTTTGGTGCGTGGCTCTATCATAGTGAAAGATCATGCAAATAAGGAGACCGCCGTAAAACCGAACGAGTTGTTGAAATTATCCGAAGGGGTGGCTAATGTCAAACGTTCTGTTAATGCGGAAGAATATACGGCATGGACGAAAGGACACTTTCCTTTGGAAGGGCGTGATATGAGTACTATATTGCAACGACTTTCCCTCTATTATGGTTGTGAAATTACTTGTGATCCGTCTATCGAAAATTTCCCTTTACAAGGAACGATTGATTTAAGTGTGCCACTGCAAAAGGTTCTTGAAAGAATTTCAAAAATACACCCTATCGGTATCCGTGCAACTGCTAATGGATATTATTTGTTTATTAACCGAAATACTAATCTTTAAAAACACACGATGCCTATGAAAAAGAAAAAGTAACACTTCACTCAACTTCTGGTAGAAGATATAGTCAAAGACTGCTCTACCTTTAATCTTTTAATTTATTTTATTAATCCCTCGTGGTATTTTTCATTCAAATAAAAAAGCCCGGATAACCTCACATTATCCGAGCCTGGATGAATGACATTTTATGCCATGAGCATCTAAACTATTATGCAAAAATATGGATTATTTTAGAAGAAAACAAATTTCGGCAATGTTATTGTTCTTTGCATTGCTTCTTCCGATTTCCATGGTTGCCATGGAACAAAACAATGGAGTATTTTCATTCAAATTACAGGATGTTACTGTGAAAGATATATTCAAGTATATCGAGAAAAACAGTGAATATATCTTTTTATATTCTACGGATAAAAACTTATTGAAAAAAATCAATGTGGATGTCAATAAGAAAGATATTACTCAAGTTTTGGATGAAATATTAAAGAACACAACACTAATCTATGATATAGACGGGAAGCAGATAATTATACGAGAGAAAAACGCTTCCGAAAAATCGCAGCAAAAGACAACGCAAAAGAAAAAAACAATTCGTGGAATCGTTTCCGATGATAGCACACAGGAACCTATTATCGGAGCTACTATAAGGGTGAACGGAAGTATGACAGGAACTACCTCGAATATAGAAGGTGACTTTGTTTTGGAATGTGCTGTGGGAGATACCTTGACTGTTTCCTTTGTTGGTTATCAGGATCGGTCGGTTTTGGTAAAGAGTGGTAATATTTATGCTATTGCTTTAAAAGAGTCTGCAGCAGAACTGGGAGAGGTAGTCGTTACTGCATTTGGTGTAGGGCAGAAGAAAGAATCGCTTGTGGGATCTATTCAGCAGATCAAGCCGCAGGAACTTAAAGTACCTTCTTCGAGTTTGAGTACTGCTTTTGCAGGACGTATGGCCGGTGTGATAGCGGTGCAACGCAGTGGTGAACCGGGAGCTGATGGCGCTAACTTTTGGATCCGTGGTAAATCGACCTTCAATGGTAACACTTCTGCTTTGATTATCATGGATGGGGTTGAAATTAGTTCAACGGAATTGAATGCGTTGGATCCTGAGGTTATTGAAAGTTTTTCTATTCTGAAAGATGCTACTGCTACGGCGTTGTATGGTACACGTGGTGCCAATGGAGTGATGATTGTTGCGACTAAAAACGGTAAGAATCTGGATAAGCCTATTATTAATTTTCGGTTGGAAGGAGCTATATCTACAATGACGCGTGTGCCCAATATGGTTGACGGTCCCACGTATATGAAAATGTTTAATGAAGCGGTATCGCGTCCGGGATGCGATGTAAGCCCTTATTCACAGGAAAAAATTGACGGTACTATTGCAGGATTGAATCCTTATATTTATCCTAATGTAGATTGGTTTGATGAAATATTTAATAAGAGTGCTTTTTCTGAACGTGCCAATTTTAATATACGTGGAGGTAGTTCGAAAATGGATTACTTTATGAGTGCCAGTTTCAAGCATAGTAACGGACATTTAAAGTCATTAAGCAAGGACTATTTTTCATATAATAATAATGTGCGTAATTATAATTACGACTTTATAAACAATTTGAATATTAGTGCGACCAGAACTACTAAAATATCTTTAGGGTTGAATCTTTCTGTTGCCGATAAGAAATCTCCTTTAATGGATGTGAATGATATTTTCCAACTTTCTATGGAAGCAAATCCGGTAGATTTTCCAGTACGTTTTCCTGCAAATATGTCAGACCGTGATTTTGTTTTATGGGGAGACAAACCTGGTGGCATTCATGGACAAGGATGGTATAGAAATCCGGTGGCGGAATACGTGACAGGATACAAAACAAATTTGCGTACTACTATTACTGCTAATTTCAAATTGGCACAAGAATTAGATATGATTACTAAGGGTTTGAAATTTACAGGATTATTTTCATTTAAAAATTATAGTAGTTCATCTACAGAACGTAGTGCTAGCTATAACCATTACTATATGTCTTCTTATGATCCTTCATCCATGGAATATAAAATAACCCGTATTGGTGACGAACAAAGTACCGCATTGACAAATGACGGTAGTCGGAACGGGGATAGGAAAATGTATTTTCAGGCTATCTTGGACTATAATCGTATTTTTAAAGAAGTACACGATTTGAATATTATGTTCCTTTATAATCAGGAACAATATGATATTAATGGTCCTACTACACTTTTTTCATCTTTGCCGCAACGGAAGCAAGGAGTAGCTGGACGTGTATCTTATTCTTATGATGGCCGTTATTATATTGAGGGAAATTTTGGTTATAACGGTTCGGAGAATTTCGCTAAAGGACATCGATTTGGCTTTTTCCCTTCAATAGCTGTTGGTTATAACATCTCAAATGAAAAATTCTGGCAGCCAATAAAACCGGTCATTTCAAATCTGAAAATCAGAGGTTCGTGGGGATTGGTTGGCAATGATGCTACGAATGCAGGGCGCTTTGCTTATATGGAAGATCTTGTATTGGGTGGTAGCGATTCCTATACGACGGGTATTAGGCAAGATACGTATTATTCCGGTCCGTCATGGAATAGATATTTTAACCCTGATTTAACTTGGGAAGTTGGTGAAAAAATTAATTTGGGGCTTGATTTACAGTTATTCAATGACTTTAATCTGACATTTGATATATTTAGAGAAAAGCGCCGTGATATTTTTATGACCCGTGAAAATTCCATTCCGGAAATTGTTGGTACAGGTGAAACTAAAATTACTTCCAACAATGGAGAAATGGAGAACAAAGGATTAGATTTAGCTATAGACTACAATAAACAAATCACGAAAGATTTTTTCCTTTCTTTCAAAAGTACATTGACTTTTGCTCGTAACAAGGTCTTGAAAATGGATGAGCCTCCGTATTTTGAATATCCGGGATTGTCCGACGTAGGGCATCCATTGGGTACTTACTGGGGATATGTAGCTGATGGACTTTTCCCCGACCAAGAAACTATTGACAATTCTCCGCGCCAAGATTTAGGTTATACACCACAGCCGGGTGATATTAAATATGTAAATCAGCCTAATGCAAAAGGAGAATATGATAATGTAATTAATAGTAATGATCGTGTGGCTATTGGTCATCCTTATGATCCGGAGCTTGTATATGGTTTCGGCCCTTCTATGAAGTGGAAAAACTGGGACTTTTCTTTCTTTTTCCAAGGAGTGGCTCGTACCTCTTTCATGATGTATGGTATGCATCCCTTTGGTACAACGAGTATTAAAAATATGTTACAATTTGTGGCTGATGATCATTGGAGTGTTGATAATCCTAATCCAAATGCAGCGTATCCACGCTTGACTAAAGATAGTAATGGTAATAACGATCAGTATTCTACTTATTGGTTAAGGAATGCAGCTTTCTTGAAATTAAAAAATGCGGAGATAGGTTATACTTATAAAGGTATGCGCTTTTATTTAAGTGGGGTTAACTTACTGACATTTTCTCCTTTCAAGCATTGGGATCCTGAAATGGGAGGTGGTAATGGTCTTTATTATCCTACCCAGAGAGTGTTCAATATTGGTTTTCAAATGACCATACAGTAATCAAACGATACAAAATTATAAAACTATGAAACTTAAATATTTGTTCTGTGGACTTTTTTTGCTAGGCTTGTCAGCTTGTAACTATTTGGATATTGTACCAGATGAAGTTGTGAAAGAAGAAGATTCTTACGAAACTCCGGATTTGGTACGGAATTACCTTTATTCATGTTATTCTTTTCTTCCTACCAACAGAGCGATTAGTAATAATGCTTATTGGATGATGTGTGGGGCGGAAACTTCTTTTTATCGTAAAGAAATGTTTTCTACTTTTAATGAAGGTACATACGGGCCTTCCAGTCTGCACATGACTTCTGATACATGGTCTCCTATCTGGGAAGGTATCCGGCAGTGCTATATGTTTCTGGATATCCTGGATAAGGCAAAAAATCTGGTTCCTACAGATAAGCAACATTATCGTGGCGAAGCTAATTTTTTGATTGCTTATTATCATTTTCTGTCCTTGCGTTCTTACGGTCCTACATGTATTATTGATAAACTTTATGACCCAAAGTTGGATGTTGAAGAATTTCCTGAACGTAGTAGTTATGATGAGGTGGTAGAGTTCATAAATCGCAAGCTTGATGAAGCTTTTCCTGATTTGGCTACTACATATTCCGGAAAAGATTTTGGGCGAGCTACACAAGTAGCTGTCTATGCATTGAAATCCCGGCTTTATTTATATGCGGCTTCACCGTTATTTAATGGTAACAGTGAGATGTATGCCGATTTTAAAAGTAAGAAAGACGGACGCCATTTGATTGCACAGGAATACTCGGAAGACAAATGGAGAAAAAGTGCGGAAATCTCTTTGCAGGCTATTACAGAACTGGAAAAACTGAATTTCCGGCTTTATGATGATAATGATGCAGGTACTCCTGACGATAATCGTCCGGGATTATCTAATCCGGCACAACGTAGAATACGTTATTCTGTGATTGATTTTTCAAATCCAAGTCCGGAAGTCATTTGGGCTGATACCCGGAAAGAAGGATACTATGATATTCAGAATCGGTCTATTCCTCGCCAATATATTGACATTGTGTATGATGGTTCAGGCGGTATAGCGCCTACATTGCAAATGGTGGAATCGTTTTATACAAAGAATGGATTGCCAATGGATAAAGATAAGACGTATGATTATGACGGGAGGTTTAATATTGTTGAGCTACCGGTGAATTATGACGGAAACAATTACTCGAATGTTAGTAATGGTACTTCTATAAAAATGCATCTTGACAGAGAGCCGCGTTTTTATGCAAACATAGGTTTTCATCATGGTTTCTATGAAATCACGCAGTATGACGGCGAGATAACGAGTGATGATCCTGCCAAGCGGGTCATTGTGGAGGAATTACGCAATAATGACCGTCATGGTAAGCGAAATCAAGATCTTTATTATTCTGTTACCGGATATCATAACAAAAAACTGGTGCATCCTTCGTATGAAGATGGCGTGGTGCACTATCCGCTACCTCTTTTCCGTATGGCTGAAATGTATTTGAATTATGCAGAAGCTTTGGTGGAGATTGGAGAATTGGATAAAGCTAAAGATTATATCGATAAAGTGCGTGTACGTGCGGGCATTCCCAAAGTAGACGAGGCCTGGGATAATTTTTCTACTAACCCCGGTTACCAAGACACAAAAGAAGGATTGAGGGAGATTGTCAGACAGGAACGTTCTCTTGAATTTTATCTTGAAGGTCAGAAGTTCTTTGATATTCGTCGGTGGAAAATTGCAGAGAAATATTTGGGGATACCCGATTTAGGTTTGAATGTGGCTGCCAATGATGATGCAGGATTCTTCCAGGTAAGAGAGATTCCTTTGATCCGTAATTTCCATAAAGGACAGTACTTAATGCCTATTCCGATGAAGGAAACTAATAAAATGCCACAATTAGTGCAGAATCCATATTATAATTGATTCTTTCTCTCTTAACTTTTTTATTTAGTGGCCGGGTCGACCGCAGTTATTCTTTGGTCTTCCCGGCCCTACTTTTTATAATAAGTATTATGAAGACATTGTTATATACTATTTTTTTTAGTTTGTTTGGAATACATTTATTGGCACAATCCAACAAGGTTGTCTGTTTGGACGGTAAAGACAATAATCTGCGTATAGGTATGGATACCTTATGCCGCCATTGGACATTGGAAGCATGGATTAAACCTGATAATAATGAATGGAAGTCGCAGGAAGTGATTATTGGCGGTGGAGAATACAGTGAACTCAATTCGTTGGACTATCTGCCGTTGGTGATAGATCATGGACGATTGTGCAATGTAGCTACAGGATTGGTTGGGGAAGAAATTCCTAAAGGAAAGTGGACGCATGTAGCAGCAGTCTGTAATGGACGTTGTACCTTGTTATATATTAATGGACGGGAAGTCGCTCGTAAAGATACTGCCACTGTCATTTTACCCGGAGCAATCGGAATCAATGAATCATCAGAGAGCGCTTTTGGTGGTTGCATTGATGAAGTACGCATTTGGAAAACAGGATTGACGGAAAAGGAATTGAATGAATGGATGTATCGTCCGGTCACAGCACGGCACAGTCAGTTTGATTATTTGAAAGGTTATTATAATTTTGATGATTTATCGGAGGATATCTCTATCAATAGAGCTGCGGAGGGACGGTTGTCATTTCATTTGCGTAACGGCCGTCTGGAGCAATATAAGTCTGCCCCTTTAGCTTATGCGGTTGAAAATGATAACCCTTTATTTCGTGCGGAATATGGAGAACAAGAATTGTTCAAGGTAGTGGCTTTGCCTGCCGAATGGGATGTTGACCGGGGAAAACGAGACTTTCAACTGTTAAAACTACGTATAGAGACTCAAGGTGAACAGTCGCCTAAAGCGGTAAAAGAACTGGTGCTTGATTTTGGAAATTGTACTTCGTTGAAAGATATCGAACGGATCCATATTTATAATACCGGGTCGAAACCTCGTTCGAATGTACGGATTGAATTGGTAAAAGGCGGATTGGTCCCGAAATCCGGAAAGATAAAGATACGTCTTTCGGAAAACGAATCCACGCGGTTGAAACATGGTACCAACTATCTATTAGTTACGGTCGATGTCAATGCTGAGGCTGTATTGGGTAATTGCTTGGGAGTAAACGTTCAGTCTGTAAAAATAGGCCGTCGTTCTATTACTCCCATATTATCCGATGATTGTCTTCCGGTAATGATTACATCTGATAGCCGGAATAATAAGAAATATCTGAAAGTACTCCAATGGAATATTTGGCACGGAGGTAAACATTTGGGCAAAGATGGGCGCGAACGTATTATCGATCTGATTAAGCAGTCCGGTGCTGATGTTGTTACTATGCAAGAAGGATACGGTTCGCAAGAAATGATAGCAAAAGCTATCGGATTTAATTTACAGACTCCTTCTCCAAGGGATAATTTGTGTTTGTTTAGCCGTTATCCTATACAGAAAATTAAGACGAAGAATACTTTTTATTCAAATCCTGCTATAATCACGCTCCCTTCCGGGAAAAAGGTGTATGTGAATGCTTGCTGGTTGCGTTATGCCTACCGGCCGGAATATACTTGTTATTATGCTAATTATGGAATGGATACTCATAGGTGGGCTGCGGAGGATAGTATATTAGCTTTGGTCGATATGAAACGTCTGTTGGAGAATGACTTGATTCCTTATGTGGATTCTTCTATGCCGATCATTATCGGTGGGGACTTTAATTCGTGCAGCCATTTGGATTGGACGCATAAGGCGGCTCCTATTCATTTCGGATATATAGCTGAGGAACTGCCCGTGTCACGTTATATGCTTGATAAAGGTTTTAGGGATACTTTCAGAGAGATAAACCCGGATGAATTGGAGCGGGGAGAAGGAACGTATGCGGTCATTTTCGGACAGTCGCAGACTTCTCGTGTTGATTTTATTTATAGTAAAGGTAATGGAATAAAAACTGTTGCTTCGAAGATTGTACGTACAATGCCTGAGATAGATGACGTATGGCCTGGAGACCATGCTGCTGTATTAACAGTGTTCGAACTTGAATAGAAAGGAGGAAATTGTGAAAATATATAATATCATAAGATTAGCTGGATTCATTGGAGTTTGGTTGTTTCTATTGCAATCTTGTAAAGATGAGGAACAATTAAATTCAAAATTTGAAATTGAGGGAACTGCTTTGCAACAGAGCTTGGACGGGAATGCTTCTACCGTTGTCGTTCAGGTAAAGACTACGCTTCCTATGTCGGATTGGCAGGTGGAAAGTGATGCGGACTGGCTTAAAGTTTATAAAGAGGCTGATCCGGAAAAAGGACAGGTTATAGTGATGAAGGCAGAGTCTAATAATACTCGTGATAATAGAACTGCTACGATATCCGTAACATCTGCTATTCATGATTATACGATTACGGTGTTACAGTTTTCTACCTTCGAGGTGCCTGAAGATATCCAGGTAAAGGTTATTGGAGGCAAAGATTCGGAACATCAAAATGGTCGTGGAATTGAATGTTCTTTTGACGGAAAGTTTACTCCTGAAGCTGATGGCTATCATTCTTTATTTGGAAAATCAGCAAATTTTCCAGTGTCGCTCGAATATTATTTTGAACCGGATACAGAGATTGATTATGTGATTTATCATACCCGTGCCGGCAATGGTAATTTTGGTCGGGTGGAAGTTTATACGGCCACTGATATCGGACATACTGATTGGGTGAAATATGGGGAATACGATTTTCGTGGACAAGATATGGCGTCACGGGTTTTGTTTGACGAGACAAAGCGTGTTAGCGGCATTAAATTTATGGTATATTCAGGATATAATAACTTTGTGAGTTGTGATGAAATGGAGTTTTTCCGATATAATAAAGAAAGCTCGGTGAATGACCAATTACTTAAAGTCTTCACAGATCTTTCATGTACTGCCTTGAACGAAGGTGTCACAGAAGATGTTATCAATGAATTGCCGGGATACTTTGCCCGTTTGGCTTTAGCTCTGTATAATGATACATACGATACACATGAGAAAGAGTTCCGAATCAGAAAGTATGCCCCGTACAGTGATGTTGTCGAATGGGCAGACAAATTGATGACTAAAAAATATGGCAATCTTGATAATCCTACCGGTATATCGGTGGAGAAAGATGAAGAAATCATCGTATTGGTCGGAGATACATACGGACAGCAACTCTCTTTGCAAGTGATAGGAGAGACTTATACGAATGATGAAGAAGATAGAGGTTGGATAGTCAACTCAAGTGGTTCTATTTATTTTCTATCTCCGGGTATAAACAAATTGACGATGAAAGAATCCGGGCAATTATTTGTGATGTATACAGCTATGCTCAATGATGACAGGGCTAAACCTGTAAACATTCATATTCCTTCAGGTAGTGGAAAAGTGACCGGCTTTTTTGATTTGAAAGATCATAAGACGGATCAGAAATATGCACAGTTGTTGGCTGCGGCAAACCATAAGTATTTTTGTGTTCGTGGTAATAAGATCATGTTTTATTTCCATACTGAAAAATTACGGAGTTTTGTTCCCGATAGAATACTTTCCGCCATTAACTTGTGGGATGATATTGTTGGCTGGGAACAGGAATTAATGGGGATTGAAGATGTATGGCCTTCACAAATGAATAATCATATTTTTGCTATTTCACCGGAATATGGGTATATGTGGGCGTCGGATTATCGTGTGGCTTTTGTTTATACTTATCTTGATAATATCTTATTGAGGGATAATGTAATGGCAGATAAAGATAATGCCTGGGGACCTGCACATGAGATCGGACACATTCATCAGAAAGCGATAAACTGGCCTGGTTGTACTGAATCTTCCAATAATTTATTTTCTAATTATGTGCTTTATAAATTAGGCAAATATTGTTCTCGTGGTAGTGAACTTTTTCATTTGGCTGATGCGCGTTTTGTAGAAGGACAGGCTTGGTTCGACATGGGAAACCCACATCACATGAATGAAGATACCGAAATCCATATGCGTATGTATTGGCAACTGTGGAATTATTATCATCGGTGTGGTTATAATGAAAAATTTTGGCAAACGCTTTTCCAATTATTACGGGCAGATCGTATTGATGAGAATAACCCGGGAGCTGCTCAATTGAAGTTAGCGGTAAAGGCTTCACAGGCTGCTCATGAGGATTTGAGTGACTTTTTTGAATTGTGGGGATTCTTTATACCGGGAAAGGGTGTCATCGAACAATATGGAACTTATGATTATCTTGTAACAGAGGAAATGATTCGGAAAGCAAAGGCGGAGATGTCTATCTATCCCAAACCGAAACACGCGTTTCAATATATTGAAGACCGTAAAGCCGGAGATATTGGTTTGGATAGTGAGCCTTCGGATGTCGGGTATTATACACAGTTTAAAGGTAGTGTAAAACCGGTCAGCAGTGAAGTATATTGCACGGTTAACGGTCGTAGATATTCAGTGAAGAATGGAGAGAATGCTGTGGCTTTCGAGTTACGTCGTGGGGCAGCGGACGGTGACCTGCTTTATTTTTTTAATATGTATGGGTATGATATACCTGGTGGAATTGATCTGGCTGATGCTAAGCTTTATGCAGTCCAGGCCGATGGGAGGCGTGTAGAAATACCTGTTCGTTAATATATTCGTCAGATATTAATGTTTTAGAAAAACCTTCATTTTCGGATATTTACAAAATAAATCCGTCGATGAAGGTTTCTCTATTTTTCGGATATCTGCCCGAACTGTATGCGTAGCTTGCGGATAGATTTGGCAAGGGAGTTCATAGATGATTGCGGATTGATATCCAACACTTCGCTAATCTCTTTATGAGTTAATCCCTTTATGTAAAATAAATAAAGAATTTGTTTCTGTTGATTGGGCAAAGAATTGATTGTCTGCAATAAGGTTTGATATTTTTGCAGTTCCTCATCATTTTTAGAAAAGAATGTCTTGAATACTTCAGCATCATCAGGAATTAAGAATTCCATATCATCGATGCTGACTATATCTTTTTGGGCTGCGTAATAATCGTAGATTATATTACGCATAGCACGGAGTAGGTATATCTTTATATTAGAAATGTTATCGATATTTTCACGTTTACAAAGTTTAGTGAATATTTCTTGGATAAAGTCCTGAACCAACTCAGAATCGTTGGTTAGTTTTAATCCATAGTTATACAACAAATTATAGTACTTCTTATAAGAAAGTTCTAGTATGTATAGTAGTTTATCTTTTTTTCCAAAAAAAACGATAGATTTCTTTTAATCGGTTGACTGACAAGACGTAAAGAGCAGGAAGTTCGGTAACTGGTAGCGATTTGGTAGCGGTGCGGGTTTCGCTGCATTGCTTCGCTCTGCTCTTAGAACTGGTACAAATATACGAATTTTGACTGAAAAAAGAAAAAAACAGGAGATTTTAGTTTTTCGATTGGATGGAAAAATAAGCAAAGTGTGAAAAAAAATAGGAGGAGCAAAAAAGAGTTTGTACTTGTGCTTTCCTTTTAGTTATAAGATATTGATTTTCAGATTGTGTGTTGTGGTGCAAGGTGCAGCTATATTTATATATATAGCTGCACCTTGCACCAGCAAATTATCTTGTCCCAAAATGGCCTTATAGATTATCTATCTTGACTATACTTTGACGAACTACATGGAACATAGAAATCTATTTGAATCATCTCTTTAATATTATACAAATCTTTCACAATTCAAACACTAATCTGTATTGATAAAATATAGAGCCGAAATGATAAATGGTTATTTTTTTATGTGTTTTACTTTGCAAAATATATAATAGACGGTGTACCATACATCAATAAATATATTTTTGTATGTTATACATAACGTGTTTGCCTTTGGTGATTCACATTCTTTATTGCTAAAGTTTATAGCCCCCTATGGTTAATTGTATTAATGGAATGAGGAAGTATTGATTAAATTAAACACAGTTCGATTATGCGGAAATATATGTTAATCTTTTTATGTTATTGTATTGGAATTTATTTTTTATACTTAAACCCTGACGATGTTAATCATAAATTCATCTTTTATATTTGTACCACCTCTATTCCTGTTGGGCTTTTTTGTCACATAATGGGAAAAGCATGCAATTCGCATAAGCAATTAGGTTTTGTTGGTATATTACTTACCGGAGTTGTTATTTCATTAGGAACATTAACTGCTTATGCAATATTAATCAATTTTTATAAAGACCACAAAATGTCTTTTATTTGTTTACTTCTTTTATTTATGGTTAGCATGGTTGTATTAATTATTTGGATTAGGAAAACAAGAAAACAGAGATAGAAGGAAGAGGCGGTTTTAAAATCCAGTTATAGAGAGATTTCGGTATTATATAGGACTCCTTTCTTTTTAATCGTACCTTGATTCTCTTATTATTTAATACCTTGATGAATTACATAAAATATAGAAGCCTATTTGAATCATCTTCTTTACTCTCGACAGATTTTGTACATTCCGGTTTGCGGTTTCAGTCAGATACAATAAGATAATTATGTAATCCAAATATTTGAACTTCATTGGTAAATAATAGGGCTTAAACGATAACTGATTATCTTTTAATGTCGTTTTACTTTGCAAAATATATAATAGACTATATATAACGTATTTTCTTTGAATGATTTACATCCCTTTTATTAAGATTTATAGGTGTATTAATTTTATTCTTTAATTATATGTGTATAAAAATAAAAAGTAAATTAAGTTATCTGAGAATTGTTTTGTTTTTGACCGGATTTGTATTTGTAGGGTGTGCAAATGAAAGAACTGAAAATGGGTATGATCTTCAGACAGGAGTTCATAAAATTGTAATCAGACAGTCCGGTGACACAGATTCATTCGAACTGCATGTAAGTATCGGTGGTGCAGATAAGGGTGGTCCCGCCAAATTATACAATTACAAGGATGAATACATTGGTGATTCCTACTCCGCCCAAATAAAGACCTCGTCCGTGTCTTGCCACACAAGTGGGAACGCATTTTTCATGACTTGTGCCGGTTCTGTTTCCAGTATTTCGGAGGCGGGTAAACAGCTTCATATAACAGTAATCGCCTACGTTGACGACAAGGAAGTTAACCGTTTGGAAAAGGAATATATAACAGATGGTAATACCCTTGTTGAAAGTTTCAGTGTATCAACTAAGGAAATATGAACCAGAGGAATACAGTTCTTATATTGAAAAGGGCGTAACTTCTAAATAAGCTTTTGTCTAACTTTTTATCCTAACTAAATAATTTATGAATACACTTCAAAAAACAGCGGGGGCAATACTGTCGCTTTCGCTTTTATGTGGGATGCAGGTTCATGCTTTCCATGATTATCCTTCTATGAAGGGACAAATTATACAACAGAGTGACATCTGTCAAGGAGTTGTCAAAGATGCCAATGGTGAAAGCATTATCGGCGCATCCGTACTTGTCAAAGGGACGACAAACGGTAGCATCACGGGACTTGACGGTGATTTTTCCCTTAGGAACGTAAAAAAGGGGGATATAATTATTGTTTCTTATGTCGGCTATCAGAGCCAGGAAATAGCCTGGACAGGTGGGCCGTTAAACATCGTTTTGAAGGAAGATGCCGAAATACTTGATGAAGTGGTTGTTATTGGCTATGGTACTGTAAGAAAAGCGGATATGGCTGGTTCCGTAGCCGTTCTGGACAACAAAAATTTTAAGGACCAGCCTATAACTCAGGTTGCAGACGCCCTTCAAGGGCGTGTCAGTGGTGTCCATGTTGAGAACAGCGGCGTCCCCGGAGGAAGTGTGAAGATCCGCGTCCGTGGTGCTAACTCCATCAGCAAAAGTAACGACCCTTTGTATGTGGTTGATGGAATCGTTCGTGAAAGCGGTTTGGACGGTATCAATCCTGAGGATATCCGTTCGATGCAGGTTCTCAAGGACGCTTCATCTACTGCCATATACGGTTCCAGAGGTTCAAACGGAGTTGTTCTGATCACTACCAAGAGTGGCAAGGCGGGTGTGCGTGAAATTATGTTCGACGCATCAGTGGGAGTTTCTAACGTATATAAGAGATACGATATCCTTGGAGCATATGATTACGCTCTGGCGTTGAAAGAGGTCAAGGGCATTGATTTTTCGGATGAGGAATTACTCTCTTACCAGAATGGCTCGGCTGGCATCAACTGGCAGAATGAGATCTTCCGTACAGGGATTACACAAAATTACAAACTGACTGTATCCAATGGTAGTGAGAAGACGCAATATTATATTTCTGCCAACTATATGCGTCAGGAGGGGGTGGTCATTAAATCGAAGAATGAGCGTTACTCGGCAAAGATGAATCTCTCTTCACGGCTTACAGACTGGCTGCATATCACGGCAGACATCAATGCTTCTCACGGTATCCGTTATGGTGGTTCTTTTGCATCGAGTAAGGACAATCCAATATGGATCGCATTAAACTATTCACCTACAATGACGATGATGTCCGAAAACGGGAATTATAATACAGATATTTATAATTCCATAGCCTCCAATCCAGTCGGTATCCTAAGGTTGCAGTCGGGAGAGGCAATGACCAACGTATTCAATGGACGTGTTGATTTACGCTTCAATATAGTAAAAGGTCTGACATTTATCACAACCAATGGCGTGGACTATTATGACGGGAAAAGTTATAGCTTCAGTTCCAAAAGAGTGGGTACGAAGAGTGGTATGGGGAATAATGACACTTATCGCCTGATGCTGCAAAGCTCCAATAACCTGACATATACAGGTTCCTGGAATGACCACCATCTGACAGCCACGGTTGTATATGAGGTGACTTCTTCTGAAACCAGGACAATCGGTATAACGGGGAACAATTTGCTGACCGAAGGTGTGGGCTGGTGGAATGTAGGCATGGCCTCCTCCCGTGATGGAAGCAACAGCTATAGCCAATGGGCACTGATGTCGGGAGTTGCCCGTGTCATGTACAATTACAAGGATCGTTATATGCTTACCGGTACATTCCGTGCTGACGGTTCTTCTCGCTTCGCCAAAAAGAAATGGGGGTACTTTCCTTCTATTGCCGCAGCTTGGACGTTGAGTAATGAGGATTTTATGAAGGATGTTTCCGCGGTTCAGGACATTAAAGTTCGCGGCAGTTATGGTATTGTGGGTAGTCAGGCGATCAGTCCTTATGCGACCTTGGGCCTTATGAGTGCCACTGCATACAATTTTGGAACCAATAGTAATTTTACCGGTTATTGGGCAAATGACATAGCGACTCCTGAACTTACGTGGGAGAAGACCAAGCAATTCGACCTGGGCTTAGAGTTTTCCCTATTTGACAGGCGGCTGAATTTCAGTGTGGACTATTTCTACAAGCGTACTACCGATGCGTTACTCAAAAGAAGTATCCCCGGATATGTCGGCGGTAACTCTTTCTGGGTGAATGACGGCGAGATCAGTAATCGTGGTATTGATTTGAGCGTGACCGCCCGAATTATACAGAATGATCGATTTCAATGGTCTTCCACCTTGAATGGCACTTATTTGAAGAACCGTGTGGAACGTCTTTCTGGCGGTAAGGATGACTTCATCAACGGTTCCAGTCCGGCTGCCGGTATGGTTGATTATGCTACTATTATCAAGCCGGGTGAGGCCATTGGTACTTTTTGGGGATATGAATGGACCGGTTTGGATGAAAAAGGACATGATACATACAGAGATGTGGATGGCAACCAGTTGATAGACGGCGGTGACCGCAAGGTTATCGGGAAGGCCAATCCTGATTTCACTTTGGGATGGAACAACTCCCTGTCTTATAAAAACTGGGATCTGAATCTGTTCTTTAATGGATCTTTCGGAGCTAAACGTTTGAATCTTGTGAGGTACACTATGGCTTCGGCCGAAGGGAATTCCCGCTTTGTAACTCTGGCAGATGCCTATCTGAAGGGATTCGACAAGATTGGTCCATCGGCTATATATCCGAGTCTGACCGAAGGTGGGAATAATCTCCAGCCAGTTTCAACCAAATGGCTGGAGAACGCAGATTTTCTTCGTCTGGAGAATATAAGTCTTTCATACACTTTCCCCAAAAAAACAACCGGATTCGCTGATTTGCGGCTTACTTTCAGTTGTCAGAATCTATTTACAATAACCGGGTACAAGGGAATGGATCCGGCCGGTACTACCTTCTCAAACAGCAGCGTTGACGTGGACGCGGGTATTGATATGGGAGCCTATCCTTCCCCGAGAACATTCACATTCGGTCTCCGAATGAATTTTTAAATTTAAAATAGAAGAACCTATGAATATAAAAATAATAGCAGGCACTATGGTTGCTCTGGCTTTTTCACTGATGTCATGCAGTGATTTTTTAACGGAGGATCCCAGGGGGAAACTCACTCCGGAAACTTTTTTCTCCACTCAGGATGAACTGAACATGAGTGTATATGCGCTCTATCAGAAAGTTAATGCTTCCCAGATATATACAAATATGCAATTACCCCAATGGCAGGGAGATGATATAACTACCAATCCAGGGAGTAACAAGCAGCCTGCCGCGGAAATGGACAAGTTTGCTGCAGTAAACAACAACAAGGGTGTCAAAGATGCGTGGAATATGCATTATGCCATTGTAAAGGCTGCCAATTTAATCATACAGGGGGCGTCTAAAACACCTACCACTCTGGATGAGATAAATATCGCCCTCGGGCAGGCTAAATTCTGGAGGGCATACGCTTATTTTACCCTGGTGCGACTTTGGGGACCACTGCCGATGAATTTGGACAATGTCAACGATGATTATACCAAACCTCTAACCCCGGTAGAGGAAGTGTATGACTACATTGTACAGGATCTGACCGAAGCTGAGGCCGTATTGCCTACGAGTTACAGCGGTAGTCCCCGCTTTTTGAATGGAGTGAATGTATATGTAACCCGGCAGGCGGTCAAATCTACTTTGGCAGCAGTGTATATGGCTATGGCCGGTTGGCCGATGAATAAAACGGAATACTATGCAAAAGCTGCTGAAAAGGCAAAGGAGGTCATTGACGGCGTGAACAGGGGGGAATACGAGTATAAACTTGATGAAAATTACAGGGATGTGTATGCCATGAGCAATAATTATAATTTGGAAACGGTACTGGGAATAAATTATTCTCCGTTCGTGGACTGGTCCCAAGATTCAGAACTTACTTCTTGTAACCTGTTTGAGTCCTTGGGTGGTTGGGGGGATGCCTGGGGAGAGATCCGTTTCTGGAAAGAGTTTCCTGATGGTCCGAGAAAGGATGCCACCTATGATCCCAAAATCCGTCTAAAAGACGGAACCTTGGTTGACTGGTGGGAGTTGAAGGAGGACGGCACACCTGTTGTTCCGGAACACCACCCCATGTTCAGTATATTCTCTGTCAACTGGGATCCTGCGTCAAAGGTGAATACCAATGCCCCGTATGATTATACACTACCGGCCAGTCAGAATCTGTGTAATGACCATCGACATAGAATTATTCGTTATTCGGAAGTTTTGTTGTGGTATGCGGAGGCTAAGGCCAGGATGGGGCAAACGGATGATTTGGCATTCAAGTGTCTCAATGATGTCCGTGGGCGCGCCGGACTGGAACCGCTGAACGGACTTTCCGCAGATGCTCTTGCCGAAGCGGCTTATAAGGAACATGGCTGGGAGGTGGCAGGCTATTGGGTGGCCCTTGTCACACGGCGTGCGGATCAGTTCCGTATGAACAGACTGAAAGGCACTTTTGAGGAAAGAGCGGAGAACACGGCTGTGGAAATCGCCGAAGGGATTCAGGTAAAGGAGTCTGTAGAATATACGAACAAGGTGTGGAATGACAATCTGATGTATCTTCCATATCCTGATATGGATTCCCAGAAAAACCCGAATCTGACAAGATAAGGTTCTGTTTAGGCCAGAGGGAACCGTCGTTATCTGAATACGCGGGTGACGAACGGTTCACTTCTTTTTTTATTTCTGTTCTGGTATATGTAACTAAATGTGCGGAGTAGTCATGCTTGCAAATCATTATTTGTAGGTATTGCGAGTGATGTTTAAAACCGTTAATTTTGCAAATTAATGGATCGTACGAAAAAAAGACAGAGACAGCGGGCTGTCATAGCATGCATGTTGTTGCTGACATTGATGCCCTTTTTCCTCGTGAAAGCTTTTCATGTTCACGGGGAACATTCGTGCGTATCCCATAACGAACAGGGGCACTCCCGTCACGATTCTCCTGAAAATTGTACCATCTGTCTCTTTACGCTCTCCCCGTTTGTCGAGGCGGGGATTTTTATATACGATTATATTCCGACTGGCAGGCCTGTCAGGTATCTTATCTCCGGGGAAACAGATGTCATCGTCACTCTTTTCCCACATTTCCTCCGTGCACCCCCTGTGTGTTTGTCATAACTCCCTTGAGGGATTCGCATGCCATCACTGTGATTGCGTGCAGGGGCTTTTCATGTCCCTTCTTAACAGATTATAACCCGTTTATATTTTTTCAAGTATGACATTTCATGCATATCTCCAGTATGTGTGCCTGCTTGTTGTCTGTCTATGTACCGTCCCTTCTTCCATGGAAGCACGGGTACAGGCTGACCGGCAATCGACGGGTACACGCGATACCCTGCTGGTCATTGACCAGGAAAGCGGGCTTCCCATTGAAGGGGCCTATATCCTGACCGGGGAACGGTTACTTGTCAGCTCCCCCCGTGGAATGATTGTTTTCGGCCATGGAACGTGTTTCATGGATACGGTCCTCGTGCAGTGCCTGGGTTACAGTTCCCGGCGTGTGCCTTTGAACGAGGTATTCAAAGAAAGCAGCATACATACCGTATGTCTCTTCCCGGACATACAAAAACTCGGGGAAGTGGTCGTAACCGGTGAACGTGCCGGAGCGTCACCCAACGTGGTGAGCCGGCGCCTTTCATCCCCCGAGATCAGGAACGCGCTGGGAACCTCGCTTGCCACCCTGCTCGAACGTGTCAGCGGGGTAAGTTCCATCAGCACGGGAACCACTGTATCCAAACCCGTTATCCAAGGAATGTACGGGAATCGGATACTGATCATCCATAACGGTGCCCGCCAGACCGGGCAGCAATGGGGGGCCGACCACGCTCCCGAAGTGGACATGAACGGCAGCTCCTCTGTTTCGGTAATCAAGGGCTCCGATGCGGTAAGATACGGTTCGGATGCCCTTGGAGGGATTATCGTCATGGAGCAGTCTCCGCTTCCTTTCAGAAAACGCTCCCTTCAAGGGGGAATCTCCGCACTTTACGGAAGTAACGGGCGTCGCTACGTGGCTACCGGACAGCTCGAAGGTGCTTGTCCCGGTGATTTCGCCTGGCGTCTGCAGGGAACCTGGTCAAATTCCGGGGACCGTTCCACCGCGCACTATCTTCTGAACAATACGGGAACCAGAGAGTATCACGCTTCCGCCTCCTTGGGCTATGACCGCGGACGTCTGAGAGTGGAAGGTTTCTACAGCCACTTCTACAGCCGGACAGGGGTGATGCTCAGCGCCCAGATGGGTAGCGAGGACCTGCTGGCGGAACGTATCCGGCTTGGTCGCCCCCTGCACACGGATCCCTTCTCCCGTGGTATCAGGCCTCCCTGCCAGGAGGTCACCCACCAGGTCGCATTTGGCAGGATGCGGCTCGGCATGAAGAAGGGGGGAAGTGTTCACTGGCAGAGTACCTGGCAGAAGGACGATAGGCAGGAAAACCGTGTCCGGCGGCTGGATTCTAATATTCCGGCGGTTTCCCTGCACCTGAATTCATTCCAGCATCTTCTGCGCTGGAAGCGGGATTACCGCTCCTGGCAGGTCGAGGCGGGAGGTCAGGCCATGTTCATCGAGAACCACAGCCGCGCGGGTACCGGATTCGTGCCCGTTATCCCGAACTACACGGAGACACAGGCAGGGATATACGGAATCGGGAAATATCACCTGGCCAGGGGAGGCGTTGAAGCAGGCCTCCGCCTGGATATGCAGGAAACCCGTGCCAGTGGTTATGACTGGACGGGAAGCCCCTATGGCGGAACAAGAAAGTTTAACAACGTGTCCTACAGCCTGGGAGGACACTATCAACTTTCCAAAGGCTGGAGGCTCACCTCCAACTTCGGTCTGGCCTGGCGTGCCCCTCACGTGTATGAACTGTACAGCAACGGGAACGAGCTCGGGTCTGGGATGTTTGTCAGGGGAGACTCTGCGATGCACTCGGAAAGAAGCTACAAATGGATATCTTCCCTCCGTTACGGCGACGGGATGTTCAGCGTCTGTCTGGACGGTTACCTGCAATGGGTGGACGGCTATATCTATGACGGGCCGGAGAAAGAGACAGTCACCGTGATTTCGGGGGCATACCCGGTCTTCCAGTACAGGCAGACCCCGGCTTTCTTCCGCGGTATGGACTTTGACCTGCGTTTCACTCCGGGCGGTTCATGGGACTACCATGCCATCGTCTCCTTTATACGGGCAAACGAACGGACAAAGGGTAATTATCTTCCTTATATTCCCTCCTTCCGTTTCAGCCATGAACTTGCATGGATCCACGAGACAAAATCGCATATCAGGTTGCGCCTGAACATCAGGCACCGTTTCACTGCGAAACAGAGGCGATTTGATCCGGACACGGATCTTATCCCGTATACTCCCCCGGCGTACCATCTCCTCGGGTTCGATGCTGGTCTTGAACTTCCCGTGAAACGGGGACACCAGGTCCGGTTCATGCTGTCGGCAGACAACCTCCTGAACCGTGAGTACAAGGAATACACCAACCGCTCGCGTTACTATGCGCATGATATGGGACGTGATGTGCGTTGCGGTGTAAACTGGATTTTTTAATTTATAACAACTATAATCAACACTAATAAATAAAAAGAAAAATGAGAACAATTGCATGTAAAACCGTGTGGGCACTTCTGGTAGGAGTGTCCCTTGTCCTGTCGCTGAACTCTTGCAGCAAGGATCCTGTAATACCAGAAGACGAGACGAAGAACAAGCTGCATGAGGACCCGGCAAAAATGACCGTCCGCCTCGTTGAATGCCACCTGCACGCTGACTGGAACGAGATACAGAAGGCCGGAGGTCCCCACCAAAATCCGGAATCCCCGGCCAGGTATATGAAACGTGTCCAGGAGATCACTTATGAACTGAAGGCCGGCAGTGGATGGACCCTTGCTGAAGGAAGCCAGGGCAAGTTTTACGTTCAGAAAAACGGCGAATATAAAAATGGAAACAACTTTACCCCGGCCCCGGTTTACCTGATGTTTATCTATTACTACAATTCCAAAGGAGAGTTGATGAACGGCCAGTTCGTGGAGAACGGGCAGGAGAATATCCACCAGCATTTCTTCACCCCGGAGAACGTGAGACCTACCTTTGACGGGAAACCGGAAGCTGACGACAATGATCCGGAGGCACTGGTGGATTATCTCTATGTGGATACCACGCCCTGGGACAAGACCAAACATGACAACGAGGCGGAAATTACGGGAGGCACTAACCCGGTAGGATTAAAAGGAGTTATCCGGTTCCTGAAGGACCGCAAGGAGTTTGACCTGAAACTCCGCCTGTATCACGGCTACAATTCTAAAAAGAACCCGCAGACAAACGGCTTTGACCCGTTCTACAAGCCCTCCGGGGTATTGATCCAGCGTGGAACATGGGATATTAACCTGAGCATCCCGGTAGTGGTGTTTTGGAGCCGGGAGGAATTCATTGATGTGGACCCGGAGGCTGATATGAACCTGATCGGGGAGGATAGCCTGGATGAAGACAGCAACCGCACGTTGCACTCCATCATGAAAACCTTCAATCTTACATGGAAGGAGGCGCTTGAGGAGTTTATCTCCTATACCTACCTGGCGGGGGATGTGGAAACCGGATCTATCTGGCTTTGACTATCCTAAGAACAAAAGGACTTTCCTTTATCAAACTACAGGCGGCTAAAGCCGCCTGTTCACTATTGTACAACAAGAAAACTTCATCTATCACATTTGGCCAATATCCGTAATTTACCCGAGAAATTCATTGCCGTAACACTACTGGTTTTCATATTTGCCGTATCGAAAAAATCCTACTTTTACAGGACGTGTAGCTTCCTTACCGACTGGCTCTAAAACGTCTTTCTGTCTTCTGCGTATTTTTCCAGCCTAATTACTGAACCTTTTCATTCCTTTTCCCATTTGGTGCATATAAGTTTATGCTTCCTTTCCAAAAAACAGGGAAGCGTCAAATGTCTAACTAATAAAAAAACTATGGCAACAGTTAAAACAGTACTGGTAAAAGGAAGGAGCAACCGGTCCGGCAAATTCCCGTTAGTCGTTCAGGTTCTTCACAAGCGAAGGAAAAAAGTGGTTTATACAGGGTTCAGCATTCCGGATAACCTGTTTGATCCCGTGAGGGGAAGGGTTATCGTTGGTGGAGAGCACACTCCAGAGTCAGTTCGGCGAATCAACCACAGGTGCGAGAGTATCTCAAAGCTATTGGTGAAGAGCATTTCAATAATGGAAAAGAAATCCCGGGAGTACGAAATAGAGGATGTGTTCAGGACTTACGGCGTGCTGACCCGTGAAGCCGGTTTTTATTCTTACTTTTCACGGAAAATCTTGGAACTTCGTCAAAGCGGTCACGAGGGAACGGCCCGGGCATATGCCTCCAGCCTGCGTTCGATGCAGAGATACTTGGGGAAAAAGGATTTTCCCTTTATCAAGCTCTCTTCCCGGATCATAGCCGACTATCACGGGAAACTGCTCGCTTCGGGTATATGCGACAACACCATCGGCTTTTATCTGCATAATATCAAGGCCCTTTTCAGAAAGGGATGTCGGGAGATGGGTTTGGAACTTCCCTGTCCGTTTCGCGAGATAAACATCAAAACGGAAAAAACGCTCAAACGTTCTCTTGATGCGATCGTAATTAGAACACTCTCTGGAATGGAACTGGAAAATAATAGCCCTTTGTCTCTTGCCCGGGATATTTTCATGTTCAGTTTTTACACGCGTGGAATGTCATTTGTCGATATTGCGTTGCTGAAAAAAAAGAATGTCTTTCCGGCTGAAATCTGTTACAAACGTCACAAGACCGACCAATTGATGCGGGTGGGGATAAATAGGGAGATCAGTCGTATCCTGGAAAGGTATAAGAATGTACCAGGAGAGTATATGTTCCCGTTGTTTACGGAAGAGGAGGAACCATACACCGGTTATAGAAATGCCTATCATAAGATTCGCTACTCCTTGAGAAAGATTTCCCGGTCTATTGGCCTGGATATTCCGCTGAGACTTCACGCGGCACGACATTCATGGGCCACAATTGCCAAGGAAAACGGAGCCTCGGTCCATATTATCGGTGAATGCCTGGGTCATACATCGGAAAAAACAACCCGGATCTATCTGAAGGAACTGGATCATTCCGCATTGGATGCGGTTAATAATCAAGTGGCTGATTTCATTTTTGCAGTGAATGGCTGATTTATCTCACCCGCACAAGACACCAGCAGACCCTCTGTTTCAGGCAGACGGTGGGGTTGGAGCTTCATTATTGCATCGAGAATCCCGGCTGTCAGGTATTTTGCCATTTCTCGGTGTTTCTGCAAGCTTTGCTCCATTGTATATGGTTATTATCCAAGGGAAAAGGGAGGGTCTCCCAGTGGGGAGCTTCTCCCGCATTTTCTTCTTGTTCGCCTCGGGCTATGGGGATAATTTTTCAGGCGGTATGAGTATATTTTAAACTGCCTGCCATTGTATGTAATATGGTCTGTTGATACAAAAAGAGAGATCAGTGTAGTAAATAATTTTATTTAAAGGTAGTATTTGGCTTTATTTTATGGTATATTATCATAAAATATATATATTTGTTTCTGTTTCTTCACTCTCTCCCGTAGAGAGTGGAAAAATAGTTAAAACAGCATATAGCATATATAAAAACCATGACAAAACTATTGTCTTTTAATTGCGCTACAAAGTTAGTATGCTTTATACTTTCTGCTGTTTTCCATTAAGTTCTATTATTTATCAATTTGTCTCCCATATTCTCTTTCTGTCCTTTTCTATCTGCTTTTTATTTGCTCCCTCAGTTCCTTGGGAGAACATCCCAGGCATCTTTTACAAAATCTGGAAAAATTCGCCAAAGATGAAAAGTCCAATTCATTGGCAATGATCCCCAGCGGCAAATCTGTGACTGAAAGTTTATACTTAATCTCCCCCAACAGTTGTTTCTGCATCCATTCAGCCGGCGTTTCCCCGAACTCTGTATTGAATTGTCTTTTAAATGTGGAAATGGAAAGTCCACAGGCCGATGCCAGCTCTTTCACCGTTCTGCATCCTTTATAATTATCCAAAACTTTGTTTTTGAAATCCTGCGATTGCCCGATAATCGTATAGAAGAAATTTGCCAGTTCCGGCTTGGAATAGTAAAAACGGATATTCCAAAAAAGTTCTTTAAGCTTTATCTCATGAAAATGGATACAGTTTGCCCCGTCTTCCAAGTAACATACCAAAAGTTCAAGAAATTTAGATAAACGATCTCTTATCTCAAGAGGCTCCATCCTATATTCGATAATACCCTTTAAATGAAATAGTTCTGAAAAAGAGGCTTTTTGGCAAGGCCATACCCCTCCCTCAAACATGGCAGTTATTACTTCACAGCTTTCCAGCGCACACATACTGAACAGGCTGTCACGGCAGAGAAACGCCATTTTTCCCTTTGGTATTGTAAGTTGGAAACCGTTACAGGAAAGCCGTAGATTTCCTTTCAAAACAAACAGGATGCAGTCCTTTACCAGCTGCTCTTCATGATTCAGTCCCTCGTCAAATTTATAGTGCCGGAATCCTTCCTGCATACACTTCGAATAATGATAGCATGACGTATGCTCGCTCAAATAAAATAGTTCCATTGTTTCTGCTTTTGTTACTGACAGACAAGCTCTTTATCCTATCTATCAGACTGTTATATAATCTATAATTTGTTTTATTCAGATTTTAAATTTCTTCATCACCCACGTATGCACTTGGACAACCTGTTTTGACTGTTTTTCCACTCTCTACGGGAGAGAGTGGAAAAATAAATGGGAATTATAATTCAATGATATTATGCGAATGAGTCATGAAATATTCAATATGGAGTGGTCCAATACAGACTCGATTTACCTTCATACCCGGGACGGTCTCCTCTATTCGGCTTTCGCGGGATCGGCGGAAAGGCTTTTAAGTTTCGTGCGTGGTTTACGGGCGAGCAGGGCATTTTGGTGCGGGCAAGAATTTCTGGCCGTTCATTCTGTCCGTGCAAGAAAGATTTTAGAGTCTTTCCCAGGAAATTGCATTTTTATTAATGATTATTACATAAGAGTAGCTTTGTCTTTTTCTAAACAAGATAAAATAATGAAACAATGATAACAGTATGATGAAACAGTTTTTTCTTTTGGTGTTTTTGCTTTGCTCAGCGGGAGCCTTTTCCCAAAAGGTTGCCTTGAAGAACAACTTGGCCTACGATGCCTTGAAGACTCCCAATTTATCCTTGGAGTTCTCCATGGGGCGTAAATGGACTCTTGACACCCAGGTGGGTATGAATTTCTTCTTTTATACGAAAGACGCCACCTCCTCGCGATACAAGACAAAGAAGTTCAGCCACTGGCTGGTACAACCGGAGCTCCGTTACTGGACGTGTGACGTTTTCAACGGCTGGTTCTTCGGACTGCATGCCCATGGCGGGCAGATGAACATAGGTGGTATTGACGTGCCCTTCGTTCTTCAAAAAGGGGATGGAAAAATGAAAGACCACCGTTACGAGGGTTATTTTTGGGGAGGCGGATTGAGTGCCGGGTACCAGTGGGTGCTTTCCAGCCGTTTCAATATCGAAGCCTCCCTGGGTATCGGTTACGTGCACACCCGTTATGACAAGTACAAGTGTACCACCTGCGGTCAGAAGATCGGCAAGGGGGATGCGGACTATATAGGTCCCACCAGGGCCGCCATTTCAATCATCTACATGTTGAAATAATCCCCCCTTGCATCCTATAGAGACATCTTTTTATTCTATCACGCTAAAAAAAGTAATATCGATGAAACCGTTACAATATTATAAAAAGCAAATCCTTGTCATGGGCTGTCTGGGAATGTTCCCCTTATTGTCTTCCGCCCAAGACATTTTATCAGCGTCGGGTACCCTGCGCTGGGATTATTCAAACAGCCATGTGGAACGTGAAGCGGGTGGAGATGTACTGGATATTACCTTCAGTGTATCTCCCCTGGCTGGACTTAAGAACCAGGAAATCGCTTATCTGTTCCCCGTCTATGTCTCGGCTGACGGGCACGACAGCGTCCGCCTTGAACCTGTCTGCGTGTCGGGCAAGAGGAGGTACAAGGTAATCAAGCGTCGCAAGACGTTGGGCAACCTGAAACCCGGTGATCCTGGATCCGGTGAGGTACGTTCCTCCAAAGAGCTAAAAAGTTCGGGGCTGACGGTGAAAAGTAGCGTCCCCTTCGAGCGTTGGATGGCAGACGGGCGCCTTGTTGTTAGGGAAGTGTCGTACGGCTGTGCCGAATGCGGCACGAACGAGAGCGAGGGCATCGCCTTTCAAGCCGGCATCCCTCTTTTCGGGGAGAAGGATTATGCCTACAGTTTCATTGAACCGGAGAAGGTGCTGGTCAAGTGCTACAAGGACTCCTTCGACTGCAAGGTGGTCTTTCCCGTGGCACGCCACGACCTACAGGAGCAGTTTGCCGGCAACGCTCAGGAGCTTGACAGGCTGAAGGAGTTTCTTTCGGAGAACCTGAACATTCAGGGAACGGAGCTCAAGGAGGTGAATATAAAAGGCTATGCCTCTCCTGAAGGAGATTTTGACTACAACAAGTCCCTTGCACAACGACGGACTCAAACCCTTTCAGAATATATTTCCAGCCAATACCCCGCCTTGAAGAAAGCGCCGGTCTATCGTACCGAAGGTGTCGGGGAGGACTGGGAAGGCCTTAAGGAGGCGGTCAAGGGCTCCCCTCTCGCCAATAAAGAAGAAATCCTCTTTATTATCGGACATAACGGGCGTGATACCGAACGTGAGGCGGCCATACGCGCTTTGGATGACGGCAGGAGTTATCAGGTTCTCCTGAAAGAGTTCTACCCGTCCCTGCGACGTACTACCTTCAGTCTCAGTTTTGACGTGAGACCCTACGCTGTGGAGGAACTTCCCGGGATTTTTGAGAAGAAACCCGAGTGTCTGAGCCAGTACGAGATATACCGGCTGGCCGGACTGTATGTTTCCCGGGGTGAGAATCCTCTGCCGGTGTACAAGAAGGCGTACGAACAGTTCCCGGATGACACCGTGGCAATTCTTAACTATGCCAATGCCCTGTTGAAGTACGGGAAGGATGCGGACGGCGCATTGCGGGTGTTGGAAGCGGTGAAGAATGACAGCCGTGCACTTTTTCCCATGGCCGTTGCCTGTAACATGAAGGGTGACTGGAGGCAGGCGGAAGAATTATTGGAGAAAGCCGGTGTGGGCAGGGCATCCATGCTAAGACTTCCCGAATAACCGAAGGACGAGAAAACAAACATGGGATACAGATGTAACTCAGACATATATAGTATTAGTATTTTAAATTTAAGAACAATTCAAATTATGAAAGTAATGAAGTATTTTGCAGCGGCTTCACTGGCGTTGTTTGCTGCATGTAACAATGAAGAGAATCCGGTCGTACCGGAGAGTGGAAACCAGCCTGTTGATGTGGTGATGTCAGTAGCATTGCCCGGTCCAAACACACGTGCCGCCATGGGGGACTTGCAGGACACCGCCAAGGATCAGGATGCGGCAACAGTTGAAAAATTGCATGTGTACTTGTTAAATGGAGATGATATCGTCCTGGCGAAAGAATTCGCAAAGGGTTCTGATGATTTTACCAAGCTGACCTCGACAACTCCAGTGGGAGCTGCTGAAACGACAGGAGGCTATAAATTCCTTGACGTGGACAAGGGTGCGACAAAGGCACTTGTTATTGCTAACCCTCAGGGAGCGTTGGTTGACGGTGAGGGCAAGACTGTTGCTGAAATCAGCAAACAACAGCTGAAAGCCCAAATTAATGAAGTGATTTATGCCGGTTCTGAAACACTTGCCACCGTTGGCGCTGAACCTTATGGTGTCAGTCCCCAGGACGACAAGCGCACTGTAAAAAAAGCGGAACTTACATTAACCGCCAGCATGAACCGCTTCCAGGTGACTGGAACCAAATTTGTCAAGGTTACCTGGAAAGACGGGAAAAAGACGGAGGCTGAACAGTGGTGCACGGCTTGGCTGGCCAAGGATGAAAACAAGGGAAAGAGCAGCGCCGAAGCGTGGGCGGCTTTCAAGGCTGATGCCAACGGTTTCAACGGCCAGACATGGGACGGCAAGTCCGACATTACCCAGCAAGCCAACCTGAGTCAATGGTTGCAGGTTGTCGAAGTGACCACCGCAAACCAGGGTATCCTGATGAACCGTTTCAGCAGAACGCTTTCTATTCCTGCACTTACAGTGGAAGAAGAGGCAAACTGGTTCTGGGCCAAGACTTATGCGGGTGACAGATATGACTTTGCCAGCGGTACATTCAAACCGGACGGTCAGACTGACCTGTCGGACGTGGCATCCTATTTCAATGCAGCGGGCTTCGATTTCGAACAGGGTGCAAAGGCCGCAGCGTTCAATTTCTTTGTAAATGGCATTACCGGTTACGGAAAAGACAACAATGCGCCCAAGCTTGCCTTCGTCTTCAAGACAGGTGACGATGGCGTATCCGCCGACAGACGTTTTGTGGTCATCTCCGGTTACGCGAAAACAGAAGGTGCGACAGACGGTACAACTGATGTCCCGGCCGGCAAGGGCGGCTACCTGATCAACTTGAATCTTAGTACATTGAACAACGGACAGGGTATACTCGTGGATACAGATCCGACCATTCCGGAAGGGGTGACTCCCGAACCGGGCGGCCAGGAAGATCTGGAAGACGAGAATGTGAATGTGATTGTCCGTGTTGAGGTGCAGGCCTGGACTGCTGTGAACGTCTTCCCCATCCTTGACTGATAGATAGAGAGTAATAGCCAACTGCCGGGCAGTTCTCCCGTGCCGCCCTTAAAGGGCCGGTACCGGAATCCGCCCCGCACTCTCGGGGAGGGGAAAGATTATCCCCTCCCTTTTTTATTACTCCCGGAAGGAACACGCATCTTCTCTTCCGGGAAAATAATCTGTACTGATTTATAATAATTTGTGTAAAGTATGAACATAAGATATATATCCACCTGGCTGGGTCTGCTGCTCACTTTATACCTCGTGACCGCCTGCGACCGGGTATATGACGATTTGAGCGGCTGTCTTGGCAACACGATTGTCTTTTCCTATCTGGCTGATGACAATCAGGAACATCTGCGGGAATATGTGGATGCCGTTGACGTCTTTATTTTTGACGCCAAGGGCGAGGTTCTTGTAGAAAGACACCATCTGGATGGGGAACGCCTGCTTTCGCCGCTGGAGGTCACACTCCCGGAAGGAGATTATAAAGTGGTGGCCGTAGGCAACGCCTTGAAAGAAACGGGCATAGCTGTTGAGGACGGCTACAAGAGGGCGTCGGTTTCCCGTCCCGAACTGATGGAGAAGGACGGACAGGCATCCGGCACGTTTGACAGGCTGTACTTGGGTGAGACATCCATCACCTCCAAAGTTATGAACGAGTCCCGTGATGTGGTAAGACTTTATTCCCAGCACGTGAAAATCCATGCGGTAGTTCTTTCCGACGAGGATAATAATTCACAAACTTGGTTTGAACAGAACAAGGGAGAGGGATTCCGTCTGACACTGGAATCACTCTCCGCCCGTTTCTCCTTTTCCGGACAGCGTGCCGGGAAAACATCTTTCGATCTCGCGTTCACCGCGGGCGGGAAAAACGACCGTTTTGTGCTTGACTTCAATACCCTGCGCTTCGAGGACGGGGATCCGTTAACGATCCGCCTTATGCAAGGAGAAAAAGTCCTTTGTACTGTAGATGTGGCGCAATATATCGCGCAATATCCCGAGCAGATACGGATAACGGGGCGTCAGGAGGCTGTCCTGCCACTGTATTTCCGCCAGAATCCCCTCTCTCTGAGTATAAGTGTAAAACCATGGGAAGCTGTTGACGTGGTTCCCATAACTGATTGATTAATATTATGTTGAAAGATATTAAATATATTCGTATGATGAAGGCTGTGAGGTACTCTATGATAACGGTGTCACTGGTCCTTTGCTTCATTCCGGTATCTTGCCAGAACGGGGAGCCTATTCCGGAACAGTTTTCCGATGAGGATGCCGTGACGGTCAGACTGAATCTGTCGACCAGGGGTGTTGAATCCGGCGGGAGTGTTATGCTGGACAACTATTCATCCGATCCCGCCAACTGGTATAAGACCGGCACGCTGTTTCCCCAGGCTCCCGCTCAGCCCAGGATAGCGCTTATGGTTTTCAACAAGGAGCAGAACCGGTATGTGTACAGCCGCCTGCTTCCTTTCAGTTCCGGTAACGCGGAAGGGGAATACCAGACCAAGGTACGCATCCCCAAGGGCGAGAGTGAATTCTACGCTTTCTATGCCCCCAACCAGACGGGAAAGGATCTGCCCTATTATACTCCCGGAGGAATCCTGCAGAACGCGATTCCATGGGATTTCCTCGGGGAAGGCATGGAAGAGGTGGACAGGGAGGATATTGTCGGAGCCGCATTCCCTGCCATCATCAAGGAGCAGGATGACGGCAGTCTCGGCATACCGGTGGACAACCCGTACGATGGCGTGACTCCTTCCCCGTCGGATGAGAAGATCATAGACTGGACAACAACTTCCATGGTAGCCTGGGAAGACGCTCCCGGAATATCGAACAGGCTGCATATGGGCATGCTTTCGGGAAAGCTGACCACGACCGTCCAGCCCGCTTCCGGGGAGCAGGTACAGGATATCACAGTCCCGCTGTTCCGTGATTTCTCCCGTGTCAGGATATACATCGCAAGCATTGCCCCCTTTGACCGGATCATGTATGATTATAAAAGGATTGCCTTGCTGAACTTTCCGGTACTGATGTCCCCCTCCTTCAGAGAGAATGACTCGGACGTTTCCCAGCTTGCAGGCTCCACACCGGGAACGGGAAAGAACACGGAGCACACGGGCACGTATTCCTACGGAATAAAGAGTGAAACGCAGCTGACCATATACGAGGCCCCCCTCAATGCTGACGGAAAGGTTGACTATACGAAAATGGACGCCCAGAAATACGAGCAGTTCTTCCTTCCCCAGTATCTGGCCCCGTATATCCCGGAAGCCAATTCCTGGCAGAAGGGACAGCCCCACCCGAAGATACAGCTGACAGTGGAGTATCATACAGGAGGTGACACCTCACAGGGCAGGACAAGGACTTTCCTGCTTGATGTTGGTGAGGAGAGCTCTCCCGGGGTGTATTCCGGTCCTGTCTATCCGAACCGGGATTACAAGGTATTCATTGTCCTGCCGGAATCCTCTGACCGGGAAATTATTTACCGGGTCGAGTCCTGGAACAGCAAGACGGTGGATTTTCCCCCGTTCCAATGATGTACACGAGAATTGTCATGATAATTTTAAATATTTATGAAACGATATAAACTGAAAATAATTTGCCGCATCCTGTTGTTATTGCCCGTCCTTGCCGGCTGCACGGATGACGAGCTCCTTCAAAGGAGCGGTGTGGTGGAGGGAATACCCACCACTGTGGATATAAACGTGGGTACGGCAGCCAATACGGCCAAGACACGCTCCGCCCTGCTGGAAAGCGAGGAAAGGAAAATCTACGACCTTTACCTGTGGGTCTTCAACGCCTCGGGGGACGTGGAATTTTCACGTGAGTACCCCAGGAGTGATCTTTACCAGGCGGCAAGCGACCTTGAGGCGTCCACGGGCGAGGCTGACGGTGACGCCCCCACGAGCATGGGACTTCTGAAAAACATAAGCCTCACCACCGGGGAGAAGACACTGTTCCTCCTCGCGAACTACAAGTCGGACGGTGACGGCCTGTTCCATGTGGAGCCGGATATCCTGGAGGGAATCGGCAAACTTTCCGACGTAGATAAAATAAAGGCGGCCATGACCGCCCGTACCCTGTTCCGCCCGAACGGGAACCTGCTGATGTCGGTAACCAAGGCCGTCACGGTTTCCACGGCAACAAGACAGATCGAGGTATCCCTGAAACGCTCCGAAGCCAAAATCACGGTCAACCTGAAAACGGCCGAGGGGCTCACTTTCGATCCCGGAACGTACAGGCTCGGCAATGTGGCGGGCTCGACATTCCTAACGGAACATGCGAAGGGGACCGACCAGAGCGCCTCGTGGGATGCGGACGGGACGGATACGGATTCCTACTGGACATCGGACGAGTTCCACTTCGAGGGGGATTCCGATAACGTCACCACTTCATTCTATATGCCTGAGAACCGCAAGGTTGCAAAAAAAATGATCCTTCCCACCTCTCCCGGATATGATGCGGACCGGAAAGGATATGACCTGCGGCAGAAGCAGCTGAAGTCCCCCGTTGCAGGCGCGACCGACAAGCCTAACCTGAAAAACGGGGAGACTGAATACGCCCCTGACCTGGCTCCCTATATTGAATTTACGGGTGAGTTGCGTCAGGATCTGGCAGTGGGCAATACCGCCATGGAACGTTTCGGGAGGGTGACCTACAGGATTTATCTGGGCTATACGGCCACCGACGATCCGGTCAATGACTATGACATCGAACGCAACGTGCATTATACCTACAATGTGACTATCAATGGTATGAACGACCTGGTGGTGGAGGCGCAGTCCGATAAGGACGCTGAGGAGGAGCCCGCCCCCGGAGTGGAGGGGCTGGTGTATGACGCCCACCGGTCATTCAGTTTTGACTGCCACTACGAACAGGGACTGATGCGTTTCAATAAGGACGAACTGGCCATCTTCAATACGGACGGAAGCCTGAAAGACGACGCCATGATCTCCTTTGCCGTGCGTACGCCGTTCTGTGACAAGATTGTCTCTTACACGAAAGCGGAACTGGAACAGCTGAAGGACAACGGCTACGTTCCCTCCGGAGATAAGAAGGCCGATACGGGCTGGCTTGCATTCTATATCCATCCGAGCACGCTCTCTGACAACGGGGACGAGACGATGAAGTATTATTCCGATACGGGGGCGTACCTGCTCTCACTGGAGGAGTTCCTTTACAGATTGATGACTGAACCCGACTATGTGTTCAACGCCACTACGGGACTTTGTAAGGTGACGGTTTACGCCAACGAGTATTTCTATGAGCGAAACCCCATGCAGGAGAACGCCCCCCAGGACAAGGATCTGTGGAAGACCTTTGCTAATGCCGAAGACCGGACCTTCGACCTGCTGGTGAACACCTCACATGAAATCTCCCCCGACGGACAGTCACGGTATCACCAGGCCATTGTCTCGATCCGCCAGATGTCCATAAAGACGGTGTTTGTCAGCTGTCCCGACGGCATGCGCGTGTGGGGGGTGGAGAACGTGAACGAGACCGAAGACCTGGACTGGTCAGTAAAAGCCCCCAGTGAGGCGGACGCCTTCTATAACAAGTACTATGCGAATGGCTGGACGAATACCTGGAAAGCGATGGCACGTTCGGGACTTGCGGGAGGGTTCAGCGGGGAAATCATGCGCGATCCGATGAACCGGGGGAAAGAGGACCAGCTCTGGAAGGTCATGACAAAAGTGGACAATGCGAAACTGACGCTCAGCAAGGATCATTATAATCCTGCTCTTAGTAACTATCATGCGACATATGCCTGCTTTACCCCATTCCTGAGAAATCGGGACAATAACCGTGACGGCCAGATGCAGGCCGGCGAGATGCAGTGGTATATCCCCTCCGTCAGCGAGATCAACATGCTGTATGTGGCGGAACGTTCATTGCCTTTGAAGAGCAGGCTTGTCGGGCATGCTCCGTCGGATAATGCTACAGCGTTATTCACCTCAAGGGCTTTCATGGGAAGTACCAACCTGACACTGAACAGCTGTAATCCTATTATACTTATTGAGGAGTCCCATAGTATGACCCCCATATATAACTTTGATTACCAAAAAACTGCGAGTCCGGGAGAAAGAACTCCCTATTCGGACGTGAGACTGGTCAGGGATCTTGGGATCCTGGAGACTTCTGAGGACCACAGTTACCATATTGATGAGATGGAAGATGAACTTGGCAAGACGCTGAACAACAACCGGACGGAGGATGAGTACCTGATTTTCAAGGCTGACAACCTGCCTGCCAGTACTACCAGGGCTTCAAGAGCCATTTATGAACTTCCGGCACATGACGAGACCTCCCAGAATAATACGATCTATCAGAAAGGGTTTGAGGTTGCAAAATATATTGCAAATACAATAGACAAGCCGAAGGATTTGAACAATCCTAACAGGAAAAGTGAGTATTATTTCGAAACGTGGAGTACGCTGATGAGTGATGTGGAAAAAGGCAACTCTCCCTGTGCCTATTATTACCAGAATCCGGATAAAAGTGACCTGGGTACATGGCGTCTGCCCAATGAGGCTGAACTGATGATAATGAGCGGAAGCCTGTTCGACTGGGATGACAGGGAAAAGAAAGATGTTTATAGTTTCTTTCAGGGGAACAAGTTCTATTCCTTGAATATGACAGACGGCCAGGTCATCCATTCCCGGACTGGATTTTCCAAACGGGACATGAATGGTGCCAGGTCATTCAGCGCCGGATATCAGATGTTTTTCAACGGTTATCTGCGGTTTGTCACCACTGTCGATACCAGTTGGGGAGGCGACAGGGACAGGCTTGTCAATGACAAAAAGGGATACGTACGTTGCGTAAGGGATCTTGAGTAGTCTGGTCCCGGAAATTGGAGAAGAGATCTCCTAATTTTGTGGGTGCGACCGGGGAAAGCTGTATTACAGCTTTTCTCCGGTCTTTTGCTATAAAGAAAAGCTTTTATTACCGTAAAACATCAGAACGGAAGACCTGTTATCGGGTCAAGCGAGAGATAATCAATAAACCAGGTAGCGTGAAGGTTCTCACGTGCCTCTAAAAACAATAATATGATAGAAACGTACTTTAACAACTTGATGCAAGAAGTCGAGCGGAGGATGGGTCTTGAATCCTCCCGAATGGAAGGAGAACAGGTAATACAGACCTGTCGGGAGATGGTTGCCTTCCTGAGGGAACGGTCCCGTGAGTTGAGGGATTATGCTCTGAACCATCCATTCTCCAATGCGGAAGAAGAAATCTGCTTTTTCAAGTATTACAAGCCTGCCCTGACAGGACGTCTGCTCTATTATTACCGGGTATATCAGATCGAAAGCGGCTGTTCATGCTGTCCGGAGATCGCCCGGATGCATTACCGCAAGGCTATGAAAGAGTACCAGAGGAAACTGGAACGCTACCTGCCCTTTTACCAGTATTACCGGAGCGGGGCGACTTACCGAGACCATTACTATTTTCGCCGTGCCAAAAAGGAGTTGAGTCCGGAGAACGGCAGTTTTATGCTGGAGGAGGATTCGGTGATGTCAACCGGCTATGATCTGCTTGCCGCACGACTGATAGCGGTGGAAATGCTGCTTGGTTACTTAAACCGGAAGATACTGTTAGCAGTGGAGGGACCGGATGCCGTACAGGAAAAGGAACACCATTGGACAGACCGGAAAGCGGCAGCCGTGGAACTGATATATGGCATCTGGGCGATGGGTAGCGTGGATAGCGGTAAGGCGAGCATTGTCGAGCTCGTGATGCTGTTCGAACAGATATTTCATATTGACCTGGGGGATGTGTACCATACGTTTATCTCCATGCGTAACCGGAAGAACAGCCGGACAGCCTACCTTGACCAGATGAGAGAACAGCTATTGAAGCGGATGGACGAAACGGACGGATAAAATAAAGAAGGAATTGGCAGGTTTGTAGCAAGCTGCCAAATCATCCTTTGCGACGCATCATTTGGTGAAAAAACGGGATACAACCACCGTAAAGCCCCCTGATAAAGCTCTGCGATGTCTTTTTGCATCCGAAAAAAATCTTTAGCAGCTTGCTACGAACGTGAAAAGAGAAATGGACGAACAATCGGACCTTTGCAACGGAAAACCAAATTATCAAAAGATTATGGAAATAATAACAATCGAAAGCAAAGCGTTTGCCGCCCTCGTGGAGAAGATCGAGAAGATAGCGACATACGTGGAGGTGTCCTTGACAAAGGAAACGGAGCAACAGCAGGTAACGGATAAGAAGAGCAGGCGGAAGGGAGAGCCGTGGATGACGGGGCAGGAAGTGTGCGAACAGCTTGAAATCAGCGCCCGTACTTTGCAACGTTACCGCACGAACCGTATCATCGCTTACTCCATCTGTGGGAGAAAGATACGCTACCGCCGCACTGACGTGGAGCAATTCTGCGAACGTTGGATGCGGGAAACGCCTGACAAGCAGGTGGATCAGATGATCGAGGCACATTCTTTGCACGGACGTAAAAACAGGTCGTATGGTAAGAAAAGAGGAGATACTGGCAAAAACGGGTAACGGGCTGGAGGTGTTCCGTCATTACCTTCCCGTTAAGTGGCGGGTGGGCAGGAATTTCCTGAACCCACTGTATGCTGACAGTAAAGCTTCGTGCAACGTCTATTATGACCGCCGTAGCGGGATGTATAGGATGAAGGACTTCGGTAACGGGGAGTATTCGGGGGACTGTTTCTTCCTCGTTGCGAAACTGAAGGGATTGGACTGCCATAGTGCGGCTGACTTCGTGGAAGTCCTGCATACCATTGACCGGGAGTTATGTCTGGGGCTGGAAAACGATACTCCGACCGATGGCATCAATCGGGAGGGAAACAGCCTGGCGTCACACCCCGTAGCAGATACAAAAGAGAAGAGTAAGGGTGAAAACGCAGGGAAGATCATTCCAAAGGATACCGCCGCTATGGACACGGAAAAGAAAGCCTTGCCTTGCGAACATCCTGAACCGAGTCCCTACCAGGTGAGGGAGAAGTCTTTCACGGAAGGGGAACTCGCCTACTGGGGAGCATCGGGCATTACGATGGAAGTGTTGCACCGTTACGGGGTGGTGTCTCTTGCCGAGTATCGGAGCGAGACAAGGGAGGGCAGAATGTTCGGCTTCACCTCCACTCCGGCGGAACCGATGTTCGGATATAAGGGAAAGTGGGGCGTAAAGATCTATCGCCCGTTATCGGAAATACGCTTCGTCTATGGCGGTCATACGGGGGACACTTATTGTTTCGGGCTGGAACAACTACCAGCGAAAGGTGATCTGCTCTTCCTGACGGGCGGTGAAAAGGATGTGCTGACACTGGCCTCACACGGCTTCCATGCCATCTGCTTCAATTCGGAGACCTCGGTAATCCCGGTGAAGACCGTCCGCAAGCTGATCTATCGATTCAAGCATATCGTACTGCTCTACGATACGGACAAGACGGGATTGGAATGCTCGGAGAAGCACAGGGGACAACTGGCGGAATACGGGGTGAAGCGGCTGGTGCTGCCGCTGCCGGGGACGAAAGCGGAAAAGGACGTGACGGACTACTTCAAAGCCGGGCACACGAGGGAGGAGCTGATGGGACTGTTTCTCAAGCTGCTCGATACCTTGTACGGGGATACGATGGCAATGCTGAAATCATGTGAGATAGACTATGACCACCCGCCTGGGCAGGCGGTCGCCATCGTTACCGCCGGGGACGTGCCGTTAGGCTCGGAAGAGAACATCCTCTGCATTACGGGCGGCGAAGGGACGGGCAAGAGCAACTACACCGCCGCACTGGTCGCCGGGGCGATCATGGAACGGGAGACGGAGTCCGACTTCCTGGGCGTGAAGGTGGAGCCGAACCGTAAGGGGCGTGCGGTGCTGCTTTATGACACGGAACAGAGCGAGCAGCAACTCTATAAAAACACGGGACGGCTGCTGCGCCGCGCCGGTCGGGAGAAGATGCCGTCTTATCTGCACGTGTACTGCCTGACAGGAATGTCGAGAAGCGAGCGACTGACAGCCATCGTGCAGAGCATGGACAGGTACCACTATCTGCACGGTGGTATCCATCTGGTCGTCATTGACGGGGTGGCTGACCTGATCCGTTGTGCCAACGACGAGGCGGAGAGCGTAGCATTGATTGACGAGATCTACCGGCTGGCAGGGATTTACCGCACGTGCATTGCCGCCGTGGTGCATTTCGTGCCGAACGGGCTGAAACTGCGGGGACATCTGGGGAGCGAATTGCAGCGAAAGTCGGCGGCTATCCTCTCGATAGAGAAGGACGAGAACCCTGAGATATCGGTAGTAAAGGCGTTGAAGGTCAGGGATGGCAGCCCGCTGGATATCCCGTTGATGCAGTTCCGTTGGGACAAACAGGCCGGGATGCCCGTCTATGTGGGCGAGAAACCGAGGGCGGAGAAAGAGAAACGCAAGGAGAGGGAGCTGGCGGAAATGGCACGGGAGGCGTTCGCCCGGCAGGAGAAGTACGGCTACATCGAACTGTGCGAACTGATACAGGAAACTCTGGACGTGAAGGAACGGACGGCGAAGGGTTACATCCGATACATGCGGGAAAAGGAAATTGTCGAAAAGGAGGGTGATTGCTATGTACATGGACAGCGAAAAATTTGAGAATTGGATGGAGCGCATCATGGAACGTTTCGACCGGACGGAGAAGCTGCTGGAAAGAGTACTGAAGAAGAACAATACCCTGGATGGCGAAGAGGTACTGGACAACCAGGATCTATGCCTGCTGTTGAAAGTAGGTATCCGCACGTTGCAACGTTACCGGGCTATCGGAGTACTGCCGTACTTTACTATCAGCGGCAAGGTGTTCTACCGGGCGAAGGATGTGAACGAGTTCATCCGGAACCAGTTCGCCGCCGTGGAGGAACGGGCCGCGAAACGTAGGGAGAAGGAAGTCCGGAAAGAGGAAAAGCGCAGGAAAAAGGGGCTGTTCCCGTAAATGTTATATATTCTTGATATTATCTGTTAGTAGATGAAGCCCTGCCGGATCGTGAGATTAGGCGGGGCTATTGTTTTGTCATTCGGGAAGTTTCCATTATCTTTGTGATAAAGTACGGCGGGCGGAACCTTATCGGAGTACGGTTGTCGTCGTGACATGGAAGATTCATACCCGGCTTGATAGTAAGCGGGAATTGATATACATATTGTACGTTCGCTGAACGTCTTGATACAGAAAATTGGCAGTTTTTTGACAAACAAGACGGGTGGTGTAATGCACATGCTGTATGCTTATACGGCGTGCGCTTACCTATTCTGTTTGTCGGGTCTGCCAATACCCCTGTATCGGAATAGTGTAGGTTCACGCTGTTCTTTTAGGTGCAAGGCGGATATAACCATTAAATGACATTGATATGAAACAGATTACCTTGTACGTGTACCAATCCATAGACGGTTGTCCGGTCAAGGCGGACAACTATTTCGATTCGGTAGCGGATGCCTTCGGAAGCGTGCTGATTGATGAGGAAACTTACCTGCGTATGTACCTGACTGATCTTGACTGGCCGCTTACGGCGGAAGAGACTTTGGTCGTGACGAACGGCTGTATAGACGTGACAGGGACAAGACGGGTGCGTTTTGTCACGGGGGATGCGGTGGGGGAACTTCGGCGGATGAAAGCAAACGGAGACGGCTCTGTGGTAGCTTACGGTGAAGAAATTGGTTCCTTACTCTTGAATAGCGGGCTGGTGGATGAAATCACGGTGATAACCGTACCGGGACTGGTCGGCGGTAATGAAAAGGCTCTGGTGTGCGGACAGGACGACGGAAGGGTGTGGAGCGTGCAGTCGAGCAAGGTGCTGGAGGACGGGAAAGTCCGGACGGTGTACGGGAAGGTGTAATAAAAAAACGCCCCGCCGGTTTGAACATTGTCAAGAGGCTTGGCAGATTCTACTGGTGTAAAGACGGAAGTTTTGGGGATGGCAAAGATAAGAATACGACAAATGCGCAACTGTATGCTGCGCATTTGCTATTATTGCCGGAGCGTTTTTAAAATCAACTCCTTTAGTTGTTGCTCGGTCGGAAGCTGTAACTGGTATTTGGAAACAAATATCTGTTCGTCCAACCCGGCAGTTGTGTACTGCACCAACGCATCGTTCTTGTCCGTTACCAATAAGATACCGATAGGCGGGTTATCGTCCGCTTCCATCACTTCGGCCTTGTAATAGTTCAGATACGAATAAAGCTGCGATACATGGGCATGGTTGAAAGTATCAACTTTCAATTCGCACAAAACATGACATTTCAAAATCCGGTGGTAAAATACCATGTCAATGAAATAAAATTCATCGCCAATAAGGATTCTTTTTTGTCTGGCCTCAAAACAGAAGCCGTTTCCAAGTTCGATAATGAAGTCACGCAAATGGTCGAGCAGAAGCGTTTCGAGTTCCTTTTCCTTAAGCAAGGAAGCCCGTTGCTGCGGAATGTTCAGGAACTCGAAAAAATAATCGTCTTTGACAGCATCGGTTATAGTTTGTGGGTGTATTTTTTGTTGGATGACGGCAAGCGCATTTTCCATATTACCGGACAATCCGACACGTTCGTAACTCAACGCTCCTATCTGACGTCTGAGCTCACGGACAGAAAGCCCAGTCTGGATGGTGAGCATCTCGTAATACATGCGCTTGACGGGATTGTCAATCTTCATCAGTTCCGTAAAGTGAGCGAACGATATTGAACTGATTAGTTTTTCGGTCGGTATTTCGCTTGCATTGTTAGAAGAATCAGTTTTTTGCAATTTAGGCAACAGCGTTGCATAAATCTGTTTCTCTGTTGAACTTTCTAATTTAGGCAACAGTGTTGCATAAATTGAAGAAGTAAATATTTTTTCAATCAAGCCCCTGAATTGAGGATAAATGCCATAGAACATTCTGGAACGTTGAAATAAGGTAACATTCAGCCCTTTTTGATTTATCCGCTGTTCCAGTTTCTTCAATAACTGTTCACCATATTGTGCACGGTCTTCTCCGTTCTGCTCGAACTCTACGATATAAAATCCCATTAACCAGTTACGGACGGTTTGGCATTGGTTTACGGCTTTGACCGCACTTTGCTGTAATTGCTGGTGCGTATCGGTTATGATGTTCGCTAACTGTTCAAAATTCATATTATACTATTTATGATATGTTAGGTATAAAATGTTTCGGTTAATGCCCTGTCACGGAGAAACCATTTTTTTACCGTGATCCACTGGCAAATATAGTGATTATTATCGGGATTACGGGTGCAAGACTTTGAAATCCCGAAAACCGCCCTCCATGAGTCAGTTGCTATGAAGTCACCGAAGAATTTCCATGCCGGGCTGACTGCCGAAGTTGCGGACAGAGTACAATCGGGAAAGTCGGTACTTTTTCAGGTAGACCAGCAGGTTAAACAGGATGGTTTCCGTCACGGTGATCCAATTGCTACCGTTCATCACCTGCGCTCCTTTTCTTTGCGTCTGTCCGTTCGGGGCGGGAACTCGTACACGGTGCGGAATTTCTTGTCGAAAGTGAGGTACGCATCGAAGGTCTTACCCTCCTTGCTTCTGAATCCTTTGATTAGGGCAGTCCTGCCCTTGGTCACGAGGTCGGCAATCTGGCTGTCGGTAAGCTGCTTCTCCCCCTTGTTACGGAAGACGGTCAGGGAACAATCGACGTTGCTGCACTTGGCGACCTTCGGGTAAAAGAGGATGCGACCGAAGTGGCACTTGGGACACGGGATATGTTCGGCGTCCGCCACCGATACCTGCACTTGCAGGAGTTCCTCGGTAATCTGGGCGGCATAGACCTCGATGCCCTTGCGGAAGGTGTCGGGATTCATCTCCCCGCTCTCGATCTTGGCGAGGGCAGTCTCCCACTGCCCGGTCATCTCGACATCGGCGATGCGCTTGTCCTTCACTATATAATACACGGCAAGCCCTTTGTCAGTCGGCACGAGGCTCTTCTTCTCCCGGCGCACATAGCCACGGGCAAAGAGGGTCTCAATGATGGAGGCACGGGTGGCGGGCGTGCCGATACCGTTCTCTTTCAGGCTGTCCCGCAACTCGTCGTCCTGCAACTCCCTGCCGCAATGCTCCATCGCCGAAAGCAGGGTACTCTCGGTGTGCAGGGGACGGGGCTTGGTCTGTTTCTCCACACACTCCGCCGATTGCAGGGGGAAAGCCTCGCCGGGTTGCAAGGGCGGCAAAGCGGCCATGCCCTCGTCGTCCTCGTCCCGCACGGCACGCCATCCGGCGGACTTAATGACCGTTCCCTTGGCGGTGAACACGCTGTTCCCCGCCGTGAAAGAGACGGTGGTAACGTCTTTGAGGCAACGGGCGGAGAAGGCTTCGAGCAGGCGGGCGGCTACCATGTCGTACACCGTGCGCTCGTCGGCGGACAGTTTGCCGGGCAGACACTCGGTGATGATGAGCGCATGGTGGTCGGTGACTTTACCTGCGTCCACGCTGCGGCGGTTAAGCGAAGTCCCTTTCAGGACGGTGGCATGGGCAGCAAAAGCCGGGTACCGCTCCAGCAGGGCGATGCGGTCGGGTATCTCGTCGAAAACATCGTCCGAGAGGTAGCGGGAACCGGTACGGGGGTAGCTCAGCACCTTTTTCTCGTAGAGCGACTGGGCGATGGAGAGGGTCTTGTCCGCCGAGAAGCCGTACCTGCCGTTCGCCTCTTTCTGTAAGGCGGTCAGGTCATAGAGCAAGGGAGGGTCTTGGCTCACCTCCCTGCGTTGCACGTCGGCAACCGCCACCGTCCCCGTTGCGGTTACAGCTGCGAGGGTGGCGTTTGCCGCCGGAAGGGTTTCGTAACGCAATTCAGAAAAGGCGGCGAAGGGAGTGCCGTCCTTTTCCGCCGAGACCTTCAGTCGGTAGTAAGTCTGCGGGGTGAAATCCCTGTTCTCCAGATAACGGCAGCAGATCATCATAAGAGTGGGGGTCTGCACCCGTCCGAGGGAATAGATACCCTGCCCGGCGGCGATGCTGAGGGCTTGCGTCGCATTCAGCCCTATCTCCCAGTCGGCGATGGCACGGGCTTCGGCGGCACGGTAGAGATTATCGTAGTCGTTACCGGGTCTGAGGTTGTCCAGTCCCTCACGGATGGCACGGTCGGTCAGTGAGGAGATCCAGAGGCGGTCGAAGGGCTTGCGGCAGCCGGTATAGTTGTATATAAGCCTGAAAATCAATTCTCCTTCACGCCCCGCATCCCCGAAATTGACCAGACGGTCTGCCCGTGAAAATAGCTCCCTGATAATCCTTAGCTGTTTGAGCACGCCGGGATCGGGCTTGTACTCCTTATCCTCCCGTATCTGGCGGGGTATGTACTTGAATGCCTGCGGCAGAATGGGCAGGTTCTCACGCCGGAAGCCCGTGTAGCCGTAAGCGTCGGGCATGGCGAGCTGGACAAGATGACCGAACGCCCAAGTGACGAGGTAGCCGTTACCTGAGAGGTAGCCATCGTGACGCTCTTTTGCACCCAGCACGGCGGCCACGCTTGCCGCCACACTCGGTTTCTCACATAAGATACAAACTGTCATGTTGTTAAAAATTTAATGGTTTGACAAAAGTTGTCCCGCCTCTCGGACGGGACAACCGGATAGTTACCGAATGGCAGGAAAGAAATGCTACCGACGGACACCCCGGCTGCGCTTGGGCTTGTCGGACTGTTCCTGTTTTTTCTCCTCTTTCTGTTCCTGCTTGCGGTCTTGCTGCTGTTTCTGCTCCCCGGTGGGTCGCTGCTGTGCAGACTGCAAGGCTTCTTTCAGGTTCTTGGTCGCCTCGACGGTCTTGCCTTCGGAATTGACTGCTACCTGTATCTCGTTCTCCACGGCAGGCTTGACACGCCCCTCTTCGAGAGCCGTCTTATAGTCCTTCGGGAACATAAATCCAGGCTTCTCGCCGGGCTTCCACGTTATGTAGCCGTGATAGGACCTGCCTTTCTTATCCACTAAACCGGATACTTTGACCGTGCCTCCGGCTTCGAGTTCGAGGCGCGACTTCTCGGTAAGCTCCTGCTTGCGGAAGGTCTTTGGCACCTCTTGATTGGCGGTTTGTTTCAGGTTCTCCTTGTATGCATCCATCGCCAGTTTGCCCCGCTCGCCAAAGAGAAATTCGAGCTGCATCTTGACTGCGCTGAACTGCACGGGAGCCGGATAAAGCTTCGGCTGCTCCCCATCCTTGGGTCTGGTGAGAAACTGGCAGACCACTGCCTCACCCTGTTTGAGCTTAGCCGTTTCGTCAGGGGTAAACTTATGCCCGTTCTTCTCTGCCGGAATCTTGATCTTGGAGAGCGGAAAGGCGACCAGTTCGTTGGTCTTCTGGTTACGGCTGACAAGGGCTTCGACCTGTTCACCCGTCCGGTTGGTGACGGTTGCCGGATGTCCCATATTGCCTGTCTGCCGGAGCATCTGCCTGTCGGTATCGGTGATGTCGTAGCCGAAGAACTGTTTCTGCATCTTTTCCGGATCGAGGATACCGTGGCTGCACACGGTCAGCTTACCGTCCGTACCCGGCTTGAGCGATAGCTGGCTGTCGTTGCTGTGCGATATGCCCTCGAAGTGGAAATGTACCCGAACGGTCTTGTCGGTCTGGAAGCCCCGGAGCATCTGATCGAGCATCCCGTTATTCTCGATCTGTTCCTTCTGCACGCCGATGGCAGCGAGGCTGTTCCAGTCGATATCCTCAACCTGGTACTTGTACTGCGGATCCTGTCCAGGTTGCTGTTGCTGCTGTCCGGCTTGGGTCTGCTGCTGTTCCTGCTCGGGAGGCTTCACCTCGTATTGTGTGATGAGAGGTTCACCTACCTTGACAGACTGGCTCTCCCGTTGCTGGAAATCAGCGGCGACCCGTTGTACTTCTTCTTCCGGCACACGGAAGAAATGGAAACGTGTCGGGTCTTTCAACTGGTTCCAGAGGTTGGAAAAGAAGTTTGAAAACATGTCGCCCTGACGGTCCACCCGAAGGAGGTCGTTATTGTCCTCCAACGGGTTCCTTGTTTGTAATTCGCCGTCCTTTACTCCACTGACGGCTTGGAGTGTGCCTTTCTCGTCCATGACGAGCAGGATGTCCATGAGTTGTTGACTGCTGTCCGGTTGTTCGTCCATAATCTTAAAAATTTAAATGGTGAATACTTTTAGGTTCCGATTGAAACCGGACGTAAAGATATGGGACGAATATTGGAAACCTGCAAATAACGGTCGGGATGTCCTCGTTTTTCTTCCTGCTCGTAGGTTTGTCATATTCCGCTTCGTGACAGATTGCTGTTTTGATTCCCCCGTGATTCTTCTATCTTGAGAATACTGTAAATCTGAATATTATTATAAGACCGCATGCGGGACATAGGTGTAGAAACATTTTCGATGCTGTTGGAAATTATCGAAAATGCCATGCAGGAAAGAGGGGGATTTACGTCATATCCGGAGCTTTTTATCTATCCATTTTTATTTGTCTTCCACGGGGTTATCCGTGTGTGGCCTTGTACCAACGGGTAGTACTTTTCGGCAAGGTCATAGGATTGGTGCTCGGGTCCGAAATCGTTATACCCGAGAAAGTGCGTATGGGAAGGATTCCTTTGGCTCTGGAATAAAATTTACTCGTATGGGTTTTATAGGGAACAAGCCGGTCCAACTGTTCTCTGAACCGTTTTTTCAGGACGGGGTCAGAGCAGAAGGTAAGGACATAATCGGCAAAGTCGTAAAAGATGACGGGCGTGTATCCGTCCAGTTCCTGGAGTTCTCCTTGCAGGGAGTCATCGAAAACATACCTTTCATTGATACTTTTCATGATGGTAGCCATGTTATCTAATTCAGAGCAATCTGTCACCGCCAATGTCCCGCAGGGCATTATTTCGTAGGTTGAATAAAAGTCATAGAATCCTTCGCAAAGGGAACCATAATCAGGACTTCCCAGCAAGAACTCCCCCACAGTGGCGTAAGGCATTCCGTATGCCATCATTTCACTGGTCGAGGCTATGAGAAATCTTGTGGCTTCTTTCAGTTCATAGGCAACTTCTACGGATGACATATAGCAATCGTCAAAAAGGATGTACTCCATTTTGATTCCCGCACCTATAATCCCCCGGGCCAGGGTACTCACGTCCGTTTGGAACTCCCGGGTCAGTCCTCCGAAATAGCGTGTCATCGGCTGCTCCTGATACTCCCAATGCTTTTTCATCTGGAAAAGAGAACGTGCCTGTGTACCATCCGCAGGAAGCCATCCCATGCCATGGGAACTTATGATCATGGTGTACACCGGAGCAGGAGCAAATTCCTGCACATCGTTCAATATCCCCGTTATGCCTTCTACCGTAGTAAAACGCGGATTTCCGTACTTTTTCAGCGTTTTACGCTCGCATTTCCCTTTGGAATATATGATTTCAAACATCGTGGCTTCCGTGGTGCTCGTGGACATAAACACGAGATTTTTTTCGTGCTCCAACCCCTTTTTGCTTACACACGCCTCCATATCCGTGATATTGGTGTAAAAATAGCCTGTCAGGTCAGTGGACCACGGCAGATATATGAATAACGTTTTCCGATTTTCTACGGCTTTCCTGATCTCTTTCTTTTCGCATGAGGGAAAGATAAGGGAACAGCACACAAGAAGGAGAGCACTGGTCCATGTATAGATTTTCTGTGAAACCTTCATCTTATATACAATAGATTGCCTGAAATAAAAAATATTAATCCACTTTGATTTTCTAACCGTCCTTTCATCAGCCAGTTTCAGGTAAGAAACACTTTTCGGATCCATGCCATACGTTCAAAAAAATTCTTCCACTTAAAGGTACTCCTCCTTGGATATTTCCACGTATTCCATGCCTCCCCATCCTCTTACCGTACAAACAACACCTTGTGCTTCGACTCCTCGTTTTCAAACCAATAAACAAAATATCCTTTCATGATAATCTGTGTTTATCGGTACTATTTCAAGTTTCATACCGACTTTTTTCATCTGTTGACGAATCTTTTCGCAGGTCAGTTTCTTCGCAGCTGCTTCAAACCCGGTGAAAGCACCGTATTCCTTCGGTGCGGATACAATTTTCCCCTCTAAAATCGCATGGATCATCCCCCCTCCGGTGTTTACCCCTGCATTCATGGTAAAACTACAATCTTTCATCTTATCGTGAGTTGAAAATCTATAAATCCATTTACAGACCGGAGAAAGGGTACAGGCATTTTACAGCCTCTCCTCTTCCCGGTGAAAGAGGAAAGATGCCGAGGGTTTAAAATGGGGAACCTTGCGAGCCGGGATACATATGGTTGTGTGCTTTTGGATATTCTGCGCTTTCTTAGCCGCCCTTTTCTTCAAAGAGAAAGTGCCGAAGCCTCGCAGGAATACGCTTCTACCCCTGCCGAGTGTATCCTTCACGCATTTCATGAAACACTCGATTACCAGGGCAACGGTCTTGCGGTCAATCCCCTGTTCCTCGGAAATCCGGTTTATAATATCAGCCTTAGTCATATTAGAGTTTTAATGTTCGTACTATTTCTGTCGTTTAGGGCAGGGAAAATCCTCACAACCGAGAAGCGGTCCGTTCCTCGGACACGTTCCCTGCCCGATGCTGTTCATACCGTTTGAAGAAACGGTTATTGTTCCTTTAGCAGGTCACGTATTTCTGAAAGCAGCTTTTCCTCGTTGCTCGGAGCAGGTGGAGGCAAGGGAGTTTCTTCCTGTTTGCGTCTGAGATTGGAGAGCAGGCGAATGAACAGGAAAATGGCAAAAGCGATAATTACAAAATCCAGCATGGTCTGGATAAAGTTTCCATAGTTTATCGTGACGGCCGCCTGTTCGATCCCGTCAACCACCCGGGCGGGCTCCAATTCCCATTTCAGTTCCGAGAAGTTAGTCCCACCTACCAGTAGTCCTACCGGGGGCATGATGATATCTGCCACCACTGAAGATATTATTTTTCCGAAGGCACCGCCAATGATCACACCCACGGCCATGTCCACCACGTTTCCTCGCGTGGCAAATGCCTTGAAGTCCTGCAAAATTCTACTTTTTGACATCTTTTTTTATTTTAGTTGTTAATGTATCAAACAAAGGGGATGGAGGAGAAGCGCATTCCCCCGGGCATCCCCTTTCCATCATAACTGTTTGTCGCTATGGTGAGAAATAACTTTCCACACTATGGCACCAACAAGGCCTCCTGTCAGGGGAGCGACGATAAAAAGCCAAAGTTGGGAAATCGTGCTTCCGCCCTCGAAAAGTGCGGGACCTATGCTACGTGCGGGATTTACCGATGTCCCGGTAATGGGAATACACACGATATGCACAAGGACAAGTGTCAACCCGATGACCAGACCTGCCAGTTTACCGGCCCCTTTCTTTTTATCCGTGGCTCCCAGCGCCACGAGAACAAAAATAAACGTGAATACAGTCTCGGCGATAAAGGCCTGTAACATCTCGCCCTCGCCGAAGCCGTTGCTTGCTGCCATAGTGAGACCGGCATGTGAACCTGTGGAAACCAATATGAAAAGTACGGCTGACCCGAGAATCCCCCCGATGACCTGGAAAATCATGTATAGCAGGGCATCTTTACCACCCATTCTTCCCGAGCAATACACCCCCAGCGTGATCGCCGGATTTATATGACATCCGGATATTCCTCCGAAGACGTATGCCAAGGCAACCACCGACAGCCCGACAGCCATTGCAACCTCCAGGGCTCCCACTCCTGTGCTGACCGTACTGGGCATATTCCCGGCAAAAACGATGCTTCCGCATCCCGTTAACACAAGGATCATTGTCCCGATCATTTCAGATATATACTTGTTCATAACAATTCAAATTATGTCTGGATAAATACGGTTAATGTATCCGGTTCAAATGGGCATCCTCGCATGTTACTTCCGGTGTCGCATGTTCAGCGGTTATGTAATTCCATTCCCGCATTGATCGTACAGATACTTACCCGGTTCCAGTCAGGTTCCTCAAACATGTTTCCCACTCCTTGGCCCTCGGCCACAATCCGTTCTTCTGCAATTCCATACTTGTTTATCAGCATTGTTTTCACGACTTCCGCTCTCTGTCGGGCGATCCGTTCGTTGACTTCCACGCTTCCCTCAGGAGAAGCATATCCTTTGATGACCACACTTGCTTCCTTGTGGTTCTTTAAATAAGTCGCGATACGTTCGACGTTCGGGAGCTGGGAGTTGTCAACGGTTGTCCTGCCTTGGCGGAAAGTTATGACAGATTCCAGCATCTTCTTCGTATTGTCAATGGTGTCTTTCACAATTTTCGGCTCCTGGTTGCGGCATTTGTCCAATGCTGCCTCCAGTTCTGTCATCTTCCGCACCGCTTCTTCCAATGCTTCGGCGTTTTTATCGGCCTGCGCATGAAGTTCATTAATTTTTGCGTTCAAAATATCCACCTCCTGCTGATCGTAAGGTTTCACTTTTGTAAAGTGGTGTTTCCCGTTGCTGCATCCGAAGTGATACTTCAAGCCGACGGATATTTCCCATACGGCCCTTCCGGAATGAAAACTCACGGCTTCAGTCCCCACAGCGTTCATGTCATAGACCAGCGCAGGTTTAAGTGCCAGTGTCCATGCCTTGCTCTCTCCCAGGTTAAAATTAAAGTTCAGACCCAGTTTTGTTGACATGCTGTTCTGATCGGAATCCGCTTCCTGGTTCATATAATAATGCAACCATCCGATCCCGGCCACCGCTTCGATTTCAAAGGGTCTGGGGACTCCGGTATAGGTTCCAAAGAGATTGTTCAGGTTCACCAGTCCCAACAGGCTGACGTTGGAGCGGTCGAAGGCGGTCCTGCTTCGTGAGGTGTTGAAACTTCCGACAGCCTCCAGGCTAAAGCCGAAAACCGGTGTCAATTGTTTATTCAGTTCTATCCCCGTAATCGGGCGCATGTTCCCAAAGAAAGAGTGATGTGTCAACGGGGTTGTCCCTCCCGTACTGATCCCGATAGACCAGTTGTCCAGAAACTTGTTACCTTCTACCGCCGTCTGGGCATTTGTATGACACATAAAAATACCAGACAAGCACAAGCTTAATAAAAATTTCTTCGTCATAAGGTTTTATATTTTAATTTATTTTGCAAAATTGTTGATTCCTACAGAAAAAAGCATTTTCATTTTGGTTCTATTATTTGTCATTTTAACTCTTTTGCACCAAGAATCCGGCTGTATGCACAATTTCTCAGCAGTAATCTCCCGTCTTTTTTTTACTAAGGTATAAGCGGTTCAAATAGATGAAGTGACCGGATGTTCAAATATTGTAATTTTTCAATATTGGATATAAGGTTCTTGCATTTCCGCCTCTTACCCGTTTTTGATCAGGTGTGAGAGTTCCGAGTCTGCCTTGATGCGCCCGATCTCGTCGGCGACAATCTGCCTGACCTCGTTCTTGATACGGTAGTAGTTGGTATCAATCTGCTGCTGCATGGTGTCGTTGCCGTCCTTGTCGGTGAAGTCGATGATCTGCGGTATCTTCACGTAGCGGGCGGTCTCCCGCCTGACCTGCTCGTTATCCACGACAATCTCGGCATGGAAAATCTTCTGCTCGATGCGCTCGTCGAAGTTGTCGGCTACCGCCCCGACGAACATACCCTGCGTGAGGTTGGAAATCTTGCTTGCCGGAATGAGGCTGTCCATCTGGGTGTTGATGGAGACGGAGGTCTCG
>OBWE01000150.1_pt1 | contig 55247 bp, 34 predicted proteins | sample 1476251 | NCBI WGS metagenome assembly OBWE01 (sample SAMEA2580037, study PRJEB22360) | human gut metagenome | biome: human gut; feature: human-associated habitat; material: faeces | place: Denmark | collected 2008/2010
CTGCTCCAATAGCACAAGAGGAAAAGCCTACAGATTCACTTTATCAAAACATCTCACTTTTTTCCACACTCAATCCGCAGGAAAAAGTATACTTACACTTTGATAATACTTCCTATTTCATGAGAGAATCAATCTGGTATAAGGCTAATATAGTGAACGCAGAAACTTTAATTCCTGAAGTGAAAAGCAAAATACTGTATGTAGATCTATTCAACCAAGAAGGAGTCATAGTAAAACGCAACAGGCATTATATAAAAGAAGGAATGTGTTCGGGGAGTTTCTATCTTCCAGACACATTAAATGCCGGATATTACGAAGTACGCGCATACACTGCATGGATGTTGAATTTCGGAAGAATCCCTAATATAAAAGTAAGTGAAATGATTCGCATCACATCTGAATTGTTAGATGACCCTGATGCGATAGAAAAACGGACGAGTGAAGTTCCTTCTATTTTTTCTCGGGTATTCCCTATATACAATACAGTGAATAATAACAATTACCAATCCAAGCAGATGCGTACACGACCACGTATCAACCGAACATATATCAAAAAAGAAAAAGAAGAAATTATAGTATCTTTTTTCCCTGAAGGCGGTCATCTAATAGAAAATGTCAATAATAGAGTCGCATTCGAACTACGTAACCAAGAAGGAGCAATCATTTCGCCTCAAGCAGTATTTATAAAAGCCGTATCAGGTGAAATTTTAGATACACTTCAGCTAATACACAATGGACGAGGAACCTTTGAGACGAAACAACATCACTGGATAATCGGATTAAATAAATGCCACTTGACTTTCTCATATAAAAATAAAAAATATGAATTCGCTCTACCCAAACCAGAAAAGAATGGCGCATCTCTTCGATTAAACGTAAATGAAAGCCTAATAGATGTTCAAATTATCTCCCGAAATATAGCATCCCCCTTATACATCACTCTACAATATGGAGGCAATCCTATCCACCATCAATCTCTTGATACTAAAGGTATTACATCAATCTCCTTCCCCACAGCCCCATTGCGGCAAGGGGTTCATCAATTGACCATATATGACAGCACAGGACACATTTGGGCTGACAGGCTCTTTTTTGTATGGAAGCAAGAAACAACATCCATCACCTTTCAAGGCAAGACTTCCACAGAAAAACGTCGACAATCATATAACTTGGAACAATTTACCTTTCATGTAAAAGACACAATCAATAAAAAGCTTCCAAACACATTTTTCTCCGTATCTGTCAAAGACAATGATATAGAAGATTTACATTACAATGCGGGGAATATTCTAACCAATCTGTTATTATCTTCGGAAATACGTGGTTTTATACAATCACCTGAATATTATTTTGAATCTCAAGACCCACATCGTCTCAAAGCTTTAGATTTATTAATGATGATTCAGGGATGGCGTCGGTATGACTGGCAAATGATGGCAGGCGTAAAAACATTTAAACCTCACTATCCAATAGAACAAAAGTTGCAAGTAAAAGGTTCTGTCTACAAAAGGAGAAGTTCTAATAGTGATTTAAAAAAATGGAAAAAGGAAGTTTTTGTTCGTTGTCAAATATGCTATCCTAATGGCTATACCTATGATGCAGTTCAACAAACTAAAAATGGTGACTTCTCTTTTGATGTAATCCAGATCTATGGCAAACATCCTATGTTTATTCAGGCATACAAAACAAAAGACAAAATAAAAAAGGAACTGGATTATCACAAAAGAGGAGATTTTTTTTTCTATGACCACTATGTTTGCAAAGACCGTGTATTCCCCCCACTACCCAAACAATATGATTATTATGAAACACATGAAAAAGATATATACGGAACTTCTCTTTTCGAACAGGCTATAGACCAATTAGATGTAAAAAAGAGAGGAAAGATTGGGATTGATTTCTCTAAGCCTGATTTTTGCTATGACTTTATTGAGGCAATAGACTATTGCAATGACTTTGGATATGAATATAATAGATCACTTACTTCGATACCATTTTACATTGCAATAATGACTGGAAATAACCAACGTGCTTCCCTCCATATTTGTACAAATAATGGGGAAGATGAATATTATCCACCACCACCCTTTCATCAATCGGACTCAGAGAAAATTAGAAGAGACATCATATTTCAATTTAAAAGAATGGAAAACATTTGTGGTTATTTTGATCTCAGAGACCGATCTCGTTATATCGGTAAAAAAGAGATCCAATCGGGGAAGTGGGATGTTTATGTAAATTACACCCAACGAGCTAAAAAAGAATATCTTCCCGACATGGTAGGCGACCGTTGCTACTTTTATGGATATGCACCGTCTGTAGAATTTTATTCACCGGATTACAATTCGAAACTACCCGATAAGCCAGATCATAGACGCACATTATACTGGAATCCAAATATAAAGACAGACGAAAATGGAAATGCATCTATACAATTCTATAATAACTCGACCTGCAAAAAAATGATCATCTCAGCGGAAGGAATTACAAAAGATGGTCAACCTTTTTATTTGAATATAGAAAAATAAAATATTTACTTAATCGAAAATCTATATAAATAGCGATGAAAAATACACTTATCATTATATTATTGTCAGTATTCCATTCATGTACCTATGATTCTGGTACAAAAGACACACTAAAACTATCCGGAAAAAACAAGAAGGAACTACTAAAGGTAATCGAGCATTATAAAAACGAACCCAATAAAAAAGCTGCTACAAATTTCTTATTAAATAATATGGGTAATAAATTTGCCTACACCGGAGAATTATTAGAACATTATGACCTACTACTTCATGTTTTTGATTCTTTATATAAACACAAAGTATATACAGGTGATCCTAATGTCATAAAAGAAACTTGGAACCTCTTAACCACTCAATATGGCCCCTTATTGATCAACCGGCTCGATACCACCTATGACTGTCGTATCCTCACAAGCGACTTCCTCATTAACAATATAGATATAGCATTCACTTCTTGGAAGCAAGCTCCTGGTTATATAGCTAACGACTTTGAGTCATTTTGTGAATTTATCCTACCATATAGAATTAGCAATGAAACGATAGAGCTCTATCGCAAAGATTACTTTGATAAATATCATTTCTTAGTAGATAGTGCAAAAGATAACGCATTAGATTTATTATCTCGGTTCAATAGTGAATTTAGTTGGAATCAAAAATATAAAACTTCAGCCAAAATGTGGGATTACCCAGTCGCACTTCCCATTAGTAAAATGGAGCTATGTCATCGCGGATCATGCAGGCAATTGTGCGTATATTGTGCCTTGGTTATGCGTGCCTGTGGATTACCTGTCACTATTGATCGTGTAAACTGCTGGGGAAATCGAAGTCAGGGACACGAATGGAATGTCCTACTGTTGAAAGGAGACAGTATACTACCATTCGATCCTTTTTCTAAAGAGCGAATGCAGTTTGTATATAAACCAACTAAAATATTTCGTTCAATGTTCTCCAACAACCATTTGCCTAGCAATGCTCCCAAAGCTGGTGAAGTACCTTCCTATATGATAAATCCTAATGAAACAGACGTAACTGATCAATATGGACCAACTCATGATATTACTATTAACTGTATCTATCCAGATTATCGATTAAAGCAAAATAAATACAGCGTTATTTGCATATTCGACAACAAAGATTGGATACCTGTATATTGGGGAACCATTCAAAAAAATCAAATGACTTTCAAGAAAATGATGGGAGATGTATGCTATATGGCAGCTTACTATGAAGATGGAGAGATTTTTCCAGCTTCCGATCCATTTATCCTTGAAAAAGACGGCACTATACGTCTTTTCAAAGCAAATAATCAAAAGCCTATCACATTAAAATTAAAACGAAAATTTCCAAGATTCAAACGTATGGAGCAATTATCCTATCAAATGCTAACAAGCTCTGTCCGTGCATGCAATAGATCTGACTTGAAAGAATCAACCCCTCTTTTCAAGATAACTAAAAATCCATATGATATTTCTGATTCTATTATTTCTATTAATCAGAAATTTAGATATGTTTATATAGATATAGCTACATACCGCACCGGCAATATTGCAGAAGTGGAATTTTATGGAAAGAAGAATTTGACTGAACCGGAACAGAAACTAAAAGGAAAAGTTTTTGGATTACCAGAAACTCAAACGAATACATATAGTATGGCTATGGACGGAGACTATAACACATACTTTTCTAAACCCAAAAACACACGAGGATATGTTGGAATTGATCTTGGTCCAAACGGTCATAGTTACATAACTCGAGTCCGCTTTGCTCCACGCTCCGACAGCAATTTTATATTACCAAACAACATGTATGAGTTATGTTATTGGGACAAAGGCAAATGGATTAGTAAAGAAAAGCAAATAGCTAAGGATTTAACAATTACATTCAAGGATGTCCCCTCAAATACATGCTATATATTACATAATCTTAGTAATGGTAAAGAAGAACGTATATTTACCTATGAAAATGAAGAACAAATATGGTGGTGAATATTTAAGCTGCATGTGATTTTTTCACCATTCTTATTGTCACTTGTCACCTTTCCAAGATAACCAGCTCATTATCAACACAAAGAGGGTGACAATAACCGGTGATAATAAAGGTGACAATAAAAAGTTTCAACTTTCTATTGTCACCTTCACCACACCCTCTTTATAGCTTAACCACCCGATACACCGTCCCTTTCTTCGTATGTTTGCAAGGTATCCCTTCTTTCTGAAGCAGCCTTCCGAAATGGTATGCCTTGCCGGAAGATAAAGCGATAGTCGTTCTTTTTTGCAGATAATCCAGTATTTCTACCGGAGACAGGAATTCCCCTTCCTTATCATCCCCGGCAACTTTGAAGTAGCGATAAAACAACTGGATAGCCGGCGGAGTCTGTTCAAACTCCCGATTCCCTTGTGTCAGGATAGCCTCATCCTTATCGTCAAACCAATATCGCTCTCCATGATAAATCTCGTACATAGCCTGTGCATACAACTGCTCATAATCTATCGGGCGAGCCGTATCAATCGTACCCGTCACCTCAACACACATAAAACGACGGCTGCCGGAGGGATCAGTCAACAGATCCTTCTGATTGCTGGTCGCTATGAACGAAGCATAACGCTGCAACTCCTGTATCGAATTGCCATACGGTTTGCGAAGATTGACGACCGGCTTTTGCAGGATATGCTTCAAGAAGCCCTGCTGCGTCAAAGTAATCTGATCAAATTCATCAATATTGATCAGCGCAAAACGATTCAGATACATTTCCGCATCCCGCTTCCGGCCGAAGTCAATACTGTCGGTATAATATCCGCGAAGCCCCGGCGGTATCAGATCCCGGCAAAAGGTAGACTTGCGTGTCCCCTGCGCACCTACCAGCAAAGGGGAAGTACTATTCGCATGCTGCCGATCATACCCACGCCAATGAGCTACCATGTTGAGGAACCAGCGATGGAAAAGCATTGTCCAATGCGGATTAGCACATGGCACACGGTCTGCCAGTTCCGTAATGCGGTCTTTTTTGTCCCAATTAGGAAGATGAAAAATAAATTCTTCCAATGGATTATAAACAGATACTCGGTTTGAATGCAGATAACGGTCCACATCCCGGTCCCACACCGCAATACCCTCACTTTGCGCATCCAGCAGAATACTATTCTGCGCCCGTTTATCCAACGGACGGAAACGAAAATAGAATGAGCATCGTTCCCGGTATTCCACTTCACCTATCTGTGTATTATAGCGGAATTCATAACGCCGGTTCATGAACTCCTCTGTCTGCATATTAAGATATTGCTCTTTTGTCAGCCCGTTTTTCTTGCCGAAGCCTTTGCATTCCTGATACACATTGCCTATCATCTCGCGAACCAGCACAGACTGCTTCGAATGATAATACCGATGAATGGTCCTCCTCACCACCTCCTCTTCCGGAATACCGGAAAGGAAACAATTTTCCGCCAACCGGACTACCAGGGGCTGCAAATCATCATTCCGCCGCCACCCCTCTTCCATCGACTGAAAAGTCTTTCGCAAAGCAGCCTCATACATCAATGCCAGCGCATCTTCCGTATCATATCCCGGAACGGCACGATTCAACGGAGACTTTTCCGGGGTCAGCTTCTCCTGATAATTCATTTCTTTCGGCATCCCGAAGGGCTGAGAAAGATAAAACGGCACGGAATTTTCCCGATAGAAAGGTTCGGGATCGTGACTCAGCCGTGAATATTGCTCCAAAACCGGCTCTTTCAACTGAATATCAAAGGGGATTTGCGGCTGATAACATTTCACCGCCAAACGATACGCATGTGCCTGAAAAATTTCAGCTTCTTCCTGCGTCTGCGGTAACGTACCGTCCGGACGGGTAAAAAGAGTCCATATCTTCACGGAATTTCCACTTGATCCCATATATGCAAACATAGTCTGCGGCAATTCAGCCGCTTTCTTCTTGACCATCTCCACTTCTACTTTTCCCGCCAACGGACCTACGGTCAGTTCCACGATGCCATTATATACTTTCATCCGCTTCACGCCATTCACACGTCCGAAAACGGCAGCGGGTATTACTTTGGGAAGTTTCCCAGCAAAACTGCAAGATTCTCCGGGTAAAACATAATGCAGGGCTTGGCGCAATCCGGTCACCGGACGGGTCTTAATCTCTGTTTTTATCTTCTCTATCAACAAGTTAAAATCTAATACACTTAATGCTTCGACTCCATCTTTCTCCCTGATTTGTGTTATCTTCATTACTTTTCTTAAATATTTATATATATCCTTCAAAGGTAGGCATAAAAACAATAGCAGACAATCTTTCTATTCATTATTATTACAGATTATTTATCCGCCTTTCCATTCTTTCGGAAGCTCCTTGAATTAATAGTAAATAAAACGTTCATTAAGTTGTTTAGAAGCTTAGATTAATGTATCTTTGTAGTGATAAGAAATCGTTTTACGTACATGGTCCCATCGGTCCACGTATGTGAACTATTGGGTTCACGTACATAGTCCGAACAGTTCACGTACGTGGAACGAAAACGTGAAACAGACAAAATATATTAGTCGAGCCTTGTCTACATGTTAAGGTTACTAGTGTTTGTACTAACACACGCGGTATCAATTGAGTAACAATCCTATTAACCAACAAAAAACAAGTGACGCTATGGCAGCAGATTATGACTTTCGGCGAAAACCGAATGAAAAGGGAGACGGAGAAGTACAGCCTCTGTATCCCCGAATTGTATCCAAAGGAACCATTGACAGCAAACGGTTATTTCGTGAAATAGCCGAAGCCTCTTCTTTCACCGAGGGAGATTTGGCAGGTATCATGGTAGCTTTTCAAGAGAAGGTATCCTATTATTTAAGTGAGGGGTATCATGTGAAACTGGGAGAAATCGGATATTTCTCCTCTAGTTTGAAAGCACGTCCGGTGATGGACAAGAAAGAGATCCGTTCGGTCTCTATCTCTTTCGACAACGTAAATTTCAGAGCTACTCCCTGGTTTCGACGACGTAGTTCGGGGACGGTGACCCGTGCCAAATTCGGATTTCAAGAATCATCAAACTTGCCGGAAGAGACACGCCGTTCCCGACTGGAAGCCTTTTTAGCAAAGAACCACTTCATCACTCGCAGAGAATACTCTCAAATTACGGGTTTATTAAAGGGAAAAGCACAACGGGAATTGAATCTTCTGGTAGAAAACGGGGTTCTTAACACTCGTGGATATGGGAACCGAATTGTATATCTAAAATCTGATAATCAGGACATTAAATAGAAATCACACAAAATAAAGGTGATAATAGAACCGGGATAAATGTTCTATTATCACCCTATTATCACCATCTATTGTCACCCCTACCTCTTTCATTATAAATCAGTTATCTTTCAAAAGTGACAAGTGACAATAACCACCGACTTTTTTTTCTCTATGTATAAGCTATTTCCCGCCACACTGAAAAAGCACATCATTCCCTATGTCCTGCAATTTAGACGGGAAGTGCACATCCGACAACTTTTTGCAGCCAACAAAAGCCTTGGGAGTAATTTTCTCCACGCTTTCAGGAAGCTTGACCGAACGAATCTGCGGGCAGTTATAGAAAGCATAACGGGGAATTGCTTTTAGATTCTCGGAAAAATGGATATCCCGCAAGAAAAGGGCTCCACAAAAAGCATAAGAGCGCAAATGGCTGACACTTTGAGGCATAATATATACGGAATCCGTTTTATTAGACGGGTAATAAACCAACGTGGTAGAATCTTTGGAGTATATTACACCTTCTTTATCCATATACTCCGGATTGGACGGACATACCGATGCAGACTGCATCAAAGAACAAGCATACCATGCTTCCGGATAAAGCGTTTTGGTTTGCGAAGGGATTTTCATCTGCTGCAAGGATTTACAGTTAGCAAATGCTCTGGATTGAATTTCCAGCGTTTGATCAGGAAGAATTAACTCTTTCAGATTCGTGCAGTCCTTAAAAAGATAAGTATTAATAGTTTGGGCAGTAAGATAATACTGAATATAGTACGCATTTCCTTCCTTTATATATTTCCAGGAATGTTTTCTATAATCCATATCTCCTTTAAGTTGACACAGTGCCTGCCATTCCTTATCGTCCATTGTTGCAAAGTTGAAAGTCCACGATTGTGCACCGGAAGCACTACTCCTTCTGATCGTCTTGACAAATTTCATTTTAGTGAGATTTTCCTTATAATAAGAAGTCTCAAAATCGGCTACTATTTCCGCTTTCGACAGATCCAGTTTACGCAACTCACCACCACTCTCCCAAATCGACCGGGTGCCTCCCGCCATCTTCCGAAGCAGGTTGAAATCTTTGCCGTTCAATTTGCCGGATACAGTTAATGAAGTAAGAGTCCGGGCTTCTTCATTGGATATAAATTGATGTAACTCACCCGGTTGCGCCAGGTTGACTGTCTTATGGTTTTCTTGCTGAGAATTGACAGGACGTATGTTCACTATCACATCATCAAATATATGAAGCTGATTGGCTTTTGTCCCCAAAGCAGACAGTTTGAAGTAACCGTCCATAGCGCCTCCCCATCCCCAGTTGATATGAAAATAGTCATCTGCAAATCCATCGCAAACAAAGAAATGCGATAACCCGCAGCATAATACCGGACGTTTCGCTTCCAGTTCCCGAACAAAGAGTTGTTGCAGTTCCGGTCCCGGCAACTCATTTTTTCGTATAGCCTGAATGGAAGGATGATACCCGAAGTTCTTATAAAGCGCCATAGCAATGGATCTGACATAACCGGTAGTTACCTCCGGCGATAATTTGACTTCTGCCGCAAGCGCACAATGATATAACAATTGGCTGACGCTCTTTGAAGTGCGTACAGATTCCTGAGGATCGTATTTATTCTTTATGGTACTCCAGTCTATGTGCAATGAATCATAATTAACGGTCAGTGAATGCTCCTCACCTTTTTCATTCGTCTGGATATAAAAACTTTCACCCATCCCCTGACAGGGATATTCATAATATTTCATAATTTGCCCCACAGCGACTGCCGTACAGCCGACCTGATATTTTTCCTTATTCGTAACCAATGGCATCCCATTATTATATGGCTTTTTCTGATGCCATGAAATTTCTTTCAGCAAAGGCAGACAAACAGACTTCTCGCGCCGGTAATAAATAATATCCTCCCTTGCAAGCTGCATGCGACCTTCATTCCACTCTTTTAACTCTTTATTGTAATTTTCCAATAGTTTCTTGATGGTTGTATTGGCGAGATTTATTCTTCCTGACGGAGAAAATGCAAGAATGGGAGAAGGCAAACTGTCATTCTTGCCTATCACCGCAAAGCCTACCTCCGCCTGATTACGAAAGATATAATTGATGATATACAACTGATCGATTTCCAAAACTTGATGTTCACACTCGGACAGAATATTTTGCCGGTTGGAAAACATAAATTGATCCGCTATCCGGATAGCTTCTTTACGGTCGATTGCAGTTGCATAAAGGCAGCTGACCGACAGGATACAAAGGATAATAAAGTGTTTCATACGTATATATATTTTATCACCACCATTTCTGCGCTCCATTTTCATAAGTAAATATTCGCTCTTCTTTACCTCCATCATAACATTTCAGCCACAAAAGAGCACCTACAGGAACTTGGTCATAAATCAAATGCCAAAACTCCGCCTCTTGTTTTCCTAATGAAGTCCATCCGTCTTTTTCCTCCCAATAAAACAATTCGTATTGTTTTCCCGGAATGACACCATTCGTATTACTACGAGGAATTATTTCAATACTCGTCAGTTGCTGAGAGCTTCTCAGGTCTGCTGTTAATCGATTGGTGTACATCGGATAATATTTCCCGTACTTCTCATCCCTCAAAACACCTAACCAATGATATTTCACACCATCGTGAAACCGAGAGGGAGACAATAACACAGTATCTCTATTCGAATCTAATCCATAAAAAGAAAGTTCTGCCAAACAACTATTCTTTTCTTGTAAGGATGTAAAACGTACGTAACGATATTTTTTCGACGAATTTACAGTTATGTTATACATATAGTAAGGTATACCACTAATAGTGCCAAGACTATCCGCTCCTTTAAAATCTTCTCTATCGGAACCTTCGAAATATCCACCTTTCAAACTAGTAGCATGAACAGCCGTATAAGAGAAATAAGTATATTTAGCCAATAAGCGCATACTTTGCTTATCTGTTTTATGGGCACATATTTGATGCATATCCCCTTTATCATCCAAATAAAAAGGTCTCCCAGCCGGTCTCATTCGTTTATTTTCATAAACTGTCGGCAAATATATTATATTTTTTCCCATATTTCGAAAAAGAGTTTGCCCATCTGCTTCTATAGCTGAACAAATCACAGGTATCCATTCTCCCCTCTCCGATACACATAAGTATCCGACACGATGTTCCGGTTCATCCAAAACTAGGCGAACATCCGAACACGTAACATATTCATCCGTCACATCTTTTATGCAAATTCGATAGTCAGGAATTAGTTCATCTTTATCCGCTATATCCAGAATATGTTTTCTTTCAGGCTGCACAGACCAAGTATGACGATACACTTTAGGGATGGTCTTTGAATACTGCACTTCTATCCCCTCGGGCAAGTCTCCATTCTCCATATTCAGTTTCTTACCTTGCATAAAAGAGGAGCTTTCGAATAAAGTGCTGATATTCTCTGTCGTATTTTTATTCTCCAACAATTTCTGTTGATTCAAAGTCACTATTTTCACAACACCATGTTCACCCGGATAATTTCCCCAATGAGGGACATAGTCTAATGTAGCAGGAATCCCGACAGAACGCAATACCATTACCCTATAACGCCCAATATCATAACATCGCCCCATACGCATGAGATTCACTGCAGATATATCCATGCTATAAGGATATACAGACTCGAGACCTCTTTGCGTGCGCAAAGAAGTAGCCAACTTGCTTGCTGGCTTTACATCAGTGACTTTACGAAATTTACCTGCTTTTCGAGAGTATTCATTATAGAATTGTGGCCGCCATGATTCAATATGTTCATTCTCTAATCGATAAGGAAGGACATATTCACAGAAGGTTTCAAAATTGATATCTCTTGCCCATGGATTTGTTTTCCATGCACGATAAGCAAATTCAACGTTTTGTATCAGAAAGTTAGCTGTAACAACCTGGCTATCCCATAGTTTTTCGGGTTCTTCTTTCTGAAGTATTCCTTCTTTTTTAGAAATAGAATCTATGACAGAAGAAAATAAAGCAAAATCCACATATCGGGACATTTCGATATTGGTTTGCTGTGTTAATATGGTATCCACTACATCAAATGCACGGTTCAGTAATTCCATCTGTTCACTACGATATGCATGATGCGCATACATGTGTTCGATGAGAAACACCATCGCTTTTCGTTTGAGACTATCCTTCTCTTGACTGTAATAAGACAGTGCTCTCTCTAATTCACTTCTTTGATTGCCCGATTGTTCTAAAGTATGCCGCAAAGATCTTATCTCAGTATCAATACACGAAACCAAACTTATCAGACATACCAATATCCAAATCAGACTAAATATATGTGTTTTCATTTTGCTTTCTTCTCCTTTATTTTTTATAAATACGTATTCCATAATCATCAATTAAAGGAGCGGAGCTTAACCAAGACTCAAACGAATGCTTCCCATCAGAATCATAATGTATCAAATAATTCCCAGGTGGTAATATCGTATCACATCTTTCAGCCCTGATCACTTGCATAGATGGATGTGTCGAGATTTTAGGACTCCATACCATTTCTTTAGTTACTACGTTCTCTATCCAGCATTTATCGGCAACAATCACCGAATCGTTCTCTATTTTATTCTTAGACATATATTTCCGGCATTGGTTGGAAGAGAAAATAGCAACCGAAGTTTCTTTGTCCAACGTAAAGTAGCGGGAAGCTGACATTCTATCAGACACATAATGGATGGCCGACAACGGAGCCTTAGATAAATAATCTAAAGAAAGTGAATAGGGAAAGAGAATGCTATAAACATCTTTCAATTTCAGTTCATTCACCTGATCACCTACTTTTTGGGTATGTCTGATGTGTGCTTGTAACTCTTTTATATAAAGAGATAAATATGGAGAACCTTTTTTCTTCAACAGCTGAGAGCAAAGCTCTTCTTTCTTTCCGTTATAGTCTATTCTGTCAGCATCCGGTTCAAAATTTTCTCTCAAAATGGCTAATGCAAGCGGTGAAAGCAGCAAATCCGGATTCCCCTTAGAATCAAAAGGTAGAAACTCTACATTATAAGGCCATATAACGGTAACCATTCGTTGCATATCTACGAATTTTATACATAAAACAGTATGTTTATCATCTGATACAGAGTTCCAAAGTACCACATGCTTGTTTATCCGAAAAGTATACCAACCAGCCAACTGATAGATATTTTCTACAAACCAAGTGGGATACATATCTGGAATCCTACTACCGACCGGTAAATAACCTGTTACATTTTGACTATCGAAGATAAAAGAGATACGTTTTGTAATCGTCAACAAAGTCTTCGTATCCCACAAATGATTCCCTTTTATTTTAAGTTCATCCTCACAAAACCGGCTATATACATCCTGAAATCGTGCCCGGACTAAACGTCTCATATAAGATAACGCATCATCACTATTTTGAGGGAACAAATCAGGACAATTCTCGGCTATACGAATGATATCCCCTAACAGTAAATCACGATGAATATCACGTACAGATATATATTGGCATAAAAGAGAATCCTCATTTATATGGTCATTCTCGATTTCTCTGGTCAGAATTATCGGCAAAATGAAAGAATCCGCCCATTCGTATCCTATAGTTGTTTTTTCAATATAATCACTTTTTTGAATCACCCCGTTTGTATCCATGATAGAATAGTTATAGTCATCTATCTTATATTCTGCAAACAAAGTTGCTATAGCATCAGCAGACGGATGCTGTACAGAACATCCTGTCAATAGTAGCAAGATATAAAAACAAACCTTCTTCATAATTATTCCTTTAAATGCAGTTGATATCCATTTATTACTGCTTCAATCACAATATTTGCTTTGTTATTTTCCAGGAGTTTTCGCAAATCACATATCAATCGTCTCAAACGATCATTTGTGTCTATCACGTCAGTTTTCCAGAGATAAAAACATATCTCTTTTCTATCAGCATAGTGATGGGAAGCATTGATAAGGTAAAGCAAAAGTTCTCTGCATAAAGGACGAATTTTTACTTTCTTGTTATTGATATAAAATAAACAGGAATAAGGATCATAGCTAACATTTCCCCAATGGAATACTTGGTCATTAGCCTCCAAATCGGCTGATTGTTTTCGGATATATTCCTTTCCTTTTCGATTAGTTAAGGAAAAAAAGAAAATTAGGAAAGAGGAACAAATGACAGTACCTAATAACCAATAAGTATATTTATTATGTGACTGTATAATGATACTAAGGGCCTTTCTCGCATTTATTCCGACTTCCTGAATTCTTTTATCTTGATTTTTACTTGCTATACTATCCAATGTATTATGGATTTCACTAACCAATGCCAATGAGTCTGTTTGAGCGTCATAATAATTAAAAGTCAGGCACACGGACAAGATAAGATTCAAAATAATAATAGATAAAAAAGTGAGCTTCTTCATAGTACAATAGTTAATCTGATCGAATTGTTTGGTGTTATTTTACAAAATAAGTCAATTCCAGACTTTCATGCCATAGAAAATCGTACATAACGATGGTATTTTGTTCACAAATATCTTAAAGGAACAATATCACGTATTTCTCACAGTCCACTCACAGATTTCTCACTCTCAAAACAGAATGTATTCATTCTAAAATGTGTAATATTGCAAGGTATATATTGAACGATCCAACTTAAAGCAAGAATACGCTTTATGTGTGATTTTAGTATTAACTTTTAAATAATTCTTATGAAACACTTGAAAAAATGGTCATGCAGTTTTCTGATTGTATCAGTTCTGTTAACCGCGTGTCAAGATGACGGTTCATTTGATTCTTTTCCAAAAGAGGAGAACCTGTTGATTCCACAAGCACGCGAATTTTATGAAAATGTTATTTCGGAAGCTGCTGAAAATGGGACTTTAATTCAGAACAGAAACATGTCACCCGGTGAAGTGACTCCCCGATGGCACGAAGCTTACTTGAAACAGGACACCCAATATGAATATGTATATGTACCTATTCATGCCGAAAGAAACTATATCAGGCAGGTTGAAATGAAGAAAAATGGGCACAAGAAGACTTATAATGTATATATATCGCAGACTCTCTGTGTTCGAAAGGACAGGGAAGGCAAATATAGTGCCGCTTACATTACGATGATGCCTTCACTCAGTCATTACAGAAGAAATAAGAATCAATTCACAGAAAAAGTGATTAAAAGCGAAACTCTTTATGGGGATTTCTCTGGTTATGTAGCGTATAATAACATTGCCACTAGTGGATTAATGGTGATAGATAAAGTAGAGAAAGGTAAATGTCAATGGGCACTTTCTCGTGAAACCCCTATTGAAAAAGATAGTATTTGGACACTATTCAAAGAAGCATATAAAAATATCTACAGCATCAACATAAGCCTTACAAGACATACAATAGACGGAGGTTCTCTTGAAGAAGTAGTAATCACACCGGAACCAGACGGGTATTATTGTGTCTTTTGCAATGCAAATGTACCTTATGACCACGTTTGTTCAGATCATAGTGATGGTAAAGGCGAATCAGAGCCTTGGGATGGCAATGAAGGTAACGGTTTGGATGTTGGTGGTAACAGTGGTAGTGGAAGTGGCGGCGGAGGTGGAAGCTGGGGAGGAGGCAATTCCTCAAACACTCCCTCATATCCTAGTAAAAAACCTGAAGCATGTACCAAAGTCGAATCTAAATTAAATTCTGAGTCATTTAGTAAACTAACTCAGACGCTTGACTTGGATTTAAAAAAATTCCCAAACCAAGAAATTGCGTTATTTTATAAATATGATAGTAATACAGATGTTTTCAAAGCTTCCGTAGCAAGTTTTAGTGATGAAGGTGTGCCTGGAATAAATATAGATCCCAGTAAAGTAAATTCAATGGATGGGTACATACATTCCCATTACGATGTAGGAAAATCAACTTTACCTATATTTTCACCAGATGATTTATTGACAGTTGGTCAATTATATGAGAATTCTGCAATAGATGATCTCAGAAAATTTTCAACAGGATTATATACTAAAGATGGTGTATTCTTTTTGGAAGTAACAGATGCAGAACTATATAATACATTTTATGATAAATTTTCAGACAAACAGGGACAAGATTTATTAAAAATGAACTACGCTATTAATGGAATTATAATAAGTACTGAAATTACTCAAGCCATAGAGAACTTTACTATTATGCTAGAATCCACCAAAAGCGGATTAATGCTAGTGTATAGATTACATGGTAGTAGTACAATTTATTATACAGACAAAGGGAAAATCAACAAATATTAATTCAATCAAATCATATAATAAAATGAAAACAAAATTCATAGTTCTAATTTATAGTGTATTTTTTCTCATAAATGCTAATGCCCAACAGACAATTCATAAAAAAGCCATGCAAGATCTAACTCCTTTTACAGGAGTATGGATCGGTATAAATAATAATATAAAATACGAAATTACTTTTAAAGAAGGGATTCGTAAAGTAGAACTAAATGGGATTAAGTATACAATTGAACTTATATTTGCATCATCTGTAAAATGGTTCAAAAATGAGAAACTAATACGTGAATTCAACGCTGATGCTCCACAATCAATTTTAGAAGGAATAATTTCTGAAACCAATCCTTTATTCTTAAGTTGGTTTAATTATTACGATGAAGAAAAAGGATATAATGGTAGTGGAACTTTAACAATTGACAATGTAGAAAATCCACAAAAGGCAAAACTAAAGCTCGCACCGAGTTATATTGGAAAAAACAAAGGAAAGATGGACTTTCCTACATTGTTAGAACTAACTAAAATGAAGTAACCTCTAAATAATAGGATTGTCTTAATCTTATAGACAATCCTATTATTCATTCAGACTATATGAAACAACATTATTTTCTTATAATCATAATAAGCATATTCGCATCTAGCTCCATATATGCTCAAAATACTAAGTTGTACATTTATTACCCAAATTTCGACAAAGATGAGACATTTAGCGGTTATGTTAATGCTAATGGAGAAGTAGTTATACCAGCAGGAAAATACGATAATATTTTCACCCCTGAATTTGACAAAATTGCATTTGTTGCCATAAAAGGGAAAAAAGGAGTTTATGCAATTGATAAAAAGGAAAAAGTGTTATTCCAAGTCTGTAATTATGAATTTTTTCCAGATAAAGTTTCGAATGGACTGTTTCGAATTATAGAGAATGGGAAAATAGGATTTGCAAACATGGATGGACAAATTATTATAAAGCCCCAATTTAACTTTATATTTCCTTTTCAGAAAAACGATTTTGCCATATTCTGTGAAAAAGGAGCTTGGATCAAAGTACATGAAGAATATACTAAGTTTTCTGGAGGAAAATGGGGAGCTATTGATAAAAATGGAAAAATCATTATTCCTCCCATCTATGAAGATGGAAAAGAAAGATATCTAAAGAAAGATGGGAAATGGTATGAATTAAAAGAACAAGGTAAATTAGAATTAGAATCAAAATGATCGGAATGCAACATACTTTGATCAATTTAAGTATAACAATCTATTAATATCATCTACCGGAGTGTTCTTTATATAATACACTCCGGCAGTCATCAGTCACGTTATGAAAGAACTGCATCAAGTATTTTCCAGACAAATATTTCCTTTCTTACAAGTTTTCTTGTTGCTTATACTTTTTCTTCCTTTCAATCTAGTTTCTCAGAATATTCTGTCTGACCATATAATAATCTCATTTTCCGTTTTCATCGTAGCATGTCTAGCCGCGATATCAATATTTATGGTTACAATCAACAAACAAATATTACAAGTTACTATTACCGACATATTAGCAGCTTATTACTTTGTTTATATCCTATTAAATGCTTATGTAATACGTCCAATTCCTGTTCCTGATATCTTGAAACTCAGATACCTATTAGTAGTTCTCATATATTTGTCAGTCCGTATAATGACGAACAAAGAGAAAAATCGTGGACTAACTATCATTATAGTAATCGGAATATTAGAGGCTATTTTTATTATGCTTCAAGCCTGTGGCTTACTCGAAAGCAGACATCTGCTATTCAAATTCACCGGTTCTTTTTTTAATCCCGGACTTGCCGGATGCTTTATTGCTTGCTCACTTTGTATTCTAATTTATTACTTAGTAACTGCACTCCAACCTTTAAATAAACTATTTATAAGTGCAGGAACAATTTTGTTATCATGCGCCTTAATACTGACTAATTCAAGAGCAGGGTGGTTAGCAGCAATCATTGGTATTAGCTATATATTATGGCATTCAGATAATAAATTGATCAGACAGGTAAAACTACATTTAAGAAATAGTTTCATCCCAAAAATTATCATAATAAGCATAATTCTTAGTGGAATGATGTTCTTCTACCAATATAAGAAATCATCAGCCGACGGGCGCCTATTTATATGGAAAGTCTGTTTAGAAATGATTGAAGACAAGCCCTTGACAGGACATGGGCCAGGAACATTCAGAAGCAAATTTCCACATTATCAAGCTGCATTCTTTACTAAAAAGCCAAATTCCGATTATGCTTTTGTTGCCGGTAATCCATCTACCCCTTTCAACGAATATTTATCTGTACTCGTGACGCAAGGACTTGTAGGATTCACTTTATTAATAATCATACTATTAACGCTATTCATGAATCGAGACATCACCAGAAAACAGAAAATGAAACAAGCTTTTTTGTTGACCTTTTGTATATTCGCTTTCTTTTCATATCCGATGGAACACTACCGCACACTTATATTATTTCCATTTTTCGCAGCACTCCTTCCTTCCAAATACATAGTAACGATTCATAATCAAAAAATCAATTTTATCCTTTTTTCTATCGTCTTTTCGGGAATGTATTTCAGTGTGAAAGCTATAAACGAATTCTCAAAGCTTGAACAAACCTATAAATTACAGCATAGAATGACTACCGTGGAATATGAAAAGATTAAATATGACATTGATTTATTAGAAAATTACTATACGTTTGTTGGCTACAAACTACCTGATGCAGAAGAATTGAAAATAGTAGAAGACTACGTAAATTTATATCCCTCATCCATAGGTTTATGCGAACTCGGCAAAAAATACAAAGTAAAGAACAATCCTAATAAAGCAAGAGAATATTTCACCTTCGCTTCTAATATTAATCCCTCGCTAATTACTCCTTACTACGAACTTTTCTTAGTATATCAAGAAGAAGGCAATATAAACGAGATGAAAGAAATAGGAAAGAAAATATTACATCATAAAATAAAAGAGGAGAGCACAACCAGCCTTAAAATGAAAGCCTATGTGAAGAAGATTTTGCATAATTTACAAGCCCCCAAAAAGGTTCTGATTAATAAGAAGAACTAATCAGAACCTTTTCATTTAAGTTCTACTTCTCCAATAATTCATCCTTAGCAATCAGAACATTACATCTCATAACTCCAATGTATGACGCTCAATAACTTCTACCGAATCGAGCCCAAGCATATAGTCACCTTTGGTCGCCTCAATCATAGCTTTTTGTTCTTTCTGGAAGTAAACAGGGGCATCTTTACGTAAAGGTAAAATCTTTAGTTCCACCTTCTTGCCGACGAGATCTGCCATACGAACCCACATCTCCTTTCCATTCCAGAAGTTATCTGCTACAAGCCTGCCATCAGCATACACACGGGCCACATCACCCCGATAATTTATACGGAGAAAAAGATTATCATAATTATTCATTCCAAATGTATCATAATTAATAGTGTATACCGCAGCTTTTGCAAAATCCTCTTCTACAGGTTGCGCAGCCACTGCCTGACGACCCATGGGGACAACACGGGGAGCATCCGCTTTTTTCACTTCCGTGACTGTGGCAGCAATGACAGGAGACTTTGTCCATACCTCCTCCACAATGCATGAATCACTCTTATACAGAATACCGCCATTCTTGGCATAAAGCAGTTTACCGTCAATTTTATAGGCAGTCTTTGCCTTTTCGTATGAGAGCACACAGACATTGAGCTTGCCCGCCTTCTGCTGCTTGTTAAGTTTACAAGTATAGGCCTTGCCGTCAACGGAGATTTGAGGCTTTTTACCCTTTATTTCGATGAAATAGATAAGGTCATCCACTTTGCAGAACGGTTCTACAGTAGTCCAGTCAATGGTTGCTCCCCCAGTCCGATAGTCTTTAAAAGTGACATGGGACGTCCCGCTCTCATTCTTGATACGCACATAGTCATTATAGAATTCGAAAGCACCCCGGCGGGCATAATGCCTGCTTAATGAGTCAACATTCATCTGCAAGAGTTCACTGCCCCAGTCTGTCAACATCTGATGGATAAAACGTCCTTCATGAAAGGGAGTCTCGAATACTTGTCCCACTTCGCCAAGAGGAGCCTGAAAATCATAGGTCATATGAGGCAGGTCATTATGATTAGTACCCGGAGAGGCTTGCGTTTCTCCCATAGTGTGAAGAGGATTGTATGGATTGGTGCCACCATGATACATATAGTATCCCGGAAGATTGGAGCCACTACCCAGCTTGCATATAACCAGCGGTTTAAGCTCCCTTCCATTGATATTTATCCGACGATGATACGCCGGCATCATACCACCGCCCAGCTCACAAGTAAAATAGGGATATGACAATTTTGAACTGAGAGAGGGGGAATCTTCCGACAATTCCTCCTTAGAGAATGTCTCTGTGGCAATAGCACTACTCATGCGTTTGTCTCTCATAATGAAAGCATCGGCATAACTGCCCGGCATATCCTCCAGTTTCCGGTCCCAGAATCCGTCGGCATAGTCACCATAAAGCGGCAACAGCTACCCGAAAATCTCTTTTCCCCGAAGCGCAGGCCAACCGGTACGTGTATAGAACGGGACATCAAATCCCGCTTTCACAGCAATATTTTTCAATGACTCCAGATAATCCCAAGGACCGCGACTTTCGTTCTCGATCTGCACTCCGACCACAGGACCGCCATCTTTCCACAAAAGTCCGTTAACCTGAGCAAAAATAGTATTATAAAGCTTCGTACAATCTTCAAGGAATCCGGGAGTACGGGCACGTATCTTATACTTAGGATTCTGCCCGGCTTTCTCATGTACCCATGAAGGAATTCCGCCTTGATACACTTCTCCATGACAGAAAGGACCAAGACGCAACACCAGCATCACATTTTCTTCTGCACAGATCCGGACGAAGCGGCGCAGATTATGATTGCCGCTCCAGTTCCATTTTCCCTCTTCCGGTTCATGGTGAATCCAGAAGATATATGTAGAAATGATATTGATACCACCGGCCTTCATTTTACGGATTTCACGGCGCCATTCCGACTCCGGCACGCGGGAATAGTGAATCTCGCCCATGACGGGAATGATATGCTTGCCGTCAAGGATAAGCCCCTTGCTATCCACCAGAAGAGTTTTGCCTTCGGGTGTTGCGGATGTCCCAAACCGGAAAGTGTTCTGCGCTGAGGAGATTGACAACGACAGTACAAACATCAATAAAAATGTGATCTTCTTTTTCATGGTAATCGTTCAATTGTTAGTCTTTCAATTATTCAACTACCTTCCGATTCAAACGGAAGGTAGAGAGAACTTTCTTGCCGGCATAAATAGTTACAAGGAAGTTATAGTCCTCACCTTTTTCAAAATCAGCCTTTGTCGCAAAGCGGATGTCAGCTTTTTCATAGGGTTTCAAAGCAGGTACGGCAGCAGAAGCTACTTTTATCATTTTGCCTTCTTTCTTATACTCTATCTTGACCGAAGCCTTTTGTGAGCTAACTTGTCCGAAGTTCTGTAGTTCAATATTTCCGTTCCAGCCTTTTTGCGATTCAGAGAATACAGGGGCACGTGCAGAAAGAATCGGTTCCACATAATCAACATACGGCAAACGCGCATATCCGTAAAGCATCTTCCCGTTTTTATATCTGCCTATCAATTTAGGAGCAAATTCTTTCTCTGTAATCCCATTTCCTTTTCCGTCGAAAGTAATGATCAGGTCATTTCCGTCATTCTCTGTTTTCAATACCTTACTTCCTCTGCCATAATTCACTTCTTCGGAAGCGCCAAAACGCAAAGAGCTGATATCCATATCGGTTTGTGGATGAAAACCTTCTTCAGCCTGTACTTTCAGCCGGATAGTCTTAGTACCGGCAGTAATGGGCTTATCATTCAACACTGTCAGCAATAGTCCCGGATTCAATGGAATACTGATATTCTTTGAACTGTGATTATCAAATGGCTTATCTTCATGTTTCAAAGTATCAATGACCGCAAAATTAGCCTGAATAGCACGACCGTACTTATCTTGATACATTTTCAGACGTTCATACTTGAACCAGCCTTCAGAATGTCCGTCCTCGTGTACGGCAACTCCCGGCATGTAGGCCTCTCCCGGATCAGTTACCCAATTGACTCCGTCCTTTGAACGAAGATAAAAGGCAATACGGCCCAACCAGTCATTGACAATCAGATGATACTGGATATGATCGCGCCAAATGACAGGGTCTTCAAACCGTCCTTTCACATCCGGATAAACACGACGGTCTGTCAACTGGTTATATTCCGACAAGCCATCCTGACTGATCCAGATTCCACCGCCACGACAGACCATTACATATGAACTGTCTTCCCGTTGGGCAAACGAAAGATTGGACAATCCTTCTATGATTCTACGATCGCGCGCATTGAAGTCGAATTTTCCATATTCCCATTTTCCGTTGATATCATCCGCAACATAACGGCCGTCTATGACATACAAAACATATCGGCCGTCTTTTGCCTGAAACATCTCCGGATTATGTCCTTTTCCGATGATATTTACCGGTTTGAACGGACCGGTCAGATTATCACTCACGGTATTGAACACCCATGAATTTCTCCACTCCATGTGTCCTTTAGGAGAAGCTTCCAGCCATCCGCAAACCATCAGATGATATTTACCGTCTTCTCCTTTCCGGATATTTCCACCCCAATAGGACCAGACACGGTCTTCAATACCATTATCAACATAACGCGGTCGCACATCGGAGGTTCCCCATGTGTCGGATGACAGTTGATTGCCTTTCATCGGCAGGAAACGATCCATAAACCGGGCACCTTTCACCAGTTGACTCCACTCCTTGGGACGTTCGCGTTCTGTTACTTGAGAGAAAGTGGCTTTACTCACAAGTAGCAACATTGCCATTAATACTAATTTAAGATTTTTTCCGTACATGTTTTTCTTCTGTTAGTTAGTTTGATAGTTCGTTAGATTTATACTATAGTATTACGACAAAAGTAAGGTAATCCTTTCTTAGTGAAGGATAACAAACAGGGAAAAAGGCACGTAATGCTTTACGTAAATAATACAAACATATCATATCTGACAAAAAATGCTTGATACACTTTTCAATAAATGCCAATAAAGTTTTAATGGCTTTATGAAAATGTAGCCTATTTAGTACAATACCTTTTTATCTGATCGCAAATCTGTTCCATCCCCTTGATTGAAGGATGGCCACTTTGTTTATCTATATTGTATAATTCAATGCAATCTATATTATAGTATTTACAAATGGTTCTGACTGACTCATTAAATTCTTCTTTCAAATCGGAATTCAATAGAAAATAGATTTCGACATTGGGATAACGATCAATCATATGGTCGAGCATATAAGCCATAGCAGGGCGAAACTGATACAAGTCCTCCTTTGTCCATCCTTCATATTTATATTCACCAAGCGGGGCACCTGCCCAACAGTCATTCGTTGCACCAAAAATAAAAATGATATCCGGACATCCCAGTTCATCCATACGAGTTATAAAGGAACGGTCGGAATAATCTGCTTTACGATATCCTGTATTACAAATAGTAGCTCCCGAAAAGGAATTATTAACACAAAGCCGATAATCATTTTCTCTGATCAATTGATGCCACCAAGTTTGACGTACAGAGACAACATCAGTCTTATGTCTTGGAAGGGTATAATACCATATACTATTTGTATCAGGTTGCAGATAACCTTCAAATGTGGAATAGGAATCACCCAAAATAGAAATGGCTTTTTTACTTTGGGCAAAGTTGAAACTACTGCACAGGATGATTATGAGCAAAAATACACAGAACTTTTTCATCTTTCGCTTATTACTTTTTATTATTTTTATCAATCAAAAATGGAACTGTCGGTACCCCCTCCAAGTTCACTAAATTAAGAGATGATAAACAACTACTTTGTCTTTATCATTTATATCTGCTACGGTAAGGTGAAATCCTACTTCAAATACCAGACACAAGTATCTTCAATCACACCGGCTTTGGATTTTCCTTCCACCCGAATCCGGTTTTCCCCTTTACTTAAAGTCACATTCTGCCACACTACACGATGAAGAGAGTCACTCTTCTGTTTACCTATTTTCTTTCCATTTACATATAGTGTATTTTCACGAAGATTACTATAAATCTTCACCTGTACACTCGCTTCCGGACGTTTGGTGAACCGACGGCTTGTTATATAAATCATTGGTTCCGTGCTCCAATTCGCTTTATAAAAATAGAATGCATCCTTTTTTATTTTCCGGTCATAAGTGACAAGTCCTTTATCATTTATACCGGGCTTACCTCCCTCATTACGAATGGCAGACTGAAAATCGGCAAATACCCAGATATATTTTGCCCACATATACGGGCGTTGCGCAAATGCGCTCCAGTTACCTTCATGAATATAAGTCTGCCCTTCCTCCGGATGAAATTGCCCACTTGGCTTTACATCATTTTCCTTCATCGAAAAGTGATGCTCCACATTAGCCCCACCGCCATATTCCGATATAGCCACAGGCTTTCCATCGGAAGCTGCTTTCGCTTTATCAAAGAAATTGCCGGCTGTTTCGGGAGCATTGCGGCTACCATACCATCCTATATACTTATTCCATGCCATAAGGTCGGAACAGTTCTGATAGAATTTAGGATCATCACAACTGGCTAAGGTAGTCAGTCGGGACGGATCGATTTCTTTATAAAGCTCATGCAATTCACGGGCAAACGGTTCGGCATTATCATAATTGGTTCTTATCTCATTAAAGATACCCCAGAAACATATGGAAGGATGATTGTACTTCTGATAAACCAACTCTTTCAAAACTTGCCGGGCATGTTCTTTAAGTCCGTCGGTGTTGATAAATCCACAAAAATCATATCCACCGGGACCTACCATCGGTATTTCGGTCCACAATACGATTCCATTCTCATCCGAAAGATGATAGATAGATTCCGAATGAGGATAATGAACTAACCGTAACGATGTCGCACCGGATTCCTTGACTAATTCCATATCCCGCTCATGATCTTCTGCGGACAATGCACTACCTTTGCCTTCTACCTCTTCGTGCAGGCAAAAACCGTATAAATCAAGGTATTTACCATTCAAAAAGAAGCCTTTATCAGCATCTACTGAAAAATAGCGCAAACCGGTTCGCTGTTCTACCCGGTCTATCACTTTACCATTATCCAGTAATTCGACTATCACCTTATATAAATGGGGATTCTGTTTGGCATTCCATAATACAGGATGCTCAATCACAAACGGCTGCTTTACGTTTTCAGTGGTTACATTCTGCTCTATATTCTGTGAAATAATATTTCCCTTGGCATCTTCAATCGTAGTCCGGACTTTTAATCCTTGCTTCTTTCCTCTAAGTGAAAGCATTGTCTCCACCGTTATTTGAGCTTGCTTTTCCGACACTTTATCCTGATGTATAAAGACACCGGGGGAAGCATAAAACAAAGGTGAAATACAGTCCTGCTCCGTCACCAGCAAATGACAAGGGCGATGAATACCACCGTATATATTGAAATCACCACTGATAGGCAGAATTTCCGGATTGTATGCGTTAGTCACCCATACTTCCAGTTTATTAGTACCCTGTTTTGCATAATCTGTCACTTCCATACAAAATGCCGTATATCCTCCTTTATGCGATCCTACGGATTTATTATTCACCAAAACAGTGGCCGATGAATTCACTCCTTCGAAATAAAGGAAAAGCCGTTTGTCCTTCATATCCGGGGTTATTTCAAGATCACGTCTATATACCATCATTTCCCTGTTGTAGGAGCGGGTACCCGGTATATAATTGGCATTCCATGTATGAGGGACAGTTACTTGCTTCATAGAAGATTTTAATCCCGTATCACTGACAGGCCTATATCCCCATCCCTTATCCAGCAAGATAAAAGTACGCGGATTATCATCAGCTTTAGCAACCAAAGACACTAAGACGCCTCCTAGCAAGAACAAAAAAAAGATAGTGCGTTGTAACATAGATATTAAATTTAAAATGAATATAATTCTTTTTCTCAATACTCTTTCACCAAACAACGAATCAACCGAGGTTCTTCCGTCAAGTCACCTTGCGTTTTTATTTTTACTTTTCCGCCCGGCAGCAGGAAATGTGCTTGCTCAAAGAGAACATCGCGTCCATCGTTAATAAAGATGGAAGGGTCTTTACTCTGAATGGTTATGTTCTTCAACGTAAAACCTTTCACATCTGTCATCCGTATCAGTTTATTGGTCTTCCCCACTAAATTTTCTATCAGATTATTTTCTGCCGGGGTCTCCGGAATACCGTTCAAGTCTATAAAATAGGAAGCTGATTCAACAATGATATCACGGATGGTAATATTCTTGAAAGACGGAGTCAAAGGTGTTATGGGACGAGCCGGCAAACGCTTTGCCAAATCGCCGACATGCTTTTCTTCACCTAACATATCCCACCAGAAAGCAGCACCGGTAAGATTCATCCGAATACGTTCGAAAGTCAGATTCTCGCCCCCGCCACCACGACTACGACGGGTTTTAAAACGCAATCCACTTTTAGTGCCTGTAAATACACAATCATGTACATAGAGATTGCGAATCATCGCAGCTGTCTCACTTCCACAAACAATGCCTCCCCATCCTCTTTTGGCAAGACAATAACGTATTACTATATTCTCAGAGGGTTTATTGACACGGATTCCATCTTCTCCGCGTCCGGACTTCATCGTAAAACAGTCGTCTCCACAATCCAGCGAACAATACTCTATCAGTACATTTCGTGTAGACTCGATATCAATGCCATCTGTACGCCCATGTCCGTGAGAGTCTACCGTCACACCACGTATAATCACTCCATCGCAATATACAGGAACTATATTCCAAAAAAGTGACCGTTCCAGTGTAACTCCTTCGATTAATACATTCTTGCAGTTTGTCGGAGAAACAAACAGAGGGAGAAAGACTGAACGTCCTTTTTTACCATCTGCAATACGTTCTTTTACATCCGGATATTGCTCTACATATTTCTCTATCGACTCATAACATTGTCGTTTCCATATTTCACAGTCGGTAGTCGGAGCTACCAGCTTTCCATGACCGGTCAGAGCTATATTCTCCTGATTATTAGCATAGACCAAAGCTCCTAATGAATAGACTTCCACTCCTTCAAAACGAGTCAGGACAACAGGCAGATAATCGTTTATATTTCCACTAAAATGCAGTTCGGCTCCCTCTTCCAAATGCAGATTTACATTACTCTTCAACTCTATGCGACCCGTTTTCCAAATACCGGCAGGTATGACCACTTTTCCTCCTCCGTCACGACTGACTTTATCTATCGCCTTCTGGATCGCTTTCGTAACCATTTTCTCAGGTTTGGCGCCTGTTTCCACAATAGAACACACAACATCTTTAAAGACCGGACGATTCATTTCGGGTATAGCGAAAGGAGCCTGTACAGGTGCAATATTTTCCGTTGTATGTTCAGGACCTACCTGCTTCTGCAGGGGGATACAATCGCGTGTTTGTGAGTAGGCCAACCAAACAATTGGTACCAACAGCAGAATACAAAATAATCTTTTATTCATCATATTAAAATTAAAGAGGACTATTTTCTTTTAGATTAATATTGCAGCAGAAAATTCTCGGCAACTTTCAGAAAACGGTCATGTCCTTTACTGTTCAGATGTGCCGTATCAGTATTATTCTTGCTTTTCTGGAAATAGATTCTTCTGAAAGTATCATTATCGGCATAGATGCTTCCTTTTCTTGCGCAATCAAAAATAGGAATACTATAATTGCCGCAGACTTCAATCATAGCATCCACGACTTTTTCCGAGTCACTTCCTTTAAAGTTTTTGCAGTTCCAGCGGGTAAAGAAAAAGATTTTCGCTGTCGGATATTTCTCGACTAAGCCTTTGCACAGAATTTCCATTTTATCCTTGAAGTTATCAATACCTCCGATAGAATCCAGTTTAAATGCATCATTATGTCCGCCAATGACAATGACATAATCGAGGCTATCCGCCATCTCCGCATATCGCAGATACATCGCTTTTCCCCATCGCGGGCTGGAATAAGCTATGCTATTCCCATTCTTTCCATAATTAAAATACTCCATACCGTGCTTCTTTGCAAACTTATAATGCCATGTGTTCTCAAACGGCTCTTTATGATTTCTCACATAGCTGTCACCTATTACTCCGATCCGCTTGCCGTTAAGTTCGTCAGCAAGCGCTATACCAGTCTGTGCTTTCCCATCCAAAACGGACAACGCACAAACGATTAACAATAAAAAGATTTTTAAATGTGTCATCACTTTATGTATTTTTCATTTGCTAGCAAAGATAAGGGTAGTTGTAATGTCAGTACATGTAAATTCATACGTTTTCCATTAAATTCATACACTTTTCATGCTTTAATCCGGTTTTTACGCCCAAATTCTCCAAGAAACGGACGATTTTCCATCTTTCTATACTTATTTACCATTGGAGCAAGCTACGACTTTGCATATCTTTGCCAAGAAAGTTATCCATTTCTACAAAAGACTACAAACGTATGAAAAAACATCTGATTGCCTGGGGCATTTTATCTACCATGTTTATGGCAAATACTTTTGCCCAAAAAGACATCGACCGTCCTATTATGGGATGGAGTTCATGGAACACCTATCATGTAAATATCAGTGAAGAGTTGATAAAACAGCAAGCTGACGCATTAATCAAACACGGACTGAAAGAGGCAGGCTACAACTATATCAATATAGATGACGGCTTCTTCGGGCATCGGGACGAAACGGGGAAAATGCATCCGCATCCCGACCGTTTTCCCAACGGGATGAAAGTGGTTTCAGACTATATCCATTCGCTGGGATTAAAAGCCGGAATTTACTCGGATGCAGGAGACAACACCTGCGGATCTATCTACGACAACGACGCAAACGGAGTGGGCTCCGGACTATACGGCCATGAACAGCAGGATATGGATTTATATCTCAAAGAATGGAACTATGATTTTATCAAGATCGATTATTGTGGCGGACGCGAACTGGGGCTGGATGAAGAAAAGCGCTACAGCACGATTTGCCAGGCTATTGCCAATACAGGAAGAACGGACGTATCTATCAATATCTGCCGATGGGCTTTTCCCGGTACCTGGGCAAAACGACTGGCACGTTCCTGGCGTATCAGTCCTGACATTCGTCCCAGATGGAATTCAGTAAAAGGTATTATAGAAAAGAACTTATATCTTTCCGCCTATGCTACCGACGGACATTACAACGATATGGATATGCTCGAAATCGGACGTGGACTGAAACCCAACGAAGAAGAGGTTCATTTTGGGATGTGGTGCATCATGAGTTCTCCCCTGCTGATCGGATGTGACATGAATACGATTCCCGATTTCTCATTGAAGCTACTGAAAAACAAAGAACTGATCGCACTGAATCAGGATGTATTAGGACTTCAGGCACACGTCGTTCAACATGAGAATGAAAGCTATGTACTGGTAAAGGACATTGAACGGAAACGCGGACTGACAAGAGCGGTAGCATTGTATAACCCTTCCGACCAGCCATGTGACTTTATCGTTCCTTTTGAAACCCTTGAACTGGGTGGTAACGTAAAAGTACGGGACTTAATCAAACAGAAGAATCTTGGAAAAATGAAAGGAGAAATACGGCAGACTGTTCAGCCACACAGCGTAATGATATGCAAAATGGAAGCTGAAAAACGACTGGAACCCGTATCTTATGAGGCCGAATGGGCATATCTTCCCTGCTACGACGATCTGGGAAAGAAATCCAAACCAATTGTTTATGTACCTGCCTCCGATTGTTCCGGCAGAATGAAAATATCCCGACTCGGCGGCCGGGAAGAGAACTTTGCCGAATGGAGCGAAGTATACAGCGAAAAGGGAGGTAACTATGAAATGACTATTTTCTACTCTTGCGACAAAAACCGCAAACTGGAAGTTTCTGTCAATGGAACGAAAACAGTACTCAAAGATTTGAACAGTAACAATGAAGTGAAATCTGTGACTATTCCTGTCAGCTTAAAACAAGGTTACAATATAGTGCGAATGGGAAATAACTTCGGATGGACACCGGACATAGACCGTTTTACAGTATCCAGACAATAACTCCCTCTGATATATGAAAGCAAAAAGAATACTATTAATCATCGGTATCTGTATCATGACCGAATTGGGTCTGGCGCAAAATCATATCCCGCCGGTCTTTGGCAATGATACAACCAATATCCGCCATGACGAAATCTCACAACTCTACCTTTCTCCACGAAAGGTAGTGTGGACAAGTAGTGAATCTTCTGTAAGCACCCCAAGAGTACTGCTCAAATTAAGCGACGGGCAATCGGAAATGGTTAAAGAGAATACTTGCCGGTTACGCTCGATGCCCAATGATACCGCTGCCATCCTATTGGATTATGGGCGGGAATTACATGGAGGACTGAAACTGATATTGGGACCTTCAAACAAACGCGAACCGGCAACGATACGCATCCGCTTCGGTGAATCTGTCAGTGAGGCATGCAGCCCCATCCGATATACAGGGTGGAAAAAAGGGTTTTCGACCAATGATCATGCCATGCGGGATATTACGATGAAAATCCCCAGCAACGGACAAATTGAAATCGGCAATACAGGGTTCCGCTTCGTCCGCATCGATTTACTCCAGACAGAAGTCAATGTACATATTAAAGAGGCATCTGCCATACTGCGTTACCGGGATATCCCCTATCTGGGTTCATTCCGTTGCAGTGACGAACGTCTGAACCAAATATGGATGACAGGAGCCTACACCGTGCATCTCAATATGCAGGAATATCTTTGGGATGGAATCAAACGCGACCGCCTCATCTGGTTGGGTGACATGCATCCGGAAGTTGCGACCATCATGACGGTATTCGGTGATAATGAAGTGGTGCCTAAAAGTATCGACCTCGCCTGCAAACAGTTTCCGCTACCTAAATGGCTGAATAATATGAGTGCTTACTCCATGTGGTATCTCATCATCCAATACGAATGGTATATGCACAACGGCAACATGGATTACCTGCGCAAACATCGGGATTATATTATCGGTCTCATAGATCGTATAGACGAATGTGTAGACAAGGATGGTAACGAAACCCTGGCAAAATCCCGTTTTCTGGATTGGCCGTCAAGCCCCAATGAAGCAGGTGTGGAAGCCGGTTACCGGGCTTTACTTTGCTGGTCACTTGATAATGCAGAGAAGTTGTGCAATGTATTGGGAGAAAAAGAATATGCGGCAAAAAGCCTTGCTATTGCCCATCGAATCAAAAAAATAATCAAACAGCCCAACAACCTGAAACAGGCAGCTGCCCTTATGTCAATAGCCGGACTGATGTCACCTCAGAAAGCATGTAAAGATGTCATTTCGGTAGGTGGTGCCGATGGATTCTCCACCTTCTACGGATACTACATGTTACAAGCACTTGCACAAAGCGGTGAATATCAACAGGCACTTGATATAATCCGCCAGTTCTGGGGTGGAATGCTGGACTTGGGCGCTACCACTTTCTGGGAAGATTTTAATCTGGACTGGGCACAGAATGCGGGACGTTTGGACGAATTTGTTCCGGAAGGCAAAAAGGATATCCACGGAGACTTCGGAGCATACTGTTATCCCGGATTCCGGCACAGTTTCTGTCATGGTTGGGCATCCGGACCAACCCCCTGGATGACACAACATCTTTTAGGTATCGAAGTTCTGGAACCGGGATGTAAAACTTTACGGATCACTCCCAATCTTTGTGATCTGGAATGGGTAGAAGGAACATTTCCGACTCCATACGGCATCGTTTATGTGAAACATAGCAAAGGAGCAGACGGAAAAATAACCAGCGACTTGAAAGTTCCTGCCGGTATCACTGTTAAAAAATAAATCTCAATAAAAACACAATGTGCAAGAACAACCATCATATGAACAAGAAATTTAGATGCTTACTGGCATCTCTGATTTTCACAGCTATGTGGAATGGGGCTACCATACAAGCACAAGCTCCCCATCCCGAACGCATTTATCTTTCGGGAACAGGCATTGACAACACCAAGACCTGGGATTTTTTCTGTTCTGCGGGACAGAATAGTGGCAAATGGAAAAAGATCGAGGTTCCCTGTAACTGGGAACTACAGGGATTCGGAGAATATACCTACGGTCGATGGTATACCATAAAAGGACAACGCCCCAGTGATGAAACCGGAATTTACCGCTATAAATTCGACGCCCCCAAATCATGGGCAGGGCAACGGGTAAAGATATTCTTTGACGGAGTGATGACTGATGCAGAAATCATGATAAACGGCAAGCCGGCAGGTGAGATGCACCAAGGAGGCTTCTATCGCTTCAATTATGATATTACCGAATTACTCAATCTTGGTAAAAAGAATCAGCTTGAAGTGAAAGTTGCCAAAGAATCAGCCAACAGATCGATCAATGCCGCCGAACGGAAAGCTGACTGGTGGTTGTTTGGCGGTATCTACCGTCCTGTATGGCTGGAAGTTCTGCCACAGGTACACATGGAACATTTCGTACTAAATGCTGATCATCAAGGAAAATTACAGGCCGCTGTAGATATGGCAGGAGATGCCAAAGGACATGAAATCATCGTCTCTGTCCGTTCATTAAAAGACGGGAAAAACGTATATACTTCTAATGGACAAACAACAATCACTCATCCAATCAATAACTCCGATAAGGAGCAGATGATTAGCGGTGAATGGGCAAGCATCATTCCCTGGTCTACAGAGAATCCCAATCTGTATGTAGCCAAATTGGAATTAAAGAATCCCGAAGGTAAAATCGTACAAACCAGAGAAACACGCATTGGTTTCCGTACCGTAGAGTTCTTTCCCCAGGACGGCGTATATTTGAACGGTACCAAACTAGTGGTCAAAGGAATCAACCGCCACTCATTTTCTGTAGACGGAGGACGTACCACCAGTGCTGCATTAAGCCGAATGGATGCCCTGCTCATCAAAGAAATGAATATGAATGCAGTACGTTCGCACTACCCGCCCGATGAGCACTTTCTTGATATGTGCGACTCACTGGGACTTGTCTACATGGATGAACTGGCAGGCTGGCAAAACGGTTACGACTCTAAAGTCGGAGCAAAACTCGTAAAGGAGATGATTGAACGGGACGTTAACCACCCCTGCATCATTCTCTGGAGTAACGGAAACGAAGGAGGCTGGAATACGCAAACCGATCCTTTGTTTGCCCAATATGACAGACTACAAAAACGACATATGGTACATCCCTGGGCCGACTTTAATGACTTGGATACGCATCACTATCCTACTTATCTGACAGGGGTAGCACGTTTCACCAATGGTTATAAAGTATTCATGCCGACCGAATTTATGCACGCCATGTACGATCAGGGAGGAGGAGCCGGCCTGCGCGACTTTTGGGATCGCTGGTGTACCAATCCCTTGTTTGCAGGAGGGTTCATCTGGGTATATTGCGATGAGGCTCCCAAACGCAGTGATAAAGGAGGAATACTCGACTCTGACAAGTCCAATGCACCCGACGGAGTAGTAGGACCACGTCGAGAGAAAGAAGGAAGCTATTATGCCATCCGTGCACAATGGTCGCCTATCCAGTTGAAGCCTCTTCTCATTACTAACCACTTCGACGGCAGTTTCCTCCTGACCAATGAATATACTTTTACCAATCTGAAAGATTGTCGTATGACTTATAAGGTTTTATCATGCGGCACTCCTCTCCAAGGAAACACAGAAGCAGGAAAGGTGATTGCCGAAGGAAAAGTCCAACTTCCATCCATCAATCCGGGAGAAACAGGTACTGCCCGTTTTGAACTACCCGATTCATTCCGGGAAGGGGATGTGCTCGAACTGGAGGCCTTTGATAGAGAAGGAAAAAGTATCTGTAACTGGACTTATCCGATTCATCTGGCAAAACAATATTTTGAACGTAACCTGGCGCAAACGACACTCACTCCTGCTCCTCAAAAAGCAGAAGCCCGACAAACGTCTGACGCCATTGAACTAAAGAGCAGCAAAGTCAGCATAACCTTCGATGCGGCAACCGGTATGATCCGTCACATTAAATCCGGTGAGACTGAGGTTCCATTCAAGGATGGTCCGGTAGCAGTAGGTATGAAGATGCGATATGAACCTTCGCTCAGCTATACTCGCCATTCCTCTGACGGCGCCATTTATTGTGCCAAATATAAAGGTGCGGCAGATTCCATTGTCTGGCGTCTGACAAACGAAGGTTTGCTCTATATGGATGCAATCTTATTAAATCGCGGTTCCGGTGGCGGTGGCTTCGACGATGCTTTCATGGATGCACAGGTTTTCAATCTCGGACTTAGCTTCTCTTATCCGGAACAAAACTGTTCGGGTATGAAATGGATGGGACGCGGGCCATACAGGGTATGGAAAAACCGAATTCCAGGAACGAACTACGGTATCTGGCACAAAGATTATAACAACACCATTACCGGAGAAAGTTTTGAGAATCTGATATATCCTGAGTTCAAGGGTTACCATGCCAACCTCTATTGGGCTACACTGGAGGGCGAGAAGACTTCATTTACCGTCTATTCGCGTAATGACGGTACTTTCTTCCGGGTATTCACTCCCGAAGAACCTGCAGGACGGATAAAAGATACCATGCCTGCATTCCCTGAAGGTGATCTTTCATTCTTGCTCGATATTCCGGCTATCTGCTCGTTCAAGCCGATCGAGCAACAAGGTCCTAACAGTCAACCGGGAAATATCCGAATCAAATCGGGAGATGAAGGGCTACATCTGAATCTGATGTTTGACTTCCGGTAATCCTGAGTAAAAACACTTAAAAATAAAGATAAAACGATGAATCTAAAATTGAAATTTATACTTGTATATTTAAGTTTGTATGCTTCTTCATACACGACGATCCAAGCACAAAATATACAGTATGATCCTTTACTGGACCCGGCTGTAGAAATCCCGGATACTCCGGTAAGAAATGGAAACGGAGAATATATCTGGTATCCGGGGCAGTTGAGTGCGCATCTTCAGCAGAAAAGACTGAAAGAATCGGAGAAACGCTGTGTAAACGTGGGATATCCCGGCAAATTTTATGCTCCGGTATATCATGCCTCATTCTGTAAAGAAGTAAACTTGTCGGCAGAGACCCTGATGGAATGGACGTCTACCGGAAAGGTGAAAGTATCCGTCAATGGAAAAGAAACAGGCAATTCCGACAAAAGTTCTCTTACACTGCCTAAAGGAAAATCGATCTTATTATTCAAAGTAGAGACTGAAAATGATCTGCCTGCCATTAAAGTATCCTTCAATGGTAAAGTCTCAACGGATCATTGGAAAGCAAGTATGGATGGTACTGAATGGAATATTGCAGAAACATCTCCGGTATTCGGCACTGCAGGCAGAATGCCTTTGGATGATCCGGAAACAGAGGTTACCATTCATCCGGTTTCCATCTTACCTATACGGAACGCGACAGTTGAGAATCAGAAAATAAAGATTCAGAAGAATGGATATATTCTGGTTGACTTTTTCCATATTGAAGTCGGCAAAGTATCATTCATTGCCAAAGGCGAAGGAAAGCTCACCGCTTTTGTAGGAGAAAGTCCGGAAGAGGCATTAAACGAAAACACCAAACTCTTCGAACAATATCCCATTGAATCCTATTCCTTGACAGAAGGAGAACAGCAAATTATCCTTCCGGAAAGGGCGGTCCGTTATCTAAAAATATTCAGCGACAAAGGATGTGAGATATCTGCCGTTAAGTTTAAAGCCAAGATATGGCCTGTAGACTTCCTGATGTCCTTTGAATGTAATGACGAACGTATGAATAACATTTGGAATGCTTCGGTTGCCTCCCTGCATACCAGCACTCACGGCTTTTATCTGGATGGTATTAAGAGAGATTATCTGCCCTGGTCGATGGATGCCGTTTTAAGCACTTTTGCAGGAGATTATCTCTTCGGAGATGAACAGGTTTCGCGCAACAGCCTTTCAGTGGCTATGCTCCCGCTCAATCCGCAAAAAACAGATTTGGGGATACCGGATTATCCGCTTCATGCTTTGATAGGTTTTAACCACTATTACCAAAGATATGGAGATTTCAATACAATCCTCTCCTATCGTGACCGCATAGAACAACTGCTGAAACTCTACGAGACTCTTCAGGATGAACGTGGATTTATCTCCGCCAATGTCGGTGTCAGCTGGGGATTTGTTCCGGGATGGGCTACCAGAAGAGGCCCTGACAAGAAGGGAACTCCCACGTATGCACAAATAATGCTTTATTATAATTACCAAATTGGTGCAGACTTCTCCGAAAAATGGGGAGACAGAAAATCAGCTAAGTATTACCGAATGAAAGCCGAGGCTTTAAAGAAAAGTATAATCAAACATTTCTGGAATGAAGAACAGGGATTATTCATAAACGGATATACCAAGGACGGCAAACTGGATACAGTGATTTCACATCATGCCCAGTACTGGGCTATCCTTGCCGATATATTTCCAAAAGAACGGTATGATCATCTGTTTGAAGTACTCCCCACCATTCCTTATTACCATGATTATGTAAGTTATGAGAAAGGATATGAGTTCCTTGCTTATTCAAAAGCAGGTAAAGTCAGAGAAATGTGGAACTTCCTTTTTACCGTATTTGGTGACTGGCTTGCACAGGGGCATACCCGTTTTCCGGAAAACTTCTCATACAAGAAATCCAAGGATGAACAACTTATTTTCTATAAACGTCCTTATGGACTGAGCTTATGTCATGGTGCCAATGGAGTTCCCGGAGTAGTCGCAGTTTTAAATGGCATAGCCGGTTTCAGCCAATCTCCAACACAGCCGAATCATTATACGATACGTCCCGAATTGATGGATCTGGAATGGGCAAACATCGAGTTCCCCGTCAAAGAAGGAAAGATAAAATTGAAACTATCTAAAGAAGGAAAAAATCAGATTGAAATCCCCGACGGATGTAAAGTGGATTTCATCAATCAGAATAAAGTGAAAAAGACATTCACAAAGAAAGGTAGTTATAGTATGTAAATAATAAGGGGCTGGTTGAATCAGCCCCTTATTTTTTATTATTTAGTCGTCATCTTCTTTTCCGCGCCTTTCAGCCCTTTCAGAGAAGCCTTGATCTTCACATTTCCACTAGTCTGACTGGAACGTAATATAGCCATTACAAATCCTTGATGTAACTTCTTGTGGTTTCCTGAGAAAAGCTCGTCCGTCATATGGTCACCATTATCTACGGCAATCAGTCTGGCTTCACCTGAGACTTCAAACGTAACTTCACCTTCAGTAGCAGGTACCACCCGTCCTTTACTGTCAACAGCATATACCTTTACATACTGCAAATCCATTCCATCTGCTTTCCAGTCTGCATTCTCCAACTCCATTTTCAAAGCTTTCGCCTTGCCTGTCGTTTCCAACATATGACGAGCAACTTCTTTTCCATTGTTACGTGCAATCGCTATGATGTTTCCTCCTTTGCCATAAGGTATATTTTGCCAGTAAATCATATTGCGGCTTTGTATATCATCACGTTTATTCTTCTGAATACCTAAAGATTTCCCATTAACCAATAACTCCACTTCATCAGCATTTGTATAAGTGAACAGATTCTGCTTACTTCCTTCAGCTCTGTTCCAATGAGATGAAAGAGGCATACGACCTACTATGACATCATTCCATTCAATACTTTCTTTCTCACTATCGACTACTCCGATATGAACTAAAGGCTCATCACTGAAAGCACTCTTTATCAAATACGCTTGAGGATAGGGTTCCAAAGCATGATTAAAGAATGAATAATTCCACCCTTTTTTAGGCCAGCCGTTCGATTCTCCCCAGTATTCGATAGCTCCCCAATAGGCAAGTCCTACCATCTTATCCCGGTCCATACCGAAAAAAGGAGCAGTAAGTTCACTACTTGTTGCTTCACTCTGATAAACGATTAAATCGGGACAAGCTTCGAGATACTTCGCATAATCAGGATAACGATAATTGAAGCTGGCAACTTCAGTCACCGTAGACAATTCGGGAGGAAGAATTTTCTTATTGAAATCCGCATCTTTTCTGCTGATGGCACCAGCTCTCGATGGATACATAGCCACCGTTGTCTTTCGGGTAGAATCGTATCGCTTTACAAGCACATCGAAAATTCGATAAGTCGTAACACCCCAATCACCGGTAGGAAATCCAGCCAGATCTTCCCGCATCTGCAATTCGTTGCCGATACTCCACATAATAACCGAAGGATGGTTTCTGTCGCGCTTAATCCATTCGGGAATCATCTTATACCACAATTGAGTAAAAGGAACCCGGCCACCCCAATATGATTTGTCGCTCCACTTATCAATCAATTCATCTACAATCAGAATACCATGTTTATCTGCCAACTCCATAAAGGATTTCGAATATGGATTATGTGATGTACGCACATGATTATAACCGAACTTCTTGAGCAATTCGAACTGCCGTTCAATAGCACGGTCGAATGCCGCTGCTCCTACAGCACCTAAGTCATGATGATTGGCAATACCCTTCAAGAATAGTTTCTTACCATTCAGTTTAAAGCCAAACTCCGGAGAGTATTCAAGTGTGCGAATACCAAATTTCTCAGTCACGTTGTCGATCACTTTTCCATCACGGAGCAATGTTATTTCTGCTCTATAGAGATTCGGTGTTTCACAAGACCATAGCTGGGGATTGGAAACAGCAACTACCGGAAGTGGAACTTCAACAGTAGCCAGTTTATTTTTTTTAGGAGCCATTCCCTTTGTTTCCGTCACCAATTCACCTTTCGGAGAATATATTCTGGCATTGATTTCCACATCCAGCTGTTTCCCGGAAATACCTTCCACCTCAACCTGTACATTGATATCTGCACTTTGTTCCGTTATTTTAGGAGTAGAAATAAACACGCCATGACGGGCTATGGAAACATAGTCTTTAACCAGCAAATGGACATCCCGGAACAAACCTCCTCCCGTATACCAGCGTGATCCTCCTTTTTTGCCGGTTGAAGCACTGACAGCTACCACATTATCTGCGTCATATCTTAGTAATTTAGTAATGTCCGTTTCAAAGCCAATATACCCATAATCTGTACCTCCTACTTTCTGACCGTTTACCCAGACATCACCTATTAACATAATTCCTTCAAAATCGAGTAATACCCGTTTTCCTTTCCATTCAGGATCGGCTTTAAATGTTTTACGATACCAACCGGTTCCCATCGCTTTAAAACCACGAGCTCCCCCTGCACCCTTATCCCACGGCTGTTCTATTTGAAAGTCATGAGGCAGATCCAGTACACGCCAGCTACTATCATCATAGTTTACAGAATAGGCATCTTTCAAGTCACCCGCATGAAATTTCCATCCGAAATTAAACAAGCGAGACAAACGCCCCTGCCCATCAGCATTTTGTGCAGCGAGCAAACCAAATTGAAGAGTCAATAAAGATAATAAAATCAGTTTTTTCATTTTGTGTATATTAATAGTTTCATGGTAGCACAAAGATAAGCCCAGTTTCAATATCAATACATAGAAGTTTGTACATTTACATAGATTATTTATCGTTTATCACCCGTAAAACAAAAAAAGTCTCAAGTAGCGACAAACTACCTGAGACTTTTGTTTGAATATGATCAGTTACTTTTTATACAAGTCAGACCCTAAATAATAACCCAACTGCGTAGGTTGATTATATCCTATGTTTTGATTGAGGGCACTCATTTCATAGACATGATCACTCATCAGATAAGGAAATTTATAATCCGTCGGATACCAAGTCGTAAACAGGCGCAGTTCAGTCTGATCACTTGTTACCTGAATAATTTCCTCACGCCAGTCTCCCCAGATGTCCGCATAGAAACAGGGATTACTTTTACTACTATTGATAGTAGTCACTTCATATCTATAAATAGTAAATACACGTTTTTCTTTGGGCGCATCAATCTTACTCCTGTCTAATAATTGACGATTCAATGAATTGGAGAACCATACTGCCATATTGTAAGACATACTGCTGGAACCGGCTCCATATCCGAGATCAGCTCCCGTACAGGAATGTGCATTGCCTTTATACCACCACATCTCGCAGCCCGGACTATCTGGATCAATATCGGCTACCAGGCAACGTCCCATATCTCCACTATACGGAAAATCCCAGATTGTCTCTCCCGTTCTCGCATCTCTCAAAGCAGCACCTACTTTAAAAGGACAAGCCTCAAAGCAAGACCAGATTTGCAGTCCTTTTCTTGACGGGTCAAACTTCCCCAAATGCAAGGCATCTCCATGTCCATGCCTGGAGTTCCACAAGCCTTTACCATTATGGTCTATACAACAACCTCCATATACAACTTCGTCACATCCGTCATCGTCTACATCTCCCACACTTAAACTATGATTTCCTTGTCCGGCATAATCACCGTGCACACCGTCCGAAGTATCGAATCGCCATCTCTTCTTTAACTCTTGGCCCTGAAAATCCCAGGCTTCCAATACCATCTTTCCATATACTCCACGACAAATCAGAATAGAGGGGGTAGTACCCGAAAAACATCCTACTCCTACACGATAACTGGCAGAACGTTTGTAATAGTTATCTCCCCAGTCTTCGCTTTTACCTAACGCGATATAATCAGTACGAGCCAACTCTCTTCCTGTCATACCATCCAATACCGACAGAAATTCCGGTCCGCCATGAATATGAGCCGAGCCTTCGACACGATAATCGACTTTACCATCCCCATCCGTATCTTTTATTTCTGTTCCATCTCCAAAGACAGTACCTTCTGCGGTACGAACCGCAATTTCACATTTTCCGTCACCATCAAAATCATAGACAGCAAAAGAGGTCAGATTACCCACCGGAACATTCGGCCCCAAAGCTACACGCCATAAGAACGAACCATCTAATTTATATGCTTCCAGCAGGGTAGTATGCCAAGGTCCCATCTGTACGGCTTCTGACTCATCCTCTTCGTCCTCTGTCGAAGAACTGCTTCTCAAAAGCCTTTTCAGTACAATCTCATAAACCCCATCTCCGTCCAGGTCACCGACACTGGCATCATTGGCATCATAATAATACTCTGAACTGATGCCTGTGGTACCGGCCAGCGGTATGGAAATATAGGGCAGTCCGGCCGATGCCTGTGCTGCCGTTATGGTATAAGTATCCAACGTTTCATCAGAACCGGCAAAACATAACCGATACGTATTATCCTTATTACGATCGGCAGTTATATCCTGGAAGTTTGTCGACAAAGTAATCGGTTCTTCATTGAGTTTCACCTCTTCTTCATTACCGCTCTTCCGATAAAGGTCAAAGCCTGTAGAAGAATCATCGGTAGGAAACATACGCCAACTCACCAATATCTTATTATTGTATTCGGGATAGTAAGAAGCATCTTTTCTTCCGTTAATCGAAGCCCACAATGCACGTTTCAAAGGAGGCTCGACCCGCTCTGCCGGAGGAGTCGGTTCAGGTTCATCACCATTCAACTGGATTTGATTGTCAGTACACGAAACTGTAAGCAACAAAATTGCTGCCAGAAAAAACAAGGCATTTTTCATTTTAAAAGAATTTAGTTAAACAAATAATGATCTGTAAGTTCACAAAAAACACATCGCTGATCTTTCACCAAGCTTCCATAAAAAGTGCACAACGCCGACACTTCGAAAAGTGTCCTTTTTATTTCAGATTAGTAGTTCAGCGATGGTCAAAAGTACAGAATCATCCACATTTTCAACTGGAATTATGTACAGTTTACATGTAAAAAAACAGGGATGAACTCAAAAACAAATTAAAGTTCATATATGAACTTTTTTGCTTAGTCTTTATTACCCTCCATTTGATAAGTTACATTCTTTTCTACCACATTCTCAACATTACTTACTTTCTTCACAAACTTCTTAACCGAACCGACCTTTACATCCTTTATCCGAACATTCTTCACAGGAAGTTCAGCGTTTCCTTTCAGTTCATATACCGCGTCTGCCGATTCGCAAGTTACTTTATCCATATAGATGCCATCGATACGAGTGATTCGCTTTTCATAAGTCGGGACCAAGTCCTTCCACTGATAAAGTACCTCCGTATCTATTTCAAGTACCCGCTGGGCTGTTCCGGATGCTACATTTTTCATATAGATATTCTCTATAAATCCTCCCCTGCGATGATTCGTTTTCACGAAGAAAAGACGCATCACTGAATTAGGTGCCGTACAGTCATGCATATAGATATTCCGTATACCACCGGAGATCTCACTGCCGATGCCCAGTAAGGTATGTCCTTTCAATATCTGACAATGACGGATCACGATATTCTCACAAGGGGTATTCAGACGCCATGCGTCCTGATTACGACCGGCTTTGATTACAACAGCATCATCACCCTGGTCAAAAGAACAGTCTTCTACCAAAAAGTTACGACTCATTTCAAAGTCAATACCATCATTATTGTGTCCATGTGCTCGCACATCCAAATTACGGACGATACCTCCGTCACACATATAGAGGTGAATGGTCCAAAACGGACTCTCACGTATTTTAAATCCATCCAGCATCACATTCTTACAGCGATTGAAATGTATCAGATGCGGACGCAAATGATTTTCACCGGTAGCCATCTGACGTTCTATAACAGGTACATTAGTCGAAGCTTTGGTATATAATTCCTTCAGTGCCTCCAAATGAGGTTTAGGGCGTTTGAACCATCCTTTCCATGTACCCATCTTCGGCTGTAATGTCCCTTTGCCGCTGATTGCCACATTTTCACATTTGAATGCATACAGTAGCGGTGAGTAATTATAGCACTCCAATCCGCCGGTAGATAGTCTTCCGGATTATCTGTAAAACTCAATACGGCATTTTCTTCTAAACAGAGATTTATATTGCTTTTAAAGTGTACGGGACCCGTCAGCCAAATGCCTGCCGGAACAATCACACGCCCACCGCCCGCTTTATTACATGCGTCAATAGCAGCAGCGATCGCTTTGGTATTATCAACTTCTCCACCCGGCACAGCACCAAAATCCGTAATCTTAAAATCCCGGTCCGGATAAATAAAGACTTTAATCGGTTGCATCGGAAAAGGAGCTTTTACTTTGACAGTTTTATAATTACCGCCCGCCGTTACCGTAGCAACAGACAACAGCCCGAAACACATACATACCATCCATTTTAAAAAGTTCTGTTTCATTATCATCTCATATTAAAATTTGTCCAATCAATTTTATTTTTGAATTTTTAGTGTCACCTTAATCATACCGCCATACGGGTCGAAATCGAAAAGAACTTTATCGTCAGTGATCTGTACCGGCAATTTTCTTTTTCCTTGTTTCACAGTCACTTTCTTTATTTCCTTACCGGTAATCACCATTGTCAACGGTTCAACGAACAGTTCCTGATCCAATTTAAGTTCCGGAGTAATCAACAAGGTATTCTTTTTATTCACAACTTCCAGTCTAGTTTCCTCCCTTTCCTTGATATAAGAAGCCACTTCACGAAAGGTTCCTACCCATATTTCATTCTCTCTCGCTTTTACTTGATCCAGATGCTCCCACAAACGTTGAGGATTGCGGAAAGCATCATAGCCATAGGTTAAACCGTGTGTCATTCCTACTCCCCAGTCATTGGTTTCAATCAAGGTATTCACCCATTTCTCCAAATCCTGCAGAGTCGATTTACTCCCAATCGAACGCTGGTGAGTTCTTGTCCCTACACGATTCTGTACGGCAATTCTCCGTCCTTCCGCTTTTTTATTATTATTGGGATAGCAGAAAGTACGGGGCATTACACCTGTATTGGCAAATATAGCACTATCATTCTTAAAAATATCCTCTTTTATCTCTTCGATAGGAAAACGTGCAAAGTTTTTATGCGCCCAACCGTGATTGGAAATCTCATGACCATTATCAGACATTTCCCTAAGTTGAGGCCAGGTCATTCGTGTAGTGTCGGTAATGTTCTCGTTATCCTTATTTATATTGGAACCACATATCCAGAATGTTCCCCGGAAATCTCTCTTTTCCAGTTGGGGAACAAGAAGTGTATAATGTTCTGCCAGGCCATCATCAAAAGTATAGCTGATAGCACAAGCCTTATCCTGTTTATATCTGGCAATTTGTACATTCCAGTCTGCACCAGACAAATAGTTTACACTGATTAATAAACTTAAGATAAAGAGTGAAAATGTCTTCATCGTTCTGTCGTTTTATTGGTTTATCTTCACATTATGCATCGTAAATGAATCGATTATACTCTGATCCACTTTCCCTTTCTTAGCCCGCACTGTGAGATTCTCAAAACAGAAATCTGACAATTTATATTGATCAGACTTCTTAACATTAAAGAATACATTACAATCAATGTCTATATTGCGCATCGTAATGTTATTAGAATAAGAAAGGGGAGTATCTTTACGATCTTTCAAATCGTAAAACTGCGTCCAAGGAGCTATATTCAGACAATTCTGTACATTCCCTGTTATATCCTCTACCAGAATATACTCATATTTTTGCGGTGTATCCGGGCGCATCTTTAGAGTTAGAAGAGCACGTGCCCTATCTACCTTACAACGGCGGACAATCACATTCCGGCTAAGGATAGACTCACTACCGCAAGTAAAGGCGCTATGACAGAATCCGTAGGTACAGTCTTCAATAATAATATCATAGTTTTCTCCATTATTGGCATCTTTATCTGCCCAAGGTCCTTTTCCACCTTTCAGCGCCACCGCATCATCATTGACAGACATATAACAATTCTTTATCAGCACATTATTACAAACATCAAGGTCCACAGCATCCGTACTGGGAGCTTTTACAGGACTGGCAGGCGAAGTAATGCGAAGATTCAACAACTTCAAAAAACTGCATTTATAGAAATGAGTGCTCCAGAAAGGAGAATTCATAATTCTGATTCCCTCAATCTGAGTATTCTTACAGTTTGACAAATAAATAATGCGAGGACGCATTTCTTCCATATTGGTGCAATTCGGATTGATAGAACGACGTAGCCAAAACGACTTCCAGTACCGAAGCCCGTTTCCATTCAATGTTCCCTTTCCGGAAATTGTAAATCCATCCAGTCCGTCTGCATTTACCAAAGCCATGAAGTACTTTAAAGTCTGTCCCTCCATACGGGTCATTTTCACCGGAAAATGACTGATATCATCACTTCCCTTTAATACTGCATTTTCTTCCAGATGTAAATGAGTATTATTCTTAAAGAAAAGTGATCCGCTTAAGAAAGTACCTTTGGGAATAACTATAACTCCACCCCCATTCCGGGCAGCCAGATCAATGACTTCCTGTATTTTCTTCGTCTGTACAATCGTACTGTCATTCACTACTCCATAATTGGTAATGCTATATTTCTTTCCCAAAGCATTCACATTTACTTCCTTATTTTCCCTAAACCAGTCAGGGATTGCTTTACCATCAGGAAAAACCTCCTGAGCCAACATCTGTGTACAACACAGCATTAACACTAATCCAACAATTTGTTTCATCACCTAATATTATCTTTTTAATCTTATCAACCACTATTTATAATGAAAATACCAATACCCCTGCTGTCGGAATCTCTTTCGTCCCTATCAAAACCTTACTTCCTTCAGGTAAGTTGAATGTATAAGGACGATCAGCATAATTCAGCACTATCCCCAGACCATTCCGGTATTCCACCGTAACTCCATAAGGCAAATCCATCACAGGAATACTTAGTTGCGCATATAATTTCTTCAAGATATCTTTTTCCAATGCACCATTATGGCTGTCCACTCCGACATATGTCACCGTGCCTTTGCCCAGCTTGCGGAACGTGACGGCAGGACCACCTTCATAGAATTCATTGGCATACGTCGCCCAAACCTGCGAATCTGATGCGGGAATCAATATTTCTCCCCATGTATTCCACGCATATTGCTTTCCATTCATGACAACAGTACCCGGATCTTCCGGTAACAGCAGATCATAAAAGTTCATTTCATTTCTCGTCAGAGGAGTGATCATAGAACCGAAAGGAGCTTCCGGCAAACGACCATAACGGTCTTTCTGTGCTGTACGGCAGGTCAATACAAGATTACCGCCATTCTTCACGTAGGCAATCCATTTATTTACTAATTCCTTATCAGCCAGTTGGTAAGCAGGAGCTATCACCACAGGATATTCTGTCAGGTCCTTCTGTTCGGAGACAAAATCAACAGGTGCACCAAATGACTTTAAAGTCCGGTAATATTTCTCGATATGTGCAAAAGTATCCCATGTACGGTTCTGTTTCTGCCGTTCGATGCTCCAGGAGTTTTCGGGATTGAAAAGAATGGCGGTACGACGGGCCAGATAATCGGCAGGTTTCGTTTCGCGGGGAGCATAATGTTTCCGGAGTTCCCGGATCTCTTTTATAAAGGTTTCATATTCTCTTCCACCGGGAGTAACGGTTATGCCGTCCGTTCCCACTATTCCGTAATGATACTGCTCCGTGCCGTATAAAGGTTGCCGATAACGATATGTACAGATAAAATCGCTTCCACCGGCAAATACGCTCCACATCCACAGACGGACAGCTCCCGGAAGTGGTTGCGGATTAATACTGCCCCAGTTCACTTGTCCCGGTTGCAACTCCATCACACCGTATGTACCCTGTATGGGACGGAAGAAGTCATTCGCCCATGCAATACGTAACGGATTCCCTACCCGATAACCGCGACGGCCGATGCCTTCGTTATCGCCATACACCATATAGCGTGTATAGCTCTGGAAGTCGAGTGCGGGACTGCCACCAATATGACCTTCGTCATAATTGGGGATATAATTGGTAGTTATCCATTGATTCTTCGCATATTTCCTGATCAGCAGGCATTGTTCATTCAGGAAATCATTGGTCTCCTTTGCGGCAAAACGACGGTAATCCAGAATCTGATGATGATTCATAAACATCTGGACACGCTTAGGGAGGGTTATCTCATCAAAAGACGAATAAGCTTCGCTCCAGAAAGCGGTTCCCCATGCGTCGTTCAGCAGCTGAATGTCGTTATTGTATTTTGTACGGAGATAATCACGGAAAGCCAGTTCCGCTTTCGGATTATAATCAAACTGTACGGCAGGTTCATTGTCGAGCTGCCATCCGACAATACGGGAATCATTGCCATAATGCTGTGCCAGTTTCTCGATCATCTTATACGATAATTCCCGATAGAGCGGCGAAGCAAATGAGGCATGCTGACGGGCACCATGATCAAGAATCGTACCGTCTTCATTCTTCAACAGGATTTCGGGATACTTCCGGCTCATCCACACCGGAGGCGTGGCAGTCGAAGTACACATGATGACTTTCAGATCATATTTGGCGGCAAGAGCTACTGCTTTATCCAGCCAGGCAAAATCATAGCGTCCCTCTTCCGGTTCCAGCTGCGCCCATGCAAACTCCGCAAAGTGCGTAAACTCAAATCCCAGTTCGTGCATCTTCTTGAAATCACGCTCCCACTGACTTTCATCCCAGTGTTCGGGATAATAGTAAACTCCTGTCAATGTCAGGTCCTTATCGTTGAACCAGGAAGAAGTTTGTGCCTTTACAGATTGATGATTCCGGTCATCTACCAGAGACTCTACGACGGAAGCATCCACCGCAAAGGCAGTCCCGTGGCGGATTCCCCTCGGAAACGAAACCTGATCGGATACATCTTCCCACGTTTCACCATGATCCAGCGAACGGACAGCTCCGTAACGATGGTCACGATACTTATCAAAATACACATAAAGCGCATCACCCACAAAAAGAGGTGCCGGTCCTTCCGCCCAATATTTTCCCGTAATCGGGGCGGATACCTTCGTCGGAAAACCTTTGGCAATATCCTTCGTGCGTGTCACACGCAGATTTTTCTCCGGAGGATTGGAATTCTCGTTCTTGACGACCATGATCAGGTCTCCCTGTGTCGGATCTTTCACGATAGCCGCATCGATCACACTGAAATCGGGATTGAAAAACATCTTCGTCTTTGAGAAAGTACGGAAATCCTTCGTTGTGACATAGTATATACGATGGTTCAGTCCTTTTTCGCTTTCGCTGGTAGGCACTTCCTTGTGACGTCCGGGGATGGTAGTCGCCCAAAAGATGTAATATGTTTCTGAAGGCTCGTCATAAAAGAGTTCCGGCGCCCAACAATTATGCGCTTCCGGCTCGTGCATCATCACAGGAATAGCCTGTTGCTCACTCCAGTGAATCAAGTCACGGGAAGAAGCATATCCGATGATCCGGTCCGTCCAACTGGAAGTCCAGACCATGTGAAATGTTCCGTCGGGAGACTGGCATATACTAGGATCACGCATTAATTTATCTTTACCTACAGCCGGAGTCAGGAAAGAACGTCCACCGTTCAAAGGAGTCCAGTTCAGCCCATCATAACTGTAGGCAAGATGCAGACCGTCCTTACTGTCATTAATGAAATAAGAAAAGAGATAAGCAGTCTCACCTGCAAAGATTGTCATTACCGACCAAAGAGTTAAAGCCATCCAGGCAAATACTTTTTTCATGGTTCACTTTAAGATTAAAAAGTTTACTTCGCAAAGATATGGCATCCTGCAAAATTTCAGAAATGAATGATGATGGATATATTGTCATATTCATGTAGTTTCGTACACCAACCGCCATAAAAGCCGTTTTTGATACAATATTCTATGTATCTGTACATCTTTCTATTTTATGGATTACTCAAAAGCTCTACTTTAGCAGCAGATTTTTAAACGTAGTGGAAAACATATCAATTCTACATATCATGAAACAACTTTTAGTAAGTATTGCCATTGTATTCGCCTCTGTACTGACCGCAACAGGGCAAAACCATTCTTTCAGCCTATCCGGAAAATGGGATTTCCAGATCGACCGGGAAGATGCGGGGATAAAAGAACAATGGTTCAATAAATCGCTCGACGAGTCTATCAACTTACCCGGTTCCATGCCCGAAAAGCTGAAAGGGGACAATGTAACCGCACGTACCCAATGGACAGGAACTTTATATGACAGTTCTTACTATTTCAATCCTTACATGGAGAAATACCGGATAGAAGGGCAAGTCAAATTACCTTTCTTCCTGACTCCCGACAAGCACTATGTAGGTGTCGCCTGGTATCAAAAGAAAGTGACAATCCCATCCGACTGGAAAGGGGAAAGGATTCTCCTTTTTCTGGAACGCCCGCATATTGAAACGACCGTATGGGTAAACACGAAAGAAATCGGTATGCAAAACAGCCTTTGCGTTCCTCATGTATACGACCTGACCTCGGCGGTCACTCCCGGCAAGCCGTGCCGGATCACTATCCGGGTTGACAACCGGATTAAAGAAATCAATGTCGGTCCGGATTCACATAGCATCACCGACCAGACACAGGGCAACTGGAACGGAATCGTAGGTAAAATCGAACTGCAGACGACTCCCAAAGTCTATTTCGACGATATACAGGTATATCCTGATCTGAACAATGGGAAAGCGCTGGTACGCATGAATGTAAAATCCTCTTCTACGGCCAAAGGAGAAATAACACTTTCTGCCGAAAGCTTTAATACGGATACCCGCCACAACGTCCCCCCTGTTCAACAGACCTTCCGTATTCAGGCAGGAGACAACCGGGTAGAAATGGAACTACCGATGGGAAAAGACTTCCTGACGTGGGATGAGTTCAATCCGGCACTCTACAAACTGACAGCCATGCTGAATAGCGGCAAGCAGTCCGAAAAGAAACAGGTACAGTTCGGTATGCGTGATTTCAAGATAGAAGGCAAATGGTTCTACGTCAACGGACGCAAGACAATGCTCCGCGGTACAGTGGAGAACTGCGATTTCCCGCTTACAGGTTATGCGCCGATGGATGTAGCTTCCTGGGAACGGGTATTCCGCATCTGCCGCAACTACGGATTAAACCATATGCGTTTCCACTCTTTCTGTCCGCCGGAAGCAGCCTTCATCGCTGCCGATCTCGTTGGTTTTTATCTGCAACCCGAAGGTCCCAGCTGGCCTAATCACGGTCCAAGACTGGGCAACGGGCAGCCGATTGACAAATATTTGATGGACGAAACCATCGCTTTGACCAAAGAATATGGCAATTACGCCTCTTACTGCATGCTGGCTTGCGGCAACGAACCTTCGGGCCGCTGGGTACCTTGGGTAAGCAAATTCGTTGATTACTGGAAAGCGACCGACCCCCGCCATGTATATACAGGAGCTTCCGTAGGAGGCAGCTGGCAATGGCAGCCCCACAATCAATATCATGTGAAAGCCGGTGCACGCGGTCTTAGCTGGGCAGGCTCGCAACCGGAAAGCATGTCCGACTACCGCGCCAAGATCGATTCCGTGAAGCAACCGTACGTCTCTCATGAGACGGGACAATGGTGTGCATTCCCGAATTTCAGCGAGATACGCAAATACACCGGAGTAAACAAGGCCAAGAACTTTGAAATCTTCCGTGATATTCTGAATGATAATCACATGGGCAGCATGGGGCACAACTTTATGATGGCTTCGGGCAAACTTCAGGCAATCTGCTACAAACACGAAATCGAAAAGACATTACGTACACCCGACTATGCAGGATTCCAGTTGCTGGCACTGAACGACTATTCCGGTCAGGGAACTGCATTAGTAGGTCTTCTGGATGTCTTCTTTGAAGAAAAAGGCTATATCAACGCAGATGAGTTCAGACGTTTCTGTAGCCCGACCGTCCCGCTGGCACGTATTCCTAAATTCGTATATACCAACGACGAGACTTTCCATGCCGACATCGAAGTTTCCCATTTCGGAGCAGCCCCTCTGCAGGGAGCCAAAACGGTATACAGCATCAAGGATGAATATGGCAAAGTATACGCTCACGGCACTGTAGGCACTCAGAATATACCAGTCGGAAATCTTTGTCCGCTGGGAAGTGTAGACATGAAGCTAAGCGGAATCACTAGACCGCAGAAGCTGAATATGGAAATTCGTATCGAAGGCAGCGATGCCGTCAATGACTGGGACTTCTGGGTATATCCCGCACAGGTAGAACTGGCTCAGGGCAAGGTTTATACCACCGATACACTGGACGCAAAGGCAATCTCCATCCTGCAAGAAGGAGGAAACGTACTGATTACGGCAGCCGGAAAAATCCAGTATGGCAAGGAAGTGAAACAATACTTCACTCCTGTCTTCTGGAATACTTCCTGGTTCAAGATGCGTCCGCCTCACACCACAGGCATCTTCCTCAACGAATATCATCCGCTTTTCCGTGAATTCCCAACCGAATATCACAGCAACCTGCAATGGTGGGAACTGCTGAACAAAGCACAGGTTATGCAGTTCACCGGATTCCCGGCCGAATTCCAACCGACCATCCAGAGTATAGACACCTGGTTTATCAACCGGAAAATCGGAATGTTGTTCGAAGCCAACGTACTGAACGGCAAATTGATGATGACCAGCATGGACATCACTTCGAAACCGGAAAAACGGGTCGTTGCCCGCCAGATGCATAAAGCCATCCTTGACTATATGAACTCCGATGCTTTCCGCCCGACAGCGAATATCGCTCCGGAACTGATTCAGGAACTATTCACCAAAGTGGCGGGAGACGTGAAATCCTATACCAAAGATTCACCCGACGAACTAAAACCGAAAATTAATTAAACTTATTAACGACTGATATGAAAACAACATTTCTCGGACTTCTGCTGCTGACAGCAACAGCTATCAGCGCTCAGGAACAAGCCCGCACATTCCAACTGGCAGACGCCCCCCGCTACAGCGAGGAAACAGGATACGGATATGACCTTGCACCCACTCCCGAAAAAGGGAGCAAAGCACCTTTCTTCTTTTCTGTCCGCGTGCCGGACGGCAACTACAAAGTAACCGTACGTCTCGGAAGCAAGAAGCAGGCAGGCGTAACTACCGTGCGAGGTGAATCACGCCGTCTCTTTATCGACAATCTGCCCACCAGGAAAGGGCAGTTCACAGACGAGACATTTATCATCAACAAACGGAACCCACGCATATCCGACAAAGAATCGGTACGCATCAAACCCCGTGAAAAGACGAAACTGAACTGGGACGACAAACTGACACTGGAATTCAACGGTGACGCCCCTGTATGTCAGAGTATCAGCATCGAACCTGCCGACCCGTCTGTAATTACCGTATTCCTGTGCGGCAACAGTACGGTAGTCGATCAGGACAACGAGCCGTGGGCCAGCTGGGGACAAATGATTCCTCACTTCTTCGGCACCGATGTCTGTATCGCCAATTATGCCGAATCCGGCGAATCGGCAAATACCTTTATCGGAGCCAAACGACTGGCGAAGGCTTTAAGCCAGATCAAAAAGGGAGATTACCTCTTTATGGAGTTCGGCCACAACGACCAGAAGCAGAAAGGACCGGGCAAAGGAGCTTACTACTCCTTCATGACCAGTCTGAAAACATTCATTGACGAAGCACGTGCACGCGGAGCGCATCCGGTACTTGTCACTCCTACCCAGCGTCGTAGTTTCGACGCCAACGGACATATCCGCGACACACACGAAGACTATCCGGAAGCGATGCGCTGGCTGGCAGCCAAAGAGAATGTTCCATTGATCGATCTCAATGAAATGACACGCACCCTGTACGAGGCGCTGGGACCGGACACCTCCAAACGTGCTTTCGTCCACTATCCGGCAGGAACGTATCCGGGACAGACCAGGGATTTTGCAGATAATACGCACTTTAATCCTTACGGTGCCTACCAGATCGCCCAATGCGTCATCGAAGGGATGAAGAAAGCCGTTCCCGAACTGGCGAAGCATCTGAAAATAGATCCGGCATACAATCCCGCACATCCGGACGATGTGAATACTTTCCACTGGAACGATTCACCGTTCACGGAAATTGAGAAACCGGATGGAAATTAAAAGAATCCTATATTAAAAGACTATATGAGAATTAAAAACCTCCTTCCCCTACTTCTGGCAGGCTCGTTGACGATAGCGTGCACTCCTGCCAAACAAGCCGGCAACAGCTTCGAATGGGGGCAGGTACCTCAGCAACCGGATTTATCGTGGGCAGACAGCGTAGGCAGCCGCCAACTTCCCGGAGACAAGATGATTATATCCGCCAATTCCTTTGGCGCAGTAGCAGACAGTACCGTACTCAGCACAGAGGCCATTCAGAAAGCAATCGACAGTTGCGCTGTCTCCGGCGGAGGAACGGTTGTCCTGCAACCGGGGTATTACCAGACAGGAGCCTTGTTTGTCAAAAGCGGCGTAAACCTGCAGATTGGCAAAGGGGTGACTCTGCTTGCCAGCCCCGACATCCACCATTATCCCGAATTTCGTTCGCGCATAGCAGGGATAGAGATGACATGGCCGGCAGCAGTGATCAACATTGTCGACGAGAAGAACGCTGCCATCAGCGGAGAAGGTACACTGGACTGCCGTGGAAAAGTCTTCTGGGATAAATACTGGGAAATGAGGAAAGAATACGAAGCCAGAGGGTTACGCTGGATAGTGGATTACGACTGCAAACGTGTACGGGGAATCCTTGTCGAACGCAGTTCGGACATCACACTGAGCGGTTTCACCCTGATGCGCACGGGATTCTGGGGATGTCAGATTCTCTATTCCGACTATTGTACCATAGACGGACTGACTATCAACAATAACATCGGCGGCCACGGTCCAAGCACGGACGGCATCGACATCGACTCCTCCTGCAACATACTGATCGAGAATTGTGACGTAGACTGCAACGACGACAATATTTGTATCAAATCGGGACGGGACGCGGACGGACTACGTGTGAACCGTCCGACAGAGAATGTGGTAGTGCGCAACTGCACAGCCCGCAAAGGAGCGGGACTGATCACCTGCGGCAGCGAAACTTCCGGCAGCATCCGCAATGTATTAGGCTATGATCTTAAAGCTGTCGGCACGTATACCGTGCTGCGACTGAAAAGTGCCATGAACCGTGGGGGAACCATTGAGAATATCTACATGACCCGTGTCAGCGCAGAAAATGTCCGTCAGGTATTGGCGGCGGACTTAAACTGGAATCCGAGTTACAGCTACAGCACTTTGCCCAAAGAATATGAAGGCAAGGAGATTCCGGAGCACTGGAAAGTGATGCTGACTCCGGTAGAACCACCCGAAAAAGGGTATCCGCGATTCCGTGACATATACCTCTCACAGGTAAAAGCGGAAAATGTAGATGAATTTATCTCCGCTTCGGGCTGGAATGATACATTGCGTCTGGAAAACTTCTATCTTTACGGCATCGAAGCGCAGACCAATAAACCGGGGAAAATCTGCTATACGAGAAACTTTAATCTATCGGAGATAACATTGGACGTCAAAGACAAAGATGCTATTGTATTAAAGGAAAATGAACAAAGTAATATCCACTTCGACTATGTTAAAACAACTACTGACCGTCGTACTGCTGGCAATTTGCCTCATTAACGTACAGGCGCAGCAACTGACTCCTCCCGCCGGAACTTTCCGTCTGGGAATATCGAAAGGAACCGACAGCCACTGGCTGGCACCTCAGGAAAAAGTGAAAGGAATCGCTTTCCGGTGGGAAGCCCTGCCGGATACCCGCGGCTTTATTCTCGAAGTAGCGGTCACCTCCTTACAGCAGGCCGATACCTTATTCTGGAGCTTCGGAGACTGTCAGCCGGACATGGATATAAACGTGTTCAGTGTAGAAGGGCAAGCCTTCACCTGTTATTATGGTGAAAGTATGAAACTCCGCACCTTGCAGGCGGTCACTCCCACTGACGATATCCGTTTGAGTAACGGCCGTCAGGACAAGACTCCCCTCTTGCTTTATGAATCGGGGAAACGAACAGACCGTCCGGTCCTCGCAGGGCGCTGCCCGCTCGCAGCAAACAGTAAACTTTATTTCTGTTTCTACGAGCAAAATGCACGAGCAGATTATAATTATTTTATGTTGCCGGATCTTTTTGCAAAGATTGATAAACTCAAACATAGTAAAAAATGAATAAAACAGTAGTATCTCCATTCTCCTCCTTCGGGAAGGAGGAGTGGTCGAAGACCGAGGTGGTAGGAAAAATAATGTTTATTCCTATTTCTTTGTAAATGAAAGGGTTATGCATTCACCTACCACCTCCCCCTACGGGTACTCCTCCTTCCCGAAGGAGGAGAAT
>OBWE01000184.1_pt1 | contig 47161 bp, 37 predicted proteins | sample 1476251 | NCBI WGS metagenome assembly OBWE01 (sample SAMEA2580037, study PRJEB22360) | human gut metagenome | biome: human gut; feature: human-associated habitat; material: faeces | place: Denmark | collected 2008/2010
TGCGGACATTTAAGAAGATATAAAAAGATAGTCAAAAAGACATATATAATTTATAATGAAATTTATATTTTACGAAATAGTTTTTTTAATTGTCACTTACTGCAGAAAATAATTAAAATTGAACGTTATTGACGTTATGGCAAAACCATATCGCAAATCAGAACATACGTTCTTTTATGATTTTGACCCTCACGGTGAGGTTTTGCATTTTGAGTCAATACTTTTTATAATTTTCTTCTTTTTCCAATTTGACAAATAGCTTTTCAATTGCTATACTTATAAAAAACTTATTTCTTACAGATATTGTCATATGATTATATCGAAAGTCAAATCCCTAGAAATAGGTTTATAACTATTAGTTAGACATCTTCGGATGTCTTTTTTTATTTAAAAGGAGGAATCTATGAATGAATATCAGGAGTTCTGCGAGTTATTATTCATCGCAGGTATATTTGAAAAAGTGCCTTATCTAAATGCAAATTTAGATGAAGCACTTACTGATGAGTCTTATCTGCTAAAAGGTGAACGTATTTTTTCTCTGGCAAGAGAAAAAAAGCGTAAAGAGCAGCTTAAATCACAGAACCTCACCGTGAGGTTGTGCGATTTAAAATTCCCTTCATTAAATCATAACGAAGTGGAGGCTCATAAACAATTAAGCAATTCAATCAAAAAATTTATAAGGCAAGAATTTAAAAGGATTAATCGGAACGAGAAATATTCTTCTATTGAAGATATTTCTTTTTTTTATTTATTTTCAAATCTCATGCCAACAGAGAATCTTTCAATAAATAAACTCTGTACTCAAACAGAAATCGCACGAGTTGTTACAGGAAGTCAAAACATTCTTTGCTTCCATTTTTCAGAATCAGATTTTTATATACCTTGTATTCCACAAAAAAGATTTCGCAATACTGAATATTATTTTCGCAGCAATCCTTCTATTACTGCCTCTATTATTCATAGTGATCAAATCTTTTTATATCTTTTTCTTATACATTGGTGTAATTATTTAATCATAAGGAGTAGAAGAGAAGAGGAGTGTAACTTAGTTTTAAAACAATTGTTAATAAAAAACACCTCCGCGCTTCAAATGTATAACTGGTCAACTGAAGAAATGCCAGATTGGTTTGAACAATATCTCATTGATAGTGGCCTGGAAAAACGAAATGATATCTATTCACCTAAAGAACTTCTTTCTAAGACACTACGTAGTTTTAATCACAGTGAAGATATCATGAAATATCTAAATATCGTGGAACACATCTATACCTGTAAAGAATTTGATTTTTCTACCATTGTTTTTAAACAAAGCTATCCCTTAGTAAGTATGATTTATCCGTTAGATGCATTTATATTGGATACGTTAAAATATTATGTTTCTGCAATCCAGAATGAACGTCTTGAACAACATTACCGGAAACAAGTAGAAGGCAATGTTGCACGAGCCTATACAACAAAGCGGAATATTCCTCAACATATTCTTACAGAAATGAAAACTTCTGTATTTAATGACTACTTTGACTTTGTTGAATTCGATGCGGATATTGAGAAAAATTCAGTAAAAGATATAGCAGATGAATTTGTAAAACTTAATCATCGGTATTTTAATGATTTTAAATGTAAAGATACTACTTTTAGAATCAGAAAGCTTGGTCGTCACAAAGCCTATGGATTATATTACATGTACTTAAAAACCTTAGTTGTAGACTTACGGCACCCGGATTCTTTCGTTCATGAATACTTTCATGCTATTGATGATATTTTAGATGGTTTATCACAAAAATTTGCATTCTGCAAGATAGCGGACAGATATACGTACTTACTCTTAAAAACAATAAAAGAGTCTGAAAAAGACGGAACGAAAATTTTGTCAAAATCAGGAAAGTACTCTCTACAATACTACTTACAACGATGTGAAATATTTGCACGTTGCGGCGAAATATATCTTTTTCGTCTTCTTCATGTAGAAAGTTCTCTTCTAAAGCATCCTGACACACAGTCTTTTGCATATCCTGATGATGATGAATTGAATGCTTTAATCTATGATTATTATTCTTTAGTAACAAAGAATTTAGGAAATGATAAAAAGAAGGAGGAATAATTTCATGAAAAAAATTTATGCTTCTCAGATATCTGAGTATTTTACAGAATCTATTGAAGAAGATTTCTATTTAAAAACAATTAGTTTATGTCACACCAAAGAAACTGGAATGCCTTATTTATTTATGGAATTAGAAGATAAAAGCGGAAAAATAGAAGGACGTATTTGGGAAAATAATATAGACAATGATTATATTCATTTGAAAGGTAAAATTGTCAAAGTGAATGGCGAAATTTTGCTTAAAGATAAAGGCACAGCAGAGCTCATATGCTGGAAAATAGAACCTGTTACAGAATATGATATACACCAATTCATCAAAGGATTATCTCCTGAAGAAGAAAGGCACTACATAAGCACTTTACAAAAACAAATTGGTCTTGTTTCTCATTCTGGCTATCAGGAATTATTAAATCGCACATTTAATACCTTGGGAAGTAAATTTTATAAAGCACCTTTGAGCCTAAAATATAGCGGAAGTTATAATGGCGCATTGCTTGTTCAAACCGTTGCAGTAACCAGTATCGCATTACAAATTATGCGTTCGCAAAAAATATTTGGTTATACACCCAATATGAATATTGACTACCGGCAAGATCTACTAATTACCGGTTCCTTATTATGTAATATTGGAGTTGCAAATCTCTATACCCCCTTCCCTGATGCCCAAATGATTAGTGAAGCAATGTTAATTCCGCCTTCTGCACTAACCATGCAACAAATTTATGAAATATTACCTGGTACAACTAATTTTTTATCAGAAGAAGAAAAAAACCTTCTTATCCATATGATTCAAGTTGTTCATGAAGATACTCGTAAACGACCAATGTTCCGCGAAGCCTTAATCTTATCAATTGCATATGCTGCATATAACAAAATCGGAATGTTAGATTATCATTTGCAAGAAAATCAAAATGAATATGGTGCAATTTACGATACTTCATTAAAAAATTATTTATATATTGCAAAAGAACTGAATGAGGAGGATATTCAAGATGGAAACGTATAAATATATAAATCCTGATACAATTAAAAATATCCAAAATTATCTATCCATTCCTTCTCCTCCTGGTTTGATATTAGCTGGCATTGATGGTCTTGGAAAAAAAGAAGCTGCGTATGATATCATATCCATGATGTTACACTGCTCAAATGCTGAGCTCCTTTCCAACCCAGATTTCTATGAAACAAAAAGCGATGGAGCCTTAAAAGTAGAAGATATTGAAGCTCTTATAGAGTTCACCCAGCGCAGTAGTGTAGGTGATCGAAAAGTATGCCTGATTCACAATGCATCTTCTATTACCAATATTACACAAAATAAATTGTTGAAAATACTTGAAGATCGTTCGGAAAAAAATACGCTTATATTTATTACAAACAGAATGTCCATGCTGCCAACGATTCTCAGTCGGTGTTTTTTCATTCAATTTCGACCGGTTAATGATCATACCATGCGATTATGCCTGAAAGAACAGGCAATAGAGGAAAAGTACTGGGATTTTCTCCAGTATCTTTTGGTTAATGCTCCTTATCATCTTATTGAAAAAAAGGAGAGTTTATATGATTATATCAATATTTCTGAGGAATTATCACACATTTCAAAAAAAGAAGAATTTCTTGAAAAATTACATTTACTAATAGAAAAAGATCCCAACTCTTTTTTTGACATTCATAGTAATTCTCCTGAATGGGCAATTAGAACAATCCTATTCCCATTTTATCAGATGATATCCCATTTTTATTCATCTGATACGGAAATTGCAAATGCTCTGTCTAGCTTATATACAATACAAAATGCTTATCAAATATTGCAACTTGGACAATATCATTTAAAACTTGCTGTTACCAGCTATTCAAAAAATGATTTTTTTAACCTAATACGATTCATTATTCAATTATAAAATAACAGGAGGAATTTATGTTATATACTACCTATCGACCGCAAACTTTATCAGAAGTTGTAGGACAAACTGAAAATATCCTTACACTAAAAAAACAGATGACTCAAAATAAATTTGATTCGGCTTATTTGTTTGCCGGTCACCGTGGAACAGGTAAAACTTCTATTGCCCGGATTCTTGCACGATCCATCTGTTGTGAACACCCGACTGAAAATGGACCTTGCAATCACTGTAAAAGCTGTCGTTCCATGTTAAACAATACTGCTATAGATTTTGTGGAATTGGATGCTGCTTCTAATAACTCAGTCAATGATATAAAAGAACTGATTAATCAAACTATGTATATGCCAACAAATCTGAAAAAAAAGATATATATTATTGATGAAGTACATAATCTATCTGCAGCCGCATTTGATTCTCTCTTAAAAACATTAGAAGAGCCACCATCACACTGTATATTTATCTTATGTACAACAGAATTACACAAAATACCTGCCACTATTAAATCAAGATGTTCTATTTATCAATTTAAGACTCTCTCTCTTTCTTTAATACGTGAAAGGCTTGTTTACATTTTAGAGGAATTGCAAAAAGATTACGAAGAAGAGGCTCTTAATATCATTGCAAAGCAGGCAGATGGTTCTATGCGAGATGCACTTTCCATCATGGAAAAATTAGTTACTGCTTACGATATATTGTCTGCTGAAAATGTCAGACAGTCATTAAGTTTAATCGATGATGAATTATCTTTGCAAATTTTAAAATCACTTTTAAGCCATGATGGAAAAACAGCAACGAATCTTCTTCATAAATTATATGAGGAAGGAAAAAATTTAGCGCAATTCGTTGATAATATGCTGCAAAGCATTACAAATGGCATTGTATTATTTTCCTCTCAGGGAAAAGCTGATATAAACAATAGCGAGGATTATTGCCAAAAACTATATGATATTGTAAAACCATATACTGCAGAATTGTTATACTGGATGGTTGAACAATTTTCCATATTGCGGGAAAATATAAGAAATAGTTTGCATCCATATATGGATGTCTTATTATGCCTTATTAAAACTTGTAGTCCAGAAATATTTGAAGACAGCGAAAAAATACTTTTGTTAAGAATTTCAAAACTTGAGAAGGAAGTAAATATGTTACAAGAGAAATATCAATCGCTTGTAACAGAAACAGATTCTTTTATGTTATCTTCAGACGCTTCTAATAAGCGAAATAATCCAAAGGAAACGATACCGATAGTTGAAAAAGAGGAAGAGACTAATGATTGGCAAAATGGGGAAGATGAAAATCCATTTGAGGAGGATGATTTTAAAGAAGAGTTAAATCCCAAAAATGAAGTGGACAATGGAACAGTAGAAGAGAGTGCTATGGATATTTCTGAAGAGGAAGATAATTTAGATGAAACACTCTTTGATTTATTTAGTGACTATGGGTAAATTTTTTCTAATGAAAGATGATATGAAGGGACAGCATTATGCGATGTATAAAAAAGAAAAACAATATCTATATCTACAGGCGTTGTTTGATGATCATATGGCATTATATACGGCATTATTTTATTGTAATGAGAAAGAAACAGAACCATACTGTTTTAAAACAACCATGTATCCAATATATCAGATCGTAAAAAAATTCAAAGAGATTTATAATTTAGATTTTCTTACTATTATGTATGAGGTTTGAAAAATAGCAGCTTCTGTTAATTACGAAAGTAATAGCAAAAGTTGCTGTTTTTCTTTTTTTTAGAATAATTCTATGATATAATGTTTTCTATCATATATAAATTCTATTTGGTGCATATATACATATATAGGAAGAAGGGAAGAGAGTTCTTTTTTTCTTCTATCATGATTATCATGCATAATTAATATATAATTATATACATAGTTATAAAACATAATTGATAAATCTAAGGCACCGAAATCCCCGTAAATACAATAAAAATAGATGTTTTGAAAAAACGGTTTTCTTCCATATGTGGATGAATCTTTTCTTTTATAGATGAAAAAATTCTTCTATGGAATATTATTTTCGTAAAATGATGAAAATTTTTTAATGTGGATGATTTTTTTCTTCATACATAAAAGAAAAATCAAAGCAGTGATGATAAAATTCGGTGAGGGAAAGAAAAAGTTATATTGAAAGAAGATTTAGAAACAAATTTGAGCATTAGAAAAGCATAAATAGAAAAAAAGGGTACAAAAAAGAAACCCTTTATACATTAAGAGATAAAATATCTGCATTTGACTCTTCGTTTTTTAATATTGTTCGTATCAGGGCACCAATACTATTTAATTTTAAGTCTGCTTTGTAAGCATTATAAACGTAACTAATACATTTCTTTACAGCAGATAATGAATAGGTAGAAGCGAGTAGTGCAAGATCTGAATAATCATTATTCGTAAGATGGAAAGGAACATAAAACTTTTTGGTTTTTCCTTGTTGCTTGACGATACCTGCCTGCTTTAGGAAATCAATATCGTTTTGTTTCGCCTCCGTTTCTTTTAATGAAGATTTATTAAGACGTTGCATTGCAGCATCAAGGCTTTCAAAATAACTACGTAAAGATGTAGCATTTTCTGCATTATTCATTTCTAATGAGCGTTTACCATGGTAATCCGGATTCATCTGAAGAGTAACAGATTCTTCAGAGAAGATGACCTGGAATAGGTTTGAAACTGCTGATAATGCTTTGCGTATAATATTAGGTTTGCAATATCTTGGAAGATAAAGTCTTAAAGTAGAATAAGGGGTTTTCGCTACCAGCTTGTTTTCTGGATTACGGTTGGTATCAAGATCAAGAGCGGTTCTCAGGTAAATACGCAATTGGTTGAGATCATCCAGTTTTACGAGTTCATCGAGAAAAGCAAGATTAAAAGTAGCATATCCCCGACCGCCGTCCTTAGCAGTTAAAGCATATGTATGGTATTCTGCGAGGATTACATGAAAACGATTTTTTGTAAATCCATCTTTGCACAACATAATATAACCATATTCTTGTAATTTTATATTTGCATTATAAATAGACCGCACAGTACATCCAAGATATGTAGCAAGTTCTTTTGGAGAGAGACTTTTAATCAAACCATGCTCATCCGGATTACAGAAATGGTAAATTACAAAAAGTTTTAATGCAATTCCTTTTAATCGTTTAGCACTACCAAAACGGTTTTTTTCATTTATGTAACGGATATGTTCTTTATATACGGTTTTATAAACACATTGACTACAATGATTACACTGGAAAAGGGCATCATTTTGAGTTTCTTGAGGCAGATACTCTAAAAATTCAATATTTTTATAATTTGGACACGAAAAACAGCCAGAGGCAGCACGATCCAGCTCCTGGCTTTCGGTATAATATGTATTTGTATGATTTTTTTGTATTCCAATTGCTTTAATTAGCGGAGATTTTCCGATACGTGCATAATTTGATAATTTCAAGGGTATCACCTCTTTTCATAAGATAGAGACAAAATAGCTATATGTGTAGTAGACAGTACAAATACACATATATATGCCCAATACGGTAATAACACTTGAAATTATAGATTAAATGATATAAAATGGTGTTAAAGTATCGGCATTATTAATAATTTTATTCTATCTGTGATCGGTACTTAGTAGCTCAACTGGCAGGAAAAGCTACAGTTATAAACATCAAGCGAGGATTTTTTGGTTGAAGTGGAAGTTCAATCAAATTATCCTCATTTTTAATACTACAATATAAAAGATTATTTGTAAAATCGGAAAAGTAAGCAGTAAAAAGTGAATAAAATTAAAAAAAGCCCGAAAAATAAGCAAATTTGACGTGTAATAGTTCTGTTTAAAAAAGACGGTTTTTGTGAGAGTGTTTCAATAACCCTTATAAATAAAGGCTTTTTTGTACTAGAGATAAAAATAAAAAATTTTTCAAAAAATTTTCAGAAAAAATACGCAATAAAAAGCGAACAAAATTTAGGGATTTGTATAGATCAGAAAAGCAAGCAGTAAAAAGCGAACAAAATAAGTGAATTTATAAGTTGAGAGAAAAATTGTGCAGTAAAAAGTGAACAAAATCATTTTTCCATTAAGAGCAAGGAAAATTTTAAAATTTATGAGTGAAAAAAAGATACAGTAAAAAGCGAACAAAAGTGGTAACATCTGAAAAATAGCGCAGTAAAAAGCAAATAAAATAATTTTGACAAAAAAAGCAAGCAGTAAAAAGCGAATAAAATTGAATGAATGAAATAAAAATGCAGTAAAAAGCGAACAAAATAGTTGAATATCCTACTTTTATACTAGAGAGATAGCGACAAAATGGAAATTTCAATAAAAAAGATAGCGACAAAATGGATTAGAGAGGATATTAAAAAAAAGATAGCGACAAAATGAATTAAGAAGATACGTTAAAAAAAGATAGCGACAAAATAAACTGAAAGAAAATGATGTGGAAGTTCCTACAGAAAAGAGTCGGTATAGGAAAACAGACAATGATTTCATAAGACTTTTTTTGAAAAAGTGAGCAGTAAAAAGCGAACAAAATATAAGATAATAAGATGTGATATAGAAATTAAAATAAGCAGGGGCATCCCTGCTTATTCGATTTCAACGAAATCAGTATCAATAACAGACGAAGTAAGAAGTTGAGCAGAATGAAAATTGTATGCTACAATTTCTTTTTCTTCTAGTGGCATAAAATCTATGCGTATAGAGGAATCATTATTGATGAATTCAAAATCTTTTACTATAATATTTTCCGCTTTTAAAATATTGAGATGTGTAGTTAATTCTTTTACCAGCATAGCATTTCCCATTTTCAGGAGTTTCATATGTCCCCGAAAGTATTTTAGTGCAAAAATTTTGCTGAGAGCGTTATCTTTATATCCAGCAAGACGTTCTTGCTGAAGAATCATCATAATACTTCTGGTTTGGGCAGATTCTATTGTTTTATATGATGAGGAAAGGATATTGATGTACTTTTTCTGTACATAGGTACGTTTTAACTGCTCGGATGGTGTAAACAGAATCGTACCTTCTATAAAATCTACATGGATGTAGCTAATCAAACCAAGTGTGGTCGTTTTAATCAATTCCCCGGATTTATCTTTTAAGGTGATTGTATAGTTATAATTACTCAATTTTATTAGGCGTTGATTAATATCCTCATAGTGCTTTTTTCTTGGAACTTTGATATTGAAAATACGTCGTGTAAAATCTAATAGGTCACAGCCGACGAATTCATCATTGATATTTTCCCCATTGATTAAGTTGAAAAGCTGTGTCATAATTTCACGATCTTTCATATCAAGCTCTTTCTGGCGTAATTCGAGGTTCATATTTTTGAGAGCTTTTTTTGTTAGCTTTCCATTAGCATTATCTGGAAGCGAATGACCTGGTTTGTATTGTACTTCTATTTCACCCATACCATCTTCAGTATCTGTTTCAAACTCATAATTATTATGAAGAAGAATTTCATTTTGTAAAAGCTCGGGTTCAAATTCCATATAAGAACTCCGATAGTTAAAAATCGGATACGCTGTTAAATCAACAGGGTATTTGGTATTAAACCCCTCAAGGGAACCATCAAACATATTTTGGATGATTGTAAGTGAATCGAAGGTCAAGTCATCAATAAAAGCAGTTGCAATTATTTTAACTGATTTATCGGAGAGAAAAAAATAATTTGTTAAAGGAACAGAAGTATCACTTCGCCATTTCTCAATTTCTTCAAATTTGGATTGCATGATTTCTTCTATTCCGGGAGCATCCGGATTTGTATATCGTAGTGTATTATATGTAGCTTCTGCATATCTACGTAAACACTGTGGATTTTTTGGTGTCATTTTCCCTTTTATTTCATCTTGAATGCTTTTAATCCAATTACGCTTGCTTACTCGACGGCGTTCTCTGTAAGTTTTGACCGCCTGCTCCACATTTTCACGGGATAATGCGACATAAATGCAATATGTAATAATAGTATCTAATGCTGGTGAAGGAGTAGCTTCAGGAATAACACCTTTTAAATGATGTTCGTAAATATAACGTTCAGGTTGTCGATCTTTGATAAAACGTGTATAGTTTGTTTTTATTTCCTGAAAGATATTCGGCGAAATAAAAAGAGCCGCTTTTCTGTAAATATCCAAAAAATCAGTTGTATTTGTTGTTTCACTCATAGTTTGTCACCTCCTACACACAGTTATCTAATTTGTAATTATATACGATGAACGGTTGATTTGCAAATTCATTTTTTAGCAGTTGGGTGGTTTTCGTTTTCGTGTGAGACGAGTTAAACCGTAAAGGTGGAATGACTGTTTTTATGAGACAAACAGTTTTGGTGGCGGTATTGCATAGGAAAGAAAAAATCTGCTATGATAATGTGAAGGAGGAAATATTGTTATGGATGAACATATGTATCGAAAAAATATAGAAGTAGGAATGAAGGTTGAGATTGTTTTAAAAAAGGATCAAAAGACAGGGGTTTTGACAACAGGTACAGTGAAAAAGATACTGACGAAAAAAAATATACATACAAGGGGAATTAAGGTAATGCTTTCAGATGGAAAAGTTGGGAGAGTGAAGCATCTGTTTAATAGGGATTGCACAATAGAGTGAACAATGATAAACTAAGAGAAACCTGATTTATTTACAATTCCTGTCTTTGGGCAGTATAATAGAATGAATTCCTGGAAACAGGTTATGCATGACAACAGCACCTATTTTATGGTGCTTTTTTTATGTGGAAAATAATCAGGAACTATATAAAAGGAGGAAAACTTATTGAATGAACAAGTAAAAAAACAAAGCCGATTTTTTCAGACGCGTGAAAATGTGGCAAAGCTGGGAGCATACTATACAGATCCGGAACATTGTAGAATGATTGCAAAGATTTTGGATTTTCCGGAAGAAGATGTTTGCTGCCTGGAACCATCTATTGGAGATGCAAATGCAGTATGCATTGTAACAGAAAAGGAAAAACGCCAAAATATAAAGATATATGGTGTTGATCTAAATCAAAAAACAGCGGATACAACCGTTTTAAATCCGTATGTAGAAGAATGCCTGTGGGGTGATTTTTTAACAGATGTTATCATCAGCCACAAGGCATTTTCTTTTTGTTTTTCAAATCCGCCATATGGCGATTTGAACGAAACAAGACAAGAGATTTTGTTTCTGAACAAATTACTTTCTTATTTGACGATAGACGCAGTTCTTGTATATATCGTACCTTATCAAGTGGTTGCAAATCAAGAATTTCAACGTGTCTGGACTGCCGGGTTGACAGTAGAAAAAATCTTTCGGTTTCATGAAAAGGAATATGAAAAATGGAAGCAGGTAGTATTGATTGGAAGAAAAAAAGATAAAAAGGTTAAAAACCAGGACCAATCTAAAGAAGTGGCGTTTGAATTTCCTAAAGTAGAAGAGATTTCTTTGCTGCCAATGGATTATCAAGGAAACCGGATTAAGGTAAATCCGTCATTTGCAACTGGAATTACAACATTTACCACAAAGGAATTTCATTTTGAGCGAGCCTTAAATTATGTAAAGAAAAGTTCGCTCAGGAAGTTTGTAAAGGAAATAACGCAACAGGAGTTATATATGTCTGACAGGTTAAGCAGACCTCCTATTATGCCGAATGCAGGTCAAATGTATTTGATGGCTATTTCAGGAGCAGGTCAGGGTATTGTTGGTTCGGAAGAAACAAAAGATTTACACTTGCAGAGAGGTGTTGTAAAAAACGTAGAAGAAAGTGAAATTAGAGAAAGTGAACAAGGAGTAGTCGAAGCAGTACGAAAATATGCAAAAATCAGCTTTAGTATTGTGGAAGATAGTGGGGATATTCATTCTATTTAGCCGCATGGCAGAATGGAAGTAGGTAAAAGGAGGAAAAGAGATGCTAAAAGTAACGGCAGGTAGTGTATTTGCGCATTTGGAGTATGCAGTTATTGTGAATAAAGATTTATTGCTTTTATCCTGCTATGAAAGGAGTCAGATGGCAGTAAATGGAGTATGTGCGAATATTGGTTTGAGATCGGAACCAACTCGCATTATTGAAAATGGTGAAATAGTGGCATCTGTGCAAGGCGAATTTGAGTCAGACACTTACATAGCGCGAATACCGGCAGGAAGAGAAAATATTTACCAAGGGGTTTGTATATCAAAATCGGTAAATAAAGAATATCTCTTTATTCATAAGGAAAATCAGGAAGAGGAGATGTATGCATATTTTATGAATGCGTATGAATTACCACTATTGAGAGAATGGATTCCATATTTGGTAACATGTGCGCTGGACAGAAAACATTTGACGTATGCAAATGCAGACATTTACGGTAGTTTTGAATTGCAAGAAGAGACAGATATTATAGAGTGTAGAATGACAAATGATGATCTGATTGCTCTGGTAAAAGAAGGACTTAAAAGAAGAAAGATAAAGATTGCAGTACATCCGCAGAATGCTCTGGAGTTTTGCGATATGGATGACTATTTTGAAAAGTATGGGCATACGCTAGTCCGCAATTTAGAAACCCAATTATCTCCACTTAGTCAATTAAAAGAAAAAGTGGATGAGTTAGTTTTTATTTCTAAGCGTCCGTATCCGCAGCAAGCAGCAATTATCAATGGAGCATTGGAACGCCTTACATATGGGAACTATGTGTTTCTTGTGGAATCAATGGGGGCTGGAAAAACGCTTCAGGGAATGGGGATTGTTGATGGCTGGTTTGTTAAACAATATAGGAAGCAGCACCCTGGAATGTCAGTAAAGGATATCTATAGTGATGGTTCTCTTATAAAATATAGAACAATTATTATGTGTCCACCTCATCTGGTTGAAAAATGGGCGGAATCCATCCGAGAGGAAGTGCCATATGCAAAAGTAGAAATATTAAAGGAGCTGGCACAACTTGTAAAATTGAGAAAAAAGGGAAAGAAAGCTCAGGGAAAGGAATTTTATATCATCAGTAAGGATTCAGGAAAGTTGTCTTATTCTTATATACCAGTACCAAATCAGATAAAAAAGAAGACAGCAGGTATTCCTATATGTAGAAATTGTGAGAATGTGGTTTCAGGTGGAAGGGGAAGTATATGTCAATGCGGAGAAAGGAATAGGATAATCAAGAAAACGAGGGAACGATATCTTGGTCTCATTTGCCCAGAATGCGGAGAACTTCTTCTTCATGCGGAAGGAAATGTGTATGACGAGAACGGCTATTTGAAAATTCTTACGCCAGAAGATTTTGCTGTTCAAAATAGCGTGAACCATTTTTGTAGATGTTGTGGTGCGGTTTTATGGGCGCCTACGGTAAAACAGATGGATAACAGAATTTTTTTCCAGAAACCGAAAAAGAAAATTAAAAAATGGAAAAAAATCTCACATTTTTCGAACCGGGCAAAAAAAGCACGAAAATCTGTTTGGATTATGCGAGGAAGAGAAGAGGTATATAAAAAAGAAAATATGATTACAGATGAAGAAGTAGAAGAAATGGAGATTGTGGGACCGAGAAGATATTCCATGACACGTTATATCAAAAAATATCTCAAAGGATATTTTGATTTGGCAGTCTTTGATGAAGTGCAGGATTATAAAGCAGGAGGCAGTGCACAGGGATATGCAATGCACGATTTGATAAAAGCAAGCAAAAAACAAATGTGTTTGACAGGAACAATTGCTGCAGGATATGCGTCAGATCTGTTTTATGCACTTTATAGATTGGATCCGGCAAGAATGAAAGGAAAAGGCTATGAATATGGGAGTGCAGGTGAAAGGAAATTTGTCGAAAAGTATGGTTCGGTTGAAACTGTGTATGAAATACAGGAAAAGGGGCAGTATCATACAATGACCAGAGGGAAGGTCATAACACCTACGCGCTGTTTGCCTGGTATATCTCCATTGATATTTACAGATTTCTTATTGGACACTGCTTTGTTTCTTGACATATCTGATCTTAGTCGTTTTCTTCCCAATTTATATGAAAATGTGGAAATTATTCCGCTTGAAGATGAAATTCGGGAGGAATACCACCGGGTAAGGGATGTTATAAAAGAATATATGAAAGAAGAAGAAAAAGGAAGTCTTCTAATGGGAAGCTATCTTCAGTTTTCATTATCTTATACAGATATGCCTTATAAAAGAGAAGCGATACTTTCTCCAGCAAATGGAGATGAAGTCTCTCAGCCAGCAGATTTATCCTATTTGATTGAAAACGGGAGATTATTGTTAAAAGAACAGGCACTTGTAAATATAGTAAATAAGGAATTGGAGGAAAAGAGAAATTGTTTTATTTATTGTGAATTTACTGGTGATCGGGAAGAAGCAATATCATACAGATTAAAACAAATTTTGGAACAGGAGTGTACTTTGCGGGAAAGTGAAGTCACAGTTTTAGAAAGTGCAAATCCACCGGCATTGAAAAGAGAAGAGTGGATGCACCAAAAAGCTTCACAAGGTACAAAAGTATTTATTACAAATGCAAAATGTGTTTCTACAGGACTTGATTTTGCGTTTCGTTATCATGGAAAAGATTATAACTATCCAACGATTATTTTTTATCAAGTTGGATATGACATGATTAAAATCTGGCAGGCGAGCAGACGGCACTATCGATTGAATCAGAAAAAGGAGTGCCGGACTTTTTATCTTGTATCAGAATGTACAATTCAGATTGATGCAGTTCAGTTGGTTGCTACCAAAGAAGTTGCAACAAGTTCCATCCAAGGGCAATTTTCAGCAGAAGGATTGTCTACGATGGCAAAAGGAGTGGATGCACGTGTAATTTTAGCACAGTCTGTGGCAGAAAAAAGTGAACAGAAAGAGCATGGGCTGAAACAGATGATGGCAACCATAAGTGAAAGAAATAATCAGGGGAAAGGAGAGATAAACTATGAAAAAATGTTGATTTTTTCTGAACTGACAGGATTTGAAACCGTACCAGATTACAATGGGACAAGTGAATTCAGTCACATCAGCGATGACGAAATATTAGAATTGTTAAATTTTGGTACAGAAACAGTAGAAAGTCAGACCAATATATTTGAAACAACTTTACAGGAAAATGTTTCCGAAAGCAAGATATTACATATCGCATCTACGATTAAGAAGAATGAAGTAAGTCGTGAAGAAAAAGATTGGCTGGATTTTGAGGAATTATTAAATGTAGTAATGTATTAAGGAGGATAAGAACATGTATCAATTTAAGATGAATAGTAAAGATTTGGCAGAAGCAATGAAGAAAGCGTCCATAGCGCTTCCAGTGTCTAAGGGAAAAGGAGAAAATGAATGTATCCGGCTTGTAATCAATAAAAAAAGTAAAGATGCAGAGGATTACAGAGCAGTAATTCTAGCGTTCAATGGAAAAGTTCAGACGATAGGGGCGCTTAATATTGAAGAAGTAATCACGGAAACGGATATTCCGGAGATTAATGTAAATGGTCGGCAACTATTAGCATCTGCAAATGCATTTGCAGCTATGAATGCAGCCATAGAGTTAAAAATTGACAGTGAAGCAGTTGTAACAGGAGCTGGAAGCCGTGTTGCTTTAAAACTCGGGAAAAGTGTCATGGCACTAAAAGCATCAGAAACAGTTATGCAGGAAGTTGAAATAAGTGGTGAAGAGTTTACTCAGTTTATGAATTTTGGAATTAGTTGTTTTGGGACAGAAAAGGGAATGCATGGAATTCATTGTGTTGCGGTAAGAATTGATGCATCTGCAAATAGAATATTTGCTGTTAGCACGAATGGATATAGATGTGCGTATGCAGAAACAACTAATATAAAAATGTATAGTTTAAAGAAACCGCAGAATTCACAAGAAGATGAAGACACTTCAGCAGGAGCACCAGCGATTACTGCAATTGTGGAAGGAAAAATTTTGAAAAGTGCAATCCAAAATTTTCTTGGAAAGAAAAAAGTATATCTTGGGATTGACGACAAAATGTTACGCATTAGAAGTGGTACAGATGTAGTTATGATACTGCAACAAGAGGTTGATTATCCTCTTGAACCCATGCTGAAACTGATTGAAGGAAATAAAAGCCTGGGAAGATGGAAGGCACCGTATATCAAAGTACTTCAATCTTTATCAGTTTGTGAAATTGCAATGGACAGTATGTGGCTTGAAATTTGTAAAGAGGATGATAATCATATCCTATTTCGCGGAAAAGACGGGGTAACGAAAACATCTATTTTTTGTGCTATGGAAGGAGAGATTCAACGGGTGGTATTAGATGAGTCCCATTTAAAAAATGCTCTTTCTGTATTTTCAAAGGAACAAGATATAATAGTAGAGTCAGTAGGTGAAAGACGTCCATTTGTCATCCGACAAAAGGAAGATGACCCGAATATGATACTTGTATTTCCAATTGCAGATGATGAGGAAGAAGAATAGTATCTATTTATGTTCGAAAAATTAAAAAGTTAAAACAATGGGGCAATAGGGAGATAATTCCATAATTGCCCCTAGAACAGAACAAATGTTCGTTAACAAATATAGAACCTCACCGTGAGGTTCAAAATTCAAAAAATCAAATCTGTAAAAATTTCTGGCATATCGCCATACATCCCCTTATATGTAAGATAGAAATAAATTTGTCTCAATCTAGTCGTTTTTGTAGCATATTTGATGAATTTGTCCGCATTTGAATAGTTATGAAACTATCTGTAATTTCAGTATCTTGCAGTTTTTTTTATTTTTCTATATTATTCAGTTAGGATAAACACTAGTGATTTATACAATATTTTTATAAGCGAAGGAGGCTATCAATGAAGGAACTTATGATAGCCGAACGACTTTCATCCATCAAACAGAATTTTGATGGTATCCTTCTTACATCATCAGGTACGGAATGGGATTTTATGACCCAAAGCCCCGGACAATCCGGAGTTTTCAGTTCTCTGATTTCGAAATTGCAGGATATTGGTGCATCAGGATATGAACTGATGCTTACACTTGGAATAATTGGACTTGTATTTTCCATTATTTTTACTGCGGTTTCCTTGTTGCTGACAAGCAACGCACAAAAGAAGGAAGAAAAGAAAAGCCATGCATTGGTCATCTGCTTAGCTGGTATTGTTATTTTTTCAGTGTTTAGCATTATTGGTTTTTTCAAGTCAATCGGCACAGGATTATAAGTGGAAAAATAGACAGGCTCTTCGGAGTCTGTTTTTTAGTTGGAGGTATTAGGTATGGCTAAATTAGGAGTGTTCCCTATTCCTGGAGAATTTAAAAGCGAAGATAGGTGGTTTCGATATTTCAATCGAAAACAAGCTACAGTTCTTGTGTTATGTGGAATTCTTGATTACAGAGTTATAATGTTTGCAAATTTAAAAGGAATGCTGGTGCCGGCTATTACTTTGATGCTGATGTTTACAATGACCATGATGGGGATTGTCATGGTGCGGCTGCCGGTAGATGTACTGTTCCTAAATGGAGGAGGAATCACAATAGACCAGCTTTTGTTCCGAATATTGTACCGCAAGATTCACAGGGAACTGTATACAAAGAATGAGGACGGAGGTGGAGATAGCCTTTGAGAAGAAAAAGAATGATATTGGTCTTGCTAATAGGGGTGCTTTTGCTTGCGTTAAGTGGCTGTGGAAATAAAGAAGAGGGGAATCCTTTTGATTTTAGTGGTATCGAGACAAAAGATTTAAATCCATGGAATTATATGGAAAATATGGAGCTGTCTATGAGTGAACCATTAAAAGACCTTGGGGCATCTTCTGCGCAACTTGGAATTACGGTAGGAATTATGGGAATTGTATTTTCTATCTTTTACATGGTATTGAAAATCTGTTTTACCAAAAATGCTGCTATCAAAGAAGAGATAAAACAGGAGGCAGTTCTGAAAGGAATGATTGCAATTATGTTGTTCAGCATTCCGTTTTGGCTAGGGCTATTTAAAATGACTGCAGAACTGTTGGTATAAGGAGGCGGCAAAATGCAGGTGATTACAGATTTAGTAAAAAATATCCAGTTAATAGCAGTTGCTATTGTGCTGCTCCTTCTTGCTTTTACAGGAATAGGCATATACCTGTTGCGAATTAAAAAGAAAGTTGTTGTAGAAAAGAACGTGGATTATTCTCAATTTCAACGAAAAGATATTATGGAATATGTTCCGATTTGCGATGTGACGGAAGATATGTTGGTATCAGATGGTGGGAAACGATTTATCGGGGCAATTAAATGTCAGGGATTTTCTTTTGGGGATGCGGAAGTTGAGGAGAAACTTCAGACAATACGAGGCTATATTACATTTTTCAATGTTCTGGATAATAATCCAATACAGTTCAGACAATCTGCCAGAAACGTAAACTTGGACAGTTTGATCCAGGATTATCAAGAACAGATGAGCCGTATTCAGGAAAAGAGATATCTGTTGAATTTGGATTATCTGGAATTAAAGGAAGAGTCTGAAAATCCAGAACTGATATTAGAAGATTATAACATTTATTACGAAAAACTGAAAGAAATACAAAGGGAATTACTTTCTCTTGGATATCAGATTGAACAGTTGAATGCACAGATACAATATATGGCGACGATATCAGGAGATAATGCAGAGGCAAAAAGAGAAGAAATCTATATCTTTGATTGGCAGTATAATGCGGTGGATTTTTCCTCACAGTCTTTGGAGGAACAGGAAGTATATCAACGTGCAGAGGCACAATTAAAAACAAAAGAAAATGCATATGTAGCAGCACTGAGGAATTGTGGGGTACATGCAAAGCGCATGAGCGGAGTAGAGCTTTTAGAGGAAATTCGACGGTATACACATCCGGTTTCAGCATCGAAATCAACAGTAGAGGATATCGTACAGATGGCATATGACAGTATTTGTGTCACGTCAGAATCACTAAAAGAATTAGAACGTGAGGCAAATCAAAAAATTATAGAGGAAATTGCTTCCGGAATGAAACCAAGAAAGGGAGTGAAAAAACCATGCGAGAAATAATTTTACAGCATAAAGAAAGCTTTCTTGTTGGAATAGGAGCTTTGCTCCTTATGTCATTGGTATTAGCGATAATCATAATCCTTAGGATGTATACCAAAAAGAATACTTCAGAAAAGAAACCAGAAGAGAAAAAAGAAAAGAAGAAGGAAAAAATATCGGAAGCCAGAAGAATTGTTTGTCCCGATGGAATCAATCCAAATCCATTGTCTTATACCGTTATACATGATGCCGGACATGATGTTTATGTGAGAAGTCTTACGATTGACAGCTTGCCTAAAAGAACAGTATTTGCGACTACTTTTCCCTCTCTTTTTAATTTTGACAGAGTAACAACATCTGTTTTTATAGAACCTTTGGGAGAAGGAAGAGCCAGTCATCTTTTGGATGGACGCATTGTAGAGATTGAAACCAATATGATTACTGCAGAAAAAAATGCAGATAGAAACCAATTAAGAAAATTAAATGCAAAGTTAAGAGATACGGAAAGCTGGGCGCAACGGATTGAAACGGGAGATAATAGTCTTTATCATGTATATTTTCTTTTTGTTCTCATGGCAGACAGTTTAGAACAGTTAAACAGAAGAACCGATGCGTTCCGGAATCTGGCAAAAGAGAAACGAATTACATTATCCTGTTGTTATTCCTTACAGGCAGAAAGTTATTTGACGGGAATGCCACTTATGTATCGCTATTCTGCATCAATAGGACCGGCAAAAACGGCAGGACTGAAACGACATACCATGGACAAACTTAGTCTTGCAAGTATATTCAACCATACACAAGATAGTTTTTTTCATGAACACGGAATTATCATAGGACGAAATATGAACACGGGAATGCCGGTAGCGTTTGATGTGTATGAGAAAAAACATAATGGCTACAACATGGTATTTGCCGGAATGACAGGAACAGGAAAATCTGCCTGTATGAAGATACTTGCGTCCCGCTATATCACTAAGAATGGATATCGGTTTGTGTGCATAGATTCACAGTCTAAGGGAAACCGGGGGGAGTACGCCATGCTTACAGACATTATGTGTGGGACGAATTTTGAGATTAAGAGTAATGTTGGAAATATCATGAATATTTTTGATCTTGATAAGGAAGAAGAATGGTCTGAATTGAATGGAAGCTATGAAGTACTTCGCTTACAGGATAAAATTGCAAATGCAAAATCAGATATGATGACGTTAATTCAGGGAAATAAAGAGCCTGCAGAATTTTCTCTTGTTACGCACATAGAAAGAATTGTGACAGATATTATTACAGAAATGTATGAAGAAAGAGGGATTTATGACAATGTAGTGGAATCGCTGTATGAGTCTGGAAAGGGGTTGCGAAATGGAGTAATAACAAGTGGAAAGATACGTAAAAAAATGCCAGTTCTTACCGATTTTTATAAAAAAGCTTTGGAAAAAAATAAAGGGAACCGGATTGCAGAACATAGGAAAGCATATCGGATTATTCTTGATAGCCTGAAAGACCGGGTAAAAGAACTTTATTATTGCCCGGAATGTATTCAATTTTACTCGCGAGAAGAGTGGGATGGTGGGACAAGAAATTGTTCTTGTGGAGCTGAGATTAAAAAAATAGTTGGAAGTAAGGCCTACTATGACGGACAAAGTACGGTCAAAATCAAAGAGAATGAACACTTTACCAATATTGATATTTCACAGCTTCCGGAAATGGAACGACCGATTGCAAGGCAGATAAGTTTAAGTTTTTTAAATGAACAGTTTATTAAGACAAATGCAACAAATCCACAGAAAACAGAATGTCTTGCCGTAATTGTAGACGAGGTACATGAGAATTTTGGTATGAAATCTGCAGTAGCAAGCCTGGATTATGTGGCACGTACCTCACGTAAGCGTTTAGTATCTCTTTGGACCGCAACGCAGGCATTGAAAGATTATGATTGCTGTAGAGAAACCGAAGCATTATTGAAACAGTCGGCGGCAAAGTTTGTATTTAAACAGTCCTATTCCGATCGTAAATGGGTACAGGAGGCATTGAATTTAACAAACGGACAGATTGACCGAGTATTAGAACTTGGTGGTGATCCGCAGGATAATTCAGAAAACCGAAAAGGCGAGGTGTGCATTGTAGACAATGGCAAAATATGTTTCTGTAAGATTGATTATCTAAAAACAGCGGAGGCAGTTTTTGTGGAAACCGATCCTCGCATTATTCAGGAAATGTATGCATAGGAGGTGCCATGAAAAGGAAAAGAAAGCATAGGCTAAGGCTGTTTTTGGTGATGTTATGCATAGTATTTGTAGCCGGAGGAAACTTGGTTGTGTATGCAACCGAAGATGAATTGACAAATGAAGTCGATGAAGCGAATGAGAACCGCTTTTCGGAAAAATCACCATGGCTGGATCATGCAGATGAGTCTATTTATTCGGAGGATATTGATGCAGGAGAGACGCCACAGCAGATTGAACCAAAAGATCCAGGGATTGTAGAAAAATATGCATCTGAATTGATTCGAAATGCAACCAGCAGTTTGATTTCACTATTAGAAGGAAAGATGGGTGCTGGCATTGACAGAATTATCTATGGGAGGGTTGGAAGTGGAAAACCAAACAGCGTCAATATTTATGCTTTTGAGTTAAGGAGTGGGAATCCATATGGAGTGACTGCAAGCGTATGTTATGCACTACTTCGTAGTATTGTATTTGTTTTACTTGGAATTTACTTTGTATCGATTTTGGCTAAAAGTGCATGGACAGGTCACACAGCCCAGAATAGGGAACAGATAAAATCGAATCTGTACATGATAGCAGTTAAATTTGTTTACCTTGCATTGATGCCGTATTTGCTTGATGTAGTGCTTTATATAAGAGATGTGGTTTTACATGGGTTAAAATCGGTTACAGGGGTGATGCTTGCCGATGGTGCAAAACTTTCTCTTTCTAATGCGTTTTTGCTAAATGCAGAATTTACTGGACGTTTTATAGATGCCATGATGTATTTGGGAACAGTGGGACTTACTTTATATTTTGCAATTATATATATTGCGATTGCCATAGATATGCTGGTATGTTTTATAGCTTTTCCCATTCTTTGTCTGATGCAGAGCCCTAAAAAAAATTTGATGGATAGCTGGATTATGACGGTGTTGTCCAATGTGCTTACGCCAGTATTAGATGCGGTACTTCTTCTGATTCCATTACTGACCAGTATGATGCTTGCTGATGTGATAGAAGGAATTGCTTTCATACAACTTATCATGTGTATGCTCATTATTCCTGCAAGAAATAGAATTAAAGCGCTGTTAGGTGTACAGAGTAATGAAAGAGGCGGCTTTTTCAGTGCCATGGCACTTTTAGCACTGGGACGGACAATTGCAGGAAAGACAAAAGGGGCAATCAAACGTGGTGCAGACATTCGTTCTGATTTAGAAAAAAGCCGGGCACATAAAGAAATGGCAGATGCGGATGAAGAGGAAAGTGATTCAATTCTTGGAGGCTTTGGTCAGAATTCAATACTGAGGGGGACTGGTCAGGGAACGCTTAAAGAATTATCGTCTGGAGATGGAAATTCTTTAGAGGAACTGGATACATCAGCAATAGATGCCGGGGGACCAGAAGAACGGTCAGTGGAAGATTATGAGGATGGATATTCTGAGGAGCCTTTTTATTCTGATCATAATATAGATTTAGAAAGATCTGAAAGTGTACCGGTACAAGAGGAAGGCTTTGGAGAAAATGAGACTATAGGGGAGTCTAGGGGAGAATTCCATCAAGAAATACCGGAAGTGGAAGGAACAGCGGAAGAAGGCATAGAAGAAAATGGAACATCAAATGAGAATATAGAAGCTGGAGTGCAGGAAGAAATGCCAGAAGAAATGGAAACTCAGGAGGACAATGTACCTGAGGATCTGAAAGAAACAGATGTTTCCGGTGATGTAAATGGAGAAACCTTAAGCCGTAATCAAATACTTCGAGATCTTGATAAGAGCATGGAACAGAAACAGCGAACGATTGATGCACTCAAAGTACAAAAAGCAGGATTCCAAACAGAACAGAAGCGGGCAGAAAGTCAAATGTTAAATTATGAGCGTGGTTCAGAAGAATACAGGCAGTTAGAAAAACAGCGGGCACAGATGGCACTGCGTGCTTCGGAAACAGAACAAAAGATTGCTGGCCAGATGCAGAATTTAAACCAGCTTCGGAATGAAGCAAAGGCGGTTAAAGGTAGTATGGCAGGTGCGACGCCAACACCATTTGATGATAAAAAGACGGAAATCCTTTGCAAGAGAGCAAACATTAATAATTTTGAACAGCCAGAATTTAGAAATGCACTATCCAATGCACAAATGGCAAAACTGTATCAAAAGAGAGCAGCAAAAAATTTAGCGAAAGGAACAGCGGCGACGGTGGGAACTTTTGCAGGAGGTGCAATGCTTGGAGGAGCAGCCATGTTCATGCAGCCGGGAACTGTTATGATGGGTGTTACAGCTGGAACTTCAGCAGGGGCCGCAGTTGGAAGTGGCATCATATCTGCTGGCATTGCGGCATCCGATACTGCAAGATGGGCCGGAAAGAAAGCTCGATTTATAAGAGAAGTGGAACGCAGTGGAATTGGGACAGATATAAATTTTGTAGATGCTTATGCACAGACGCCCGTTTACTCAGGTGCTGCACAAACGATGGGACAACCAGCGGTAGAAAATACACCAAAACAAGGTGCTGTATCGCCGGTTTCTGTTAAAAATCAAAGGAGTTCACAAGGAGAGGACATCATAATTGTGCCGAAGCAAGTAGCGACCTTGCCAGAAATGGGTGTGGGAAATGTACAACAGATAGAAAATACAGTTCAAAAAATACAGGAAGAAATTGAACAAGATAGTATTCGTGCGCTGCAGAAAGTGTTCTCGCCTGCGGGTATGTTTAAAAGTAGTGTGGCTCTAACAGCGTTAGAGAGAGCCAATATAGAAGCAGAAAAATATTTTGCTACGTTACGGGAAACTGGGGCACCTGAACTTACAAGAAAACAGGAAATTGAAAAGAGAGTGGAGTTCCAAACCCGATGTATAACAGAACAAGTATTAGACAGTTTGTCTATTTCTCCAGATTATGAGAAAGGCACAGAAAATTATAAAAAGGCGGAGGAAATTATACATACAAAGGTACGCATGATCGTGGAAAAGAGAAACAAGGATTTATTTTAGGAGATACGCTAGATGAAGAAATGTAAGAAACTACAGCTATGCATATTGGTGCTACTGTTGTTGTTCCAATTATCAGCCTGTGAGTATGAAGAAACTGGTGGTTACGGCGAGTATGGGACTGCGAATGTATCACCTATGGTAGAGAGATGGCGGAATGATGTGGAAAGAATTGCTGCAAAAAATGGGGTCAGTGAATATGTGGAACTGCTTCTTGCTGTGATTGCACAGGAATCTGGTGGCAATGCAGAGCGTTATCCAGATATTATGCAGAGTTCTGAAAGTGCAGGAAATGCACCTAACACGATAGATGATCCTATTGAAAGTCTGGAACAAGGGATTCAGTATTTTGCTGGTTTGGTGGAGAGAGGAAAAGAGGCTGGTGTTGATATAGAAACCGTTTTGCAGTCTTATAATTTTGGTGGTGGTTACATTGGTTATATAAAGGATAATTACAATGGGAAACATTCCGAGTCTACAGCACGTGCATTTTCACAACTGATGGCTTCAAGGCTTGGATGGAATAGTTATGGAGATGTAAAGTATGTAGAGCATGTTTATTCTCATATGAATCGAAACCAGGGAGGCGGAACACATGGAAAGTATGAACAGATGTATGCAGTGATGCAGGAATATTTGGGGGTTCCTTATTTGTTTGGAGGGACATCAAAAGCAGGAATCGACTGTTCTGCCATGTCTCAAAAAATATATCAGGCTGCGGGTATTTCACTTCCAAGGACTGCGCAAGCACAGTATGATGCAGTAAAACATATCCCGGAAAGCCAGTTGCAGAAGGGAGATTTGGTGTTTTTTACTGGTACGTATAATGCTGGTACTTACATTACACATGTGGGGGTATATACCGGAGATAATCAGTTTTTTCATGCAGGTGGAAAAAAGTGCCAGTTTTCAGAATTGACAGGATATTATCGGACACATCTTGCAGGTTTTGGGCGTAACTAAAAGAAAGAAGGAGGGATTTTATGACAAAATTCAAATCAAAGTATATTTTTGTGCTAATATTTGTGATACTGATTCTGATAATTGGTGGAAATTTGATTTTTTCTGGGATTGGTCAGAAAAAAGAGGAAAAATCAGAGAAATCAAGAGAGAGCAGCGTAGAAGAGATGACACCTGACGAGGTAATTCACGCATTTGTAGAACTTATGTACACTTATGACACAAGTGAACGAATGTTTTATGAAGGCACAGAAGAATACATGACCCAGGCAGGATATGAGATGATTGTACCTTTTGTAGGAGAAGAGGATTCGGATGCTGAGCCGGAGATACGTATGGTGTCAAAGCTTCTGGAAGTTCATTGCTTTTATCAAAGAGCTACAGAGCCTGATCGAGAAGAAGCCATCGTAGAGGTGTGGAGTACTGTATCAGGAACCGGAAGTTATAGGATCAGAAATCTTTTACGGATAGAGTTAGTACAGCAGGAGGATGGATGGAAAATAAATTCCTGTACAGTCCTTGATACGCTGGAAGAATAAAAGGAGAATTCTATGCAGGAGCAAAAGATGGAAAAATTATATATCCTTTGTGGACTTGCAAATGATGCAGGTGATGAGATTAAAACAGCGCTTGTAGAAGCAGCAAAGGAACAGGGGTATGAGGCAGTATGCGTAAGCCGGTATCGGAAGGAAGGGATACGTCAGTATGTTGCAGAACATAGTGAATTTCGTATCTTGGTTTTGCAGGAAGCAATGCAGACAAATTATCCATATACTGCAGAAGAATTGGCGGAATTGATGGATGATTATCATTTGAATATTGTTATTTCCATAAAAAAATCGCACCGGGCAGATAGGTTCATGAAAGTATTGTATACAGCTGGAATTTTGAATGCTTTATATGAAGATGATGCGACAGCAAAAAATATTATGGCAAGAATACTCTATCCGAGGACACGTAAAGAGTGTAGACGGTATTATCAAATTACAACTGCGGTAGACGCCATGAAAACACTAGAAATTGTAGATGAAGAGAGGATGAAAGGATATTTGTCCTACATAGAGGAAGCAATGGAAGAAGCAGAGATCAAAAGGCGTTGCAGTTATATATTGCAATCTCTGCAACTGGTAGAAAAATTGTATTTTATTCAAAGGCTATCGCAAAGAGTACGGGAAATTATTCAGGACGATATAGAATATCAGGCTATTTTAAAACAACAGCAGAAAAAGAAAAGATATTTATTCAGAAGAAAGGAGAAGAAAGAGCAGGAAAAATCCGAAAAGATGCCTTCCATACAAGAACCAGTACAAGTGGAAATGAAAAAGCAAGCAGAACCTCAAATAGAGGAACTGATTGATGAGGATATTTCAGATTTGCTTGGGTTTGGAAATGACGACAAGGAACTTTTAAAGGATACCATAGAATTATCTCCAATTGCTACAGAAGAATTTTCGCAAGAAGAAACGGAGAAAGAAATTCAGGAAAAGAAAAAAGGGGAATTTAAAGGGCAAGAACTTTTAAAAGAAAAAACAAATGGAATTTTTTTGAAAATGTTTGCTATAACGACATGCGCCTTTTTAATAGCGGTTGCGATTCTCTTTGGCTTTTTCCTGTATACAGAATCAAAAACAAAAGAATCTAGTACTCCGGAGATTTATCAACAGGGAAGTCCTGATGATAGCCAGCAAATGGAAAATTATGGTCAGTCAAGGGAGATAGAGAAAGAAAGCAGCAAGGAGATAACGGATAAGGTTTTGAACGAAGAGGCAGGAGAGTCTCAGAAACAAAATGAAAAAGAGAGGATATCTGAAACAGAAGGGGAAGATAATATTTCACCCCAAGGGAGTTCAGAAGAAAAGAAGATGAATGAAGTTTCAAAAGTGCAAGAGATACCTGCGCAGGAGAATGTTACAGAGAATGTGCCTGTTTCCACTTCACAATCCCAAGCACAGACATCCAAGCCAAATGTAGATATCATAACTTCATCTCCGCCACAGCCAAATAAAATGGAAGAAAACGAAACCATTATCAATTATAACGGAAGTATTATTACGGGTAGCGAAGTTATTAAGATTGCGGCAGAGAAAGAAGCGGAAGGAAGACAAATTTATTTGATAACAAGGGATCATGGAGAAGGCAGTTTTCACGCATCTGAAGTGGAAGGGGTAGTTGACAAAAATTGTAGTTATCTGCTTCAGGATACGGGGAGCGGACAAATTCGCTTTATACAACAGTAAGTCCCTGACAAAAAGTAGAGAGGAGAATGCTAATGGCAGACACACCATCAGTTGAAAAGATACAAAAAGATTTAGAAGACTTAAAATGCCATATCAAAACATATAGTACAGGGGCATATCCAGCATTTTTCTTGCAGTTACACTCTGTACTGAAGATTCAGGATATCTTAGATATGGAGCTGGCTGATGTGTATTTTTGCGAAGAGGGACAGATTAAACTGTTGCCGGAGATTATTTACGCTGGGGAGAAGATTATCCTGGATCCAGAAGAGAGAATGGAATTAGCATGGTATGCAATGCAGAGGATTCCAGTACGCGATACACAGGAAGAAGTATTAAATGATTGGCTTTGTGTGAATAAACAGGGGAAACAGCTGCAGATGACAGCATACCGCAAGCTTCTTGAACGGGCTAGCGCAGAGCTGAGGTTTAAAGAAAACTACAATGTAGGTTATCTTCATGCATTATATGGATATCTTGCAATTGCCTTTGGGCGAAAGACAGTACATGAAGTGGCAAAAGAATATCATGTATCAAGATATTATCTGCTGAACCGGATTTTTAAGAAAATGGAAGTTCAGTTTTTAGATGATGTAATCTGTCAGGTAGCAAATATTAAGGAGAAAGAGCATGATGGAAAAAATATATGATGATTTGATTGAACTATATCACAATAGTGGAAAGGAATTTTTCCAGGAAATGGTTGCATTATTAAAACATCGGTTTCCATTAAGAGAACATACTGTGTTAATCCGGGGAGAAACTGGTGAATGGAAATTAGGCGCAAGTTCGCTTGCTGAGCTAGATGAGGCAGTATTTCTCTTGCGTATTGCAGAGACAGAGTTTATGGAAAAGGAAGGGAACTGTGTGAGATTTTCCAGAAATAGACCGGGAGTTTTGTCACATATCGCTATCCCCCTTTTCATAAAAGGGAAATATATTGCAGGCATCTGGATTATGGAAACGATTAAAAAAGGCGGTTCTTTAACAGATACAGCTGTGGTAAAGACAGCAGCAATATTAGCTATCTTAATCCAGTCTGTTCAGAATGAAAAAATCTGTCTTTATAATCGTTATCTTGATGCAGATACGAATTTTCCCGGACGCAGATATTTCTGCCATATGCTGGAACGGCTTAAGAAGAAACAACATAAGGTTTTAATCGCAGCGATTAGAGAAAAAGACTATAGGCAAAAAGTGTGTTCGCAAGGAAGTATGGAAATCATTAACGAAACGAATGAGTTGGCAGATATGTTTTCAGAAATGAATTTGGGAAATGTCTTCACCATTGCGGAAGACACCTTTGCTGTGATTTCGGTAGAATCACAGGCAGAACTTTTTGCTCATATAGAGCAACTCATATATGAAAGAGGATATGGAAAAACATTAAAAGGGATTATTCTGAATCCATTTGGATATGAGGATATTTTAAAAGAGCTGGAACAACGCTTCTGCTTATGTGCAGATGGAAATATTTTGTTACCGGATATAGAAAGAGGAAACCCTATGATGAGATTGTTTTCAGAAGAGCAAAGAGTCCCCGAACAAAATTCCCCGCAGATAAAAAGAGAACAGGAAGAAACTTCTAGTGGAGATGAAGAATTGGATTTCCTTTCGATGCTGGAACAGAGGGAATATTTATGAGAAAGAAAATCCGATACTTACTTTTCATGTTTTGCATAATCCTAATTTTACTGCCTCAAACGGCGTATGCAAAGGAAAAAGATGCAGAGGAAAATGATATTTATGATTCGCTGCAGGAAAGCATACATAAGAATTGGGAAGATGGGTTTGCAGATCTTGAAGCTACAGATGAAATCGAAATAAAAGGACCATTGAGTGAACGTCTGTTAAGAGGCATTGCAAATGGTTTTTATAAACATTTAGTAGGAATAAAGGCGTGGTCACTTTTTATTGGGTTGATTTCTATCATTATAGGTATCTTCATTGCTGCAACAGCGAAGCTGAACAAAAAACTGAAAAGATTTGCCATATCTTTTTTTATAATTACGATTCCGGTATTATTATTTATTTTCGTATTTGGAATGACAAAATTAATTAGTATATTCAAATAAAAGGAGGAACTGAAATGAATACCTTACAAAATGCTGCAGATTTATTTTTACAGAAAGCAGGCAGCCGCCCGGCAGTTGCGGTATCATCCGGACAGATGAAAAAATATGAACAGGCATATAGAAGCGGAGAGTACATGATGCTGTCTTTTGCGAAAGCGGATTCTGTGACCGGAGATTTATCACTGATTGATGAAGATATTACGGTCATTATGCCGGCAGACCAAATTAGCGGAAAACCTTATGACCTGAAGTTTCGTGCACAGAAATTGGATGACATCTATTGTGTACGTATCATGAGCATTGATAATGCAAATCGGATTGTTTATGTCAGCCATCAGGAAGCCAGATTGGAAAAAAGACCAGAAATAGAGGCTGTATTGGAACGAAATATGAAAGAGAATACACCTGTTGCAGTAAAAGGGAAAGTCTTGAAAATCCAGACTAAGAATGTAAACGGAGAACAGGTAGATAGCGGGGTATGGTTAGATCTCTGTGGAGTAGGAATCCCAGGATTTGTTTATATTGGGAACTGGAAGAAGACATTTACGGAAAACCTTAGGGGTAAAGTTTTTTATGGGGATATTGTAGATGTACTTGTAACAGACCGAGTAGAACGGAAAAATGGAGTATATTATTTTGCGTGCTCCCGAAAAGAACTGGTGCAGGATCCCTGGGAAAGTCAGGAATTAAATGAAAAATATCATAAAGGGGATATTGTAAGAATCCGGTGCATCTCCAAACGGGAAAATAATTGGTTTGGACAGATTAACGGATTAGAAGATATCCAGGTATTTGCGGAATATCCTTCTTCAAAACATAATTTTGCAATTGTTCCGGGAATGGAATATATGGGCACGATTTATTATATCAATCCAGAAGAGCATTCCTTGAAAGCAAGAGTATTTCAGGCGCTTTCTTTTGAACAGCTTACTGAAGAAGATAATCAAGTAGAGAGTGAAGAAGCAGAAAGTGGTGAACAGCAGAGGGAAGAAAAGTACGCAGTGGAAGGTGAAGTAATAGAGGAAGACGAGGAGGTATAGACGTGCAGAATACAGGAGAAAACAGGGCGGCAAGGGATATTGTTGCCAGTATGGGCGAAAAAGTATTGTTTGCGTATCTTCCGGAGATGGAGATTAGTGTACCGGAATCAGATCGCCGGAACTCATTGGACAAGATTGCCTGCTATTACCATACAGAACAATTTGCATTGTCTGATTTATACATTGGGTATGCCGTATCCCTTTATCGGTATACAATACCAAAAGTGATAGCAGCAACTGTAAAAGTTTTTGGGAATTACTGGCCGAAGAAAAATGTGCCAAAGAATATTGACCGGGATGCACTCTTGAGTCGCATAAAAAAGATGTGCGGTATGGGAATGCTGCGCAGATTTGTATATCAGTTAAATGGAAACAACATTGTGCTTTATTCCACGACACCGGAATTTTCAAAAGTGATTTATCAAGCCCTTAAAATGAATACAGATGCGCGACCAGAGAAAGATATGATACCGCCCATTGAGATTTTGGAACGTGCAGCGACTTCCCTGGTCAGTTCAGAATTAATGGGAAGTCCTCATTTAAAAGCCTTTGATTTTATGCCAGATTGTCGGGACAGCGAAGGACGGCTTACTTTCAATGCAAAGTTGACGCATGAGATAAACGGACAGAATTATATAACCATCATAGAGCCTATCTTTTCACGGGTGGATTATAAACGGTTTACAAAAGAAGAGTGGGAAAGATTTCTTTTGCGAAAGATACGTGCGTTGCGTACCTATATGGAACAACTACAAGAAAAGGGAACGGTAAAAGTACAACTTATTGTGGTATGTGAAGATATGGAGGATTTCCGGAATGCAAGTGCCCGTATTTGCACGCTTTTTCCGGAATACATGATGGAACAGATCTATTACACTGCAGAAGGTTCCCTAAAAAGTGCAGACTATGATATCAGGCAGAGCCTTGTTCGAGTGACAACAGTAAAGCCGACAGGAGATGAAGGGATGAAAGTACCTACAAGTGTATCTTCTCAGTTGGCGTATGAGTTTTTCTGATTATGATGAAGAAAAAAGAGAAGATTGTGATTGCTGGGATTTTGTTTTTCGTTGTTCCGGAGATTTTGAAATATGGAATTGTAATGAAAGTGATAGTTGGAGGATTTTTAGTACATCAAATATATAAGTTATTTAATCGCAAATAGAAAGTAATGATTGGATAGGATAATAAAATGTAAGGAGAAGAAATGGCTTTAAATGAGGATATTATAAGGAGTGATCAGAATACAGAGTTATTGATATTATAGAAAGAGTAACAAAGAATAAATCAGAATATTATGAATGAATTGTAATCGGAAGATAAGAAAGTTATAAAAAAGTATTATTGTTGGTGTATGTGAAAATTCAATAGGTGATCTATACTCTTTATATTGTACCCAATATTTATCTGAAAGATGTTCGGAGATTTATTGGTATTGCTTCTTCCGTACAAGGTAGAATGAAAATGAACCTTTTGATACAGCGAATTTGAAGATATTAATAGCATATTTTTAATGGAATATTTAGGAAAATAAAAAATATATTAGGAATTAGCCGATTGTTATCTCTAGGAGATCCTCAAAAGGCAATATATGCAGATCCTGAGTATACATATTCGGAGGAAGAATTGGAAGTATTTAAAATTCTGACGATTGATACCTCATATAACGCAACCATTATGAATGAATTAAAGTGTGTAGAGAAGAATTTAGCTGCTGTAAGAGAGATGAAATTTCCGGATAGTGTGTCAGTGTTGAGTTTTGTAGCAAAAGAGAACTGCGAGATGTTTCCCGATTGGGAGAAGCTACATAGAGATGTGATTGGAAATATGGATATTTCAAAAATGGTTTTACTCGAGGGTGGACATTATTTACATTTTTCTTGTAAAGACACATTGGTTATAAATATAATTGACCAAATAAAAATAGAAGAATAAAAGAATATAGAGATATATTTATTGGAGAAATACTTAATATTTGAGTGTTTCTCCATTTTTATGTATTTACAAATGAGTCTTAACTAGTAGTAGAAAGTAAAAATTACGTACAACCACGCAAAAATTACAAAAAGGAAATTTTTTATTGAATTCGAATTATAATACATATATCAAATAACTAAGGGAGTTTTAAGCGGCTATTATATAAGCAGTTACGGCAAGACAAGTTATTTGATGTAATAAAAATAATAGGTAATTGCGAAACTAAAAATACGGTTGATGTGGAGAACTTTTAAATTTTTTAACAAAGTTATAGGCTTTGTAAAGAAAAAATAAGAAACATTAATAAAATTGAATAACAAAAAAAGTTGTCTGCATTTCCACAGAGACTGATACATATTGGAAACGGACATTTTGAGGAGATAATATTTCATTGTAATCAAAAAGACACTATTTTCAATGTTTTTAGAGTTTCGCAAACGCCTAAACAAAAATAAAAAAGAAAGGAGAAAATGCAGATGAATAAAGACTTTGATCTGAATCTTAAAGCAGACAAAAGCACAACTGAAGGACCTGCACCGCGTATTACAAGTGTTGCGTACTGTACACCAGGCTGCATCACAGGAGAACTGTGTGGCTCAAGTGAATGCGGCTTAACAAGAAATTGTACTGGATCTATCCTCTGTGCTTAACAGAAAGCAATCGATGAAAACAGTGAAGAAAGGAGAAAAAACAGATGAATAAAGACTTTGATCTGAATCTTAAAGCAGACAAAAGCGCAACTGAAGGACCTGCACCGCGTATTACAAGTGTTGCGTACTGTACACCAGGCTGCATCACAGGAGAACTGTGTGGCTCAAGTGAATGCGGCTTAACAAGAAATTGTACTGGATCTATCCTCTGTGCTTAACAGAAAGCAATCGATGAAAACAGTGAAGAAAGGAGAAAAAACAGATGAATAAAGACTTTGATCTGAATCTTAAAGCAGACAAAAGCGCAACTGAAGGACCTGCACCGCGTATTACAAGTGTTGCGTACTGTACACCAGGCTGCATCACAGGAGAACTGTGTGGCTCAAGTGAATGCGGCTTAACAAGAAATTGTACTGGATCTATCCTCTGTGCTTAACAGAGAGCAATCGATGAAAACTGTAGAAAGGAGAAAAAATAGATGAATAAAGACTTTGATTTGAACCTTAAAACAGATAAAAATACAACTGAGGGATCTGCACCGCGTATTACAAGTGTTGCGTATTGTACACCGGGTTGCATCACAGGAGAGCTGTGTGGCTCAAGTGAATGCGGCTTAACAAGAAATTGCACGGGATCTATTCTTTGTGCTTAGTTAAGAGGACATAAAGAGGTAAACAGTATGCATTTGGGAATATACCTAAATGCATACTGTTTATGAAAATAAAAGTGTTGTTAATAAATTTGTTTGATAGTCCCATAAGAAATGGTGCAGAGTTATATTTAAAATATTTTTGCACTGATTTTATGGGATATTTTAAATTATGAAAGATAGAGTTAGATGGTAACATGACTTTTAATCATAGAAGATACAAAATTATATAATATTAGGAGGTTGTTAGAAATGAAAGATTTATTTAATGATATTGGTTCCTTTATGGTAAGAACTCCCAGTTTTCCGGTTGATTTATTAATTGATAGTATTAATAAAAAGGAACTTGATAATAAAATGATAGAACTGGATTCAACAGAAGAAAAAGAACAGTTTAAAGAGGCTATTCTTGTTGCTAGTCATGACTTGTATGAAGCACTCCAGACATTAGAAAATGAAAAGGAAATAAAAGACGAGTATTTATTGAACTCGATATATAAGTATTTTAGTAGAAACTGTTCTAGATGTACACCTTTTGGGTTATTCTCAACAGTTGGTTTTGGGGAGATTACAACAGAAAAAACATCATTTGAATTGAAAAATGATGTTTTGCATAGAATGCCATTGATAGATTCGAATTGGTTGTTTAAAGTTATTTTCAAGTATGAAATACAATATTTAACTAAGTTGAAATATATACTTGATGATAGTGTTGCAATATATAGAAATAAAGCATTTTTGTTTGAATGTACCAAAAATGAAGAGGGGGAAAAAATTAATAAAAAAGCTGTTAATTATTCTAAAGCTTTTGAAATAGTCTCTGGCATTGCAAAAAAATTTGTTGGGTATTCCGACATTATAGAAAGATTAAAACAAGAATATGTAGATACAGATGAAGAGATTTTTCATACATATGTTCAATCCTTAATAAAAGAGGGATATTTAATATCTGATTTGCGTCCACCATTAACAATATATCAGCAGTTGGAATATTTTATCAAAAAATTAGAGGAATATGGTATTAACGCAAAAGATTTTATAGAAATCAAAAAACAAATAGAAGAGTATAAAATTGTACCAAAAGCTGAAAAAATAAAATGCTTATTGAAAATTTATGAGAATATGAAAGATGTATGTGAGTCTAAACATTATTTGGCAATTGATTCTTCCTTTTCTTATAATGATTGCAATTTAAACAAGGGAGTAGTAAAAAAGATAAATAGATTTATCGATCTATTTTTACAATTTAATTCACATGAATCATATGATTTATTAGGAGAGTATAAAAGTAAATTTATTGAAAAATACGGGTTGTCAAGATGCGTTCCTTTAGTAGAACTCGTTGACAATAATGTAGGATTGGGTTTCCCATCACATTATGATGGCGGATACGGGCTAAGAAATATTAAAGGAGAGTATGCAAATCCTTGGGTCAAATTTTTTGAACATAAATATATAGAAGCAATAAGAACAAATTCTATTATTGATGTTAAAGACGAAGATATACATTCCTTGCAAGTGGATAGGTTTGAATTGGATAAGCTACCTAAAGGAATGGAAATATACTTTAGCTATTATTTGGAAAATGGGCAAGAGGTTTTTCAGTTAAGTGATATATTCGGAGCGACATATGCAGGTAAATCGTTTGGTAGATTTTCTCATATGATGAAGGATTCAAAACAGTTTTTTGAGAATATAAATAAAGCAAGTGGGCTGGAAAGTGGAGAATTTTGTGAGTTTACTTTTTTGCCAGAAAATTTGTCTTCAGGAAATGTAATAAGGAATACACACGGATCGTCATATGAATTAAGTTTTGGAACAACAAACTCAAAAGAAACTGAACAACAATTTGAAATTAGTGATATTTTAGTAGGAATAGATAGAAATAAATTTTATTTGTGTTCGGCTACTAATGGAGAAAGAATATTTCCTACGGCTACGAACATGTTTAATCCACAACTAAAGCCTAAAATGTTGAGACTTATTGATGATATTGCTACTGATGGTATGAAATTTTATAATAAACCATGGAAGCATTTGCTTGATAAATTTAATTATATTCCTACAATACGATATAAAAATTTTATATTAGAGCAAGAAAAATGGATGGTTAGACTATCTGATTTGAAACTTAATAAACATTCTTCTTTTGAAGATTTTAAGATACGTTTTAATGATTTTTCTAAACAAAAGAATCTTCCAATCTGGGTAAGTATTGTGGAAGCTGATCAAAAATTATTAATTAATATTGAAGAGGATAGATGTTTATCTGTGTTACAAAAGATGATTGAAAAATCAGAGGTTACTCTTGAGCGATATAATACAGATGTAAAGCATCCACTGGAATTTCAGGGAAAATCATATTGTTGCGAATTAGTTATACCATTAGTCATGAATAGAGAATATGCAGCAGAACAAAATAGAGGGTATAAGCTTTTAAATAATTGTATTGAAAACCGAATTATAGAGCCGTTTGACGGTTGGTTATACTTTAAAATTTATGGTGTGGAAGATAATGTTGAATACTTATTAGGAGATGTTTTACTTGATTTTTTACAACAACTAGTAATCAATAAAGAAATAGAAAGTTATTTCTTTATTCAATATAAAGATCCAGATTTCCATCTGCGTTTACGTATTAGAGCTGATAAAGGAAAGCTATTGGCAGTTCAACCTAAAATATTAAATATTTTTAACCGACTTATGCAGGATTCGATTATTTCAAAATATAGCATTGATTGTTATGAATTGGAGTTAGAAAGATATGGCGGAAATATTTTGATGGATTTTGCACACCAGGTATTTTATAAGGATAGTTTAGGAGTTCAATCAATTATATATGAGAGAAGTAAGGGAAATATAAAAATTTCAGATGAAATGTTGGCATTAGCAATTATTTTCTTTCATGTACAACAATTTAGGCTGAGCCTAGATGAAATATATGAGTTTTTGAACTGCAAAGAAAATAATAAAAATTATCAAACTGAGTTCAAAAAGAACAAAGAGCAATATATGAACTTCGTAATAAAATATTTGATGAACGATGACCAGGAAGTAGAAATTGAATCTATTTGCAATATTCTATCAATGAAACACAAGGCTATGGAGGAGTATCTTAATAAAATAGAGGAACTTTATCCACAAAATAAATCTATCAAACTTAATATATTGGATAGTCTATTGCATATGAATATGAATAGATTATTTGGTCCTAACGTAGAATTTGAAAGAAAAATGCGAGGTTTAGCAAGACAAGCGTTTTATAATGTCTACAACAGAAATAAAAAGACAGGTTTTTTGAAAGGAAAAGAATATGCAGAAATTTAAATTGTTAAGTGTTTCGGAAATAAAAGAAATGCTTATTTCAATGAAAGTAATTCCGAAATCCATTAGAATTTTTTTTCATGTGAGTAAATGGATCTTTTTACTTACGGTTATAGTCAATATTGTGGCAGGAATTATCCCAGTCATATCTGTAAATATACTAGGAGAATTAATTAATTCAATGACAGCAATCAATCTGAAAAATTCGTTGACTATTTTAGCTGTTTATCTTGCTGTGTGTTTTTTTAGTAATATTATTTCGAGTACACAAAATTATTTCTTTTCTAAATTTCAATATCTTTTGGATTATGTATTATTAAACGATTTAATGCAAAAATGCGGGGATATGTCTTTAGAAGAATTTGAAAACTCGGAGGTACAGGATCAGATACAACATATACAATCACAAATTGGATTTAGACCATATAGTATTTTTACTGCATTGTTGACCTTAATAACATCTGTTACAACAATATTATCGTCAGCGCTATTAATAATAACATGGAATCCGCTAGCGATTTTGATGATTATCGGACCAGCTCTAATATTTTCAGTTTTTAATTTGTCAATAAGTAAAAGAGAATTCCAAACTGAAGAAAGAAATGCTAAAAAATCTAGAGGTATATGGTACTACGAATTTTTGCTTTCAAAAGATCAATCATTTAAGGAAGTAAAAATATTTAATTTGGCAAAGTACATAATAGATAAGCACAATGAACTGAAAAAAAGTATAATTAAGGAGAATTTATACAATGCAAAAGTGCATTGGATTATTTCGTTAGTATTTGATTTAGTTGAACAGATATGCATGGCAGTACTTATGATTCTAATAATTTTTTCAGTAATTGGTGGAAAGTTGTTAGTTGGTAGTGCGGTTGCCCTTCTTAGAGTTATAGGAATGGTATTTGATGGTTTTAATAATATTATGACTATCATTTATAGCATCAACCAAAACAGCTTATATATGATGAAACTTATCGACTTTATTAATAGACCAAAAGAGGGAGAAGACTATGAAAGAACAAATACAATTGATGAAATAAATACTATTGAATTAAAAAATTTAAATTTCAGTTATCCTGGAAATCCGAAGAAAATTCTTAAAAATATAAATTTAAACATTAATAAAGGAGAAACCATTGCTTTATTTGGAAAAAACGGTTCTGGAAAAAGCACTCTTATTAAGCTGCTAATGGGATATTATCTAGTTGATAAGAATATGATTAGAATAAATGGAATTCCATTAAATGAGATAAAGATAGAGAGTCTACATGAGTTAACGGGAATATTATTTCAAGATTATTGTAAATACGAGTTAACACTTAGGGATAATGTAGGATTTGGAAATATAAATGAGATTGAAAATGAATCAGACATTATAGAGGCACTTGAAAAAGCAGGAGTAGATTTTATATCTGATTTGAATCAACAGTTAGGAAAATGGTTTGCAGATGGAACACAGTTATCAGGAGGACAATGGCAAAGAGTAGCGATAGCACGTTGCTTTTTTAAAAGGGCACAGCTATATATTCTTGATGAGCCAAATGCAGCTCTTGATAAAATGGGAGAGAAAAAAATTATGAATACTTTCTTTGAGTTGACTAAAGATAATATTGGTATATTTATTTCTCACAAAATTGCACATGCAATGTTGGCTGACAAAATAATTTATCTTGAAAATGGAGAGATCATAGCAGAGGGAACACATAGTGAATTGCTAGAACGTTGCCCTTCATATAGAGAGATTTATGAGTTGGAATTCGATATATCATCTCAAGGAGGTTGTCAATGAAATTAACAAATGAAAAAATAGGTGAATTAGATACATTAGTTTTAAAGCTATCAAAAAAATTATCAAATGTTAGTTATGTCGAAGATGTTTTAAAGAAAAGTGGACTTGAATACAAAGAATATTCATTAGCTGTTTCATATCCAGCCCTTTGCATACTGTTTTCGGAACTTCAGGCACATTTTCCTGAAGAAAAATTTGAATTGGTTGCTCATAAATATCTGGAAAAAATTAATAATTCTTTTGAAACAAATGGGGTAGATGATATTTCTTTATTTGATGGATTAAGTGGGGTCGGATATGCAGCAGAGTGCATGTCGCAAAATGGAAAATTTTATCAAAGATTTATAGCTGGCCTAAATGAGAAAATCATAGAAAGAGTAGAGCAAAATATAATAGAATATAGAAAAAATCCGGTAAATGAGTTATTTTATGATGTTATGTATGGAATAACTGGTATAGGAAATTATTTACTGAATTTTCCTTATAAAGAAGAAATTAAAGATACTTTACGTAGTATTGTACTGTATATTATGGAGTTATGTGATCCTAATTATATTGATACTCCTAAATTTACTATTGATCCTCACGATAGTCCATTGTTTACAGCTATAAGAAATAAGGAGAAAAAATATGTTAACTTAGGAATATCACATGGTATTCCAGGAATGCTTTTATTATTAATCAAAACATACGAGGCAGGAATAGTTGTTCCGAAACAATTGGATACGATTAAGTTTGTAGCAATCTATATTTCAAACTGTTGTATAAAAAAGGAAAAAGAAATTTTTTGGGAGTCGCAAAAAATAGTAGGAATGAGTAATATAGGTGCTATTGCAGCCAGGGATGCATGGTGTTACGGTACTCCAGGGGTTTCGTATTCCTTATTACGTGCTTCTAAAATATTAAAAGATGAAGAAATGTTTCATCTAGCTGTTAATAGTATGAAATTGTCTATTAAAGAACGGCGAGAAATTATTTCTCCTACATTTTGTCATGGGCTTTCAGGATTGTGTTGTTTAGCAAGAAAATATTATGAGTATACTTCAGACGGTTACTTTTATGATGCGTATATGAACTTGCTTGGAGATATAGTAAATTTATATAATGAAGACGCTCCTTTTGGATTTAAGGATAAAGAAATAAAAAGAGGGAAAATAGTTAGTGAAGATGAAATAGGACTTCTAACAGGGGCGAGTGGAGTGATTTTGACAATTTTATCGTGTTATAGACCAGTTGCAACAAAATGGGATTCAATTTTTTTACTTTAAAATAATAAATCTAAGAGGAGCCTCAGGTTATGAAGGGCTCCTTTAGTTTTGGTGAAAACCACTTGCTTTATTTCACAAGCACTTGTACTATTTATATGAAAGAAATATAATAATTATTGATATTTTTATTAGTTAACAATATGTAATAAGAGGATGTGAATAGATGAATAAGGTTTTGATAATTGATGATGATATAGAACTTTGCACATTAATAAAAAAATGTGTTGAAAAGGAAAATGTATTGGTTAGTATAGCTAATAGTGGAACTGTAGGGATGGAGGTGGCAATAGAAAAAGAAAATGATTTTACTCTTATTATTTTGGATGTTATGTTGCCTGATGTAGATGGATTTCAGATTCTTCAAGAAATTAGAAAAGTAAATAATATCCCCGTGTTAATGCTGACTGCAAGAGATGACGAGGAAGATAAAGTTTTCGGTCTGCGGTTAGGAGCGGATGATTACTTGACAAAGCCTTTCAGCATTAATGAGTTGATGGCTCGTGTCAATTCTCTGATTCGGCGGTATACAACCTTAAATCCAGTAGTTGGAAGCGAAGCTGCTACAATGCTGCTAAAAGATATGGTAATCGATAAAAGCAATCGAACGGTAACTGTTCAAAATCTTCCAGTGGAGCTGACCGGCAAAGAGTTTGATTTACTTCTGTTTCTGGCATCCAATAAAGGACGAGTGTTTACTAAAAAGCAGATTTATATGCAGGTATGGGAGGAGGAATACGCCTTTGATGACAGTAACATTATGTCATTTATTAGTAAAGTACGAAAAAAGATTGAGCCAAATCCAGAACAGCCATTTTACATTCAGACTGTCCGGGGGGTGGGATACCGTTTCAACAAGGAGGCATGAAGATGGAATTTAAACTTTACCTATTGATAGCTTTAGTTCTTGCATTGTTGATAATTGGCTGTCTTTTAGCAAAGCTTTACAAGGTTCGAAACCAGATTTCTCTTATTAAAGATGCCCTGACAGATATAAAGAATGGGAATCTGAATCATCGTGTGTTGGTACGGGAAAATGACTTGACAAAGCAAATCTGCTATGATATTAACGAAGTTGCTATGAGTAGCCAGTCACGTCTTATCCGGCAGAAGCAGTCTGAACAGGCGTATAAGCGGCTTATGACAAGCCTCTCTCATGATGTGAAAACTCCGCTTGCCTCTTTAGTAGGTTATTTGGAAGCTGTGGAAAGCAAGATGGTAACAGGGGCTGAGCAGGAAGAATATATTCGGGTGGCGACAGAAAAAGCCTACCATCTGAAAGACTTTGTGACTGCCCTGTTTGAATGGGTAAAACTGGATGCTGGAGAGCAGATTTTTCATTTTGAGGTTTGCGACCTCAACGAGCTTTCTCGCGATATTATGGCCGATTGGGTGCCGTTGCTGGAAAACCACAATCTTACCTATGAAATTGAGATACCCGAAACGGAATATATGACAAGAGTTGATCCCACAGCTTACACGCGTATTCTTAATAATCTGCTGCAAAATATTCTGACGCACAGTGCTGCGAGCCAAGTCTCCCTGACTGTGACCGAAATGGACCAGCAGGTAAAAATCATGATGGGTGATAACGGAAAAGGAATTTCCGCCTCGGATCTTCCATATATCTTTGATCGGCTGTATCAATGTGACCACTCCCGAGCTGCCAGAGGGAATGGGTTGGGTCTGGCCATTGCAAAAGAATTGGTAAGTGTTCATAATGGCACCATTACCGCGGAGAGTGTTCTGAATATCGGTACTACCTTTACCATTGTACTTCCGAAAGCCCTGTAATCATACAGGACTTTTTTGTGAAAAGCAAGGTTAAAACAAGGTTTCGGCAAGGTTATGGCAAGGTTGGTGTTTTATACTAGTATTGTGGTTGGAAATATTGGTATTACAATTACGGAATTACTATATGGAAAGCGAGGAAATAAGTATGAGTGATTATTTAATTAAAACAAAACAGCTAACAAAAATATATGGAGATCAGACTGTTGTTAAAGACGTAGAACTTCATGTGAAAAAAGGGCGGATCTATGGGCTATTGGGACGTAATGGAGCTGGAAAAACTACTATTATGAAAATGATTTTAGGTCTGACCCCTATTACATCTGGTGAGGTAAATGTGTTCGGTTGGAATATCAAGGGGCGTGAGAAACGTATTTATCCCCGCATTGGGGCGATTATTGAAACACCCGGGTTTTATCCTAATTTGACAGGTACAGAAAACCTTGAAATTTTTGCAAGACTACGTGGAACTGCCGGCCCTGATGCAGTAAAGAATGCCTTGAAAGTAGTAGGATTGCCTTATAAGGATAAAAAGTTATTTAGTAAGTACTCCTTGGGAATGAAACAACGGCTTGGTATTGCCAATGCCATTCTGCATGATCCGGAGTTGTTAATCCTCGACGAGCCGACTAATGGACTTGATCCTATTGGTATTGCAGAGATGCGGAACTTTATCAAACATTTAAGTGCAGAACGTGGAAAGACCATTTTAATTTCCAGCCATATACTTTCCGAGATCGCACTTCTAGCGGATGATATTGGCATTATTGACCGCGGGGTTTTGCTAGAGGAAACTACGATGAAAGCCTTGGAAAAGAAAAATCGGAAGTACATCTTGCTTCGGGTAAGCGACATGTCAAAGGCCATGCTGATTTTGGAACAGGAATTTGGTGTGACAGAGTTTGATATGTGTGATGGTCAAACATTGTGCCTCTATGACACTTCTTTGGATATGGCTGCGATTAACAAGGCACTTTTTATGCATGATGTTTCCGTTATTAGTTCTCAACTCTGCAATGATACTTTGGAGGACTATTTCAAAAGAATTACAGGAGGTGAGGGAATTGCTTAATCTAGTTCAGACAGAATTCTTGAAACTGCGGCGTAAGAAAATGATTTGGTTTATGCTGCTAACTGCATTTATTATGCCATTTTTTTCTTTTGTCTACTTTAACTATTTGGGGGCAGACGACATTGATCCGGTGGTATTTTATAAGTTGTCCGCTTTTGGATATACTTCTTTTATCATTCTTCCCTTTGTGCTGGGGGTATTTTGCATTGTACTGATGCATGATGAAAATCGTTATGATATGCTGAAACAGCTTTGGATTGTTCCTGTTAGTAAAATGGGGTATTTTTTCAGCAAGTTTATGGTTGTACTTGTTTATTCTATTATTTTTATGTTGATTACAGCAGTAGCATCGATTTTATTCAGTGTTTTGCCTGGATTTGTTGCTTTTGAATGGCAGAGTGTTTGTTTTTTGGTAGAAAGGTGTTTGGAAATTGCCATATTGACGGCATTCGCTGTTATGCCGATTTTAGCCGTTGCTACCTCCCGAAAGGGTTATATTTTTCCTGTTTGCATGACATTGCTGTATGTATTTCTTGGTTTTTTTATTACATCAATCAGTATGTATCTGCATCCTGTATCCAGTATTTCCGTTATTATTGCAAGAGGTGGAAATATTCAGGGGCTTACTTTTGCACAGAATATCCATGTTCCTTTGGCTTTATTCTGCATCTTTATTTGGACTGTACTGTCTATGTTACTTGCTACTTTTTCGCTTCACAAAAGGAAATGAGGTGGTTTGATGTTAAAAATGCTTTGGGCGGAGTGGAGAAAACTTCGCCGTTCTAGTATTCTTTTAATTACTATTTTTGCAACGATATTGATTGCTATTATCGTATTGGTAGCAGGGCGGGAAACAACTGTAGAGGGTTTTTATTTGAGTGATGCAGGTTGGTACATGACAATGGTACAGCCGTGGGCAACCATGTTTGTTCTACCAGCTATCATAGCTATGCTAGGAAGTTATATGATCTGCCGGGAAGAACAAGACGATACATTGAAATCCTTGCTACTAATCCCCGTTAATGAAACAGCATTAACCGCAGCAAAAATGATTATAACATTTGTTCTTAGTATTTTAATTTATTTGCTGCTGTTTGCCATTACCCTTGCCGTAGAACTGATTTTGCATCATGCGGATTTGTCTATTGGGATGGTACTATTTTTTTTAAAAAGCTATTTGCTGGAGGGCATTGGTGTATTCTTGGCGGTATCTCCAATTATTGCTTTAGTATCCTATATCAAAAAAAGCTATTGGTTGGCTTTGCTGTTGGCAGAAATTTATTCTTTTGCTGGACTATTTATGAGTATGTCTAGTCTAACAAAAACATTTTATCCTATTACTGCATTGTTAGGTGTAGCTGGTTATTATGACACGACAATTGCCAATCTGCTCGAAAGTCTCTTAGTTTTATTGTTATGCGGTTGCTTAACTGCGTTTATATTAGTATGGCACCGATACAGAGGAAAGAAGGAAAGAAAGTATGGCAAATAAAATATATCGTTCAAGAAGTGACAAACGGATTGCTGGTGTATGTGGTGGTATTGCACAATATTTCAATATTGATTCTAAATTTGTGCGTTTAATATGTGCTACGTTAATTCTGATTTATGCAAGTGGTCTATTGGTGTATGTTATCTTAGCAATTTTTATACCGAAAGATCCAAAGCGCTAAACGTATTTTTGTGATTTTATACGAGAGGTATCAAATGAAAAAACGAACATTTATTATACTTTTAATCATTATCCTATTTTTTGAATTAATACAACACTACAGAGAAACGCAACCTAATTCAGAGAATTCAAAAGGAATGGTAGAGAGATTGACAGAATGGGCGGATAAGCTCGGGTGGAACCCTAAATAGACATAACAAATGTTTTTAGGTGCTGACAACAAATGTCGTTAAATAGAATTTTTTCCATATCTGATTACATTACAGTGACTTTGCTCAAAACCATTGTTTTGCAGACCAGCATCATCTTATCAATGACTTTCGGAAGGTGTCCCATTTGATATAGTCCGAAATAGGATTAAGTTTCCGGGTATGCCAAAACGCTATGGCACTCATCGATTGCATGCTTTATATCTTCGGTTTCTAGCAGGGGAAAAATGAGCGATAAATCAATTTTGGTACGGAGGTAAAAACTTGATCTAAGAAACTATCGGTTTCCGCTATGTTCGGCTGCTTTCAATATTTTTCGTGCCGTAAGGGGGATTAACATGAGGGTAGCATCCCCACCTTTTTACTACCTACAACATCACAAAAGGCAAAAATGATGGAAAATTAGGCTTCTTTTTTTGACACAATGACTTTTGATAGGCGGTTTGCTGACTGCACTGATTTTTTGATATATGCTTTATTAATAAATTACAAGTGGTATCTTCGACAGAAGCTATTGGAAAGGCACTTCAGGTGGGGTATATGTCTCCATGTAATGCTATAAAAATAAGATGAAATTCTAGGATAATTCAAGATAAATTGTTAATTGAAATTAAGGGGGGGGGGTAAAAACAATGTCATTAAGTTAAAATGATGTAAATGGCAATCCAAAACAAAAATATACAAATCAGAGTATATCTAATTCGGGTATGCTCTGATTTTGTATTACAAGAAAAATTTCGTTTGATTTTTTGATAGCACAATAACTCCTTCGGAATCGGAGGAGTAAAAAAGATTGAATTATTTCTGATTTATGCTAATCTATAATTGAATGAAACCACACATGTACTGACAGAAACTCGCTGTCGTTTTCGGTTGGGTCTTATTGGGAGTAAGAATCGTTGAATTGTGGCTTCAATATCATAAGGAGGCTCCTTTCCTTTGTACCTGAAAAAGTTCAAACAGATTTTGGTAGCCTGCGTGAAATTGATCTGTAGTTTATACTTCAGATCTTTTTCTTTTGGTTTTACATGTTGAGCAATCAACATGCTAAAGTTGTACATAACTAATCTTGCGTATATTTCCTGTAAAATAGAATTCTCCTGTTTAGAATGAAATGCTGACAATCCAAGAATATATTTCAATTCTCTGAAGCCAGTTTCTATTCCCCATCTTTGATGATAGATTTCTTTCAAATCTTCCATTGAAAATATTTCTTCTGGAAGGCTCGTTGCAATAACTTCATATGTATTGTCATCTAAAAGGAATCTGACAAACCGTATTGTTATCTCATAATCAGGACTTTTGCTATTTTCAATATAATCAAACCGGGACTTCTTTGAAAGATACTTATATTTTTCTGTGTTAATCGCAGCTGGACCAGAGAAATGTCTGGTTAATACCACCCGTTTTGTAATATCATATTCCTCTGTTTTAGGAAGATTTAACCCAGAAACCATACAGGAATTATCAGAATCTCTGACTCTTACAACATAATCAAAAAGTCTCTCTTCAATATGAGCGAAAAGATTATAGTTCTCATAACCACGGTCTGCCATGATTATAACAGGATGTTTTTCACTGATTCGATCCACAAGTTCACATGCTGCACCTGTTTCGTTTTCGTGCAATCCCTTTTGAACAATGACATCCAAAAAGCTTTTACTACAAACATCAAAAAGTGCATTCAAATGGAGGGTCGAAAAATGATTATCCCCCATAACATTATCTTCTTGAGAGTTGTAAGGTAGTGAAAAATCACTTCCATCAATTGCAAGTAAGCGATAATTTTTATAAAGGACAGGTTTTTTAAATGTACATTCATTAAAGCGATAAAACAAATGTTCTAAGGCAGTGTAACTGAGTTTTTTTCTTTGTTGGACAAATGCTGACACAGTTGGAAACCCTTTCCTATATTCAAAAAATTCTCCTATCTCATGCCAAGACTGTTGCTTCCAAAAGAAAGAATAAATTGAATCAACGTAGAAAAGTTAAATTTACTTTTACCACAAAAGCCGGTTTTCCTGAAAGATTAAAGATGTCAGAAGAAAGCGCCATTTCATCAATAATCTTTAGTAAACAATTTTTAAGTTCATTAGCGTGTGTATTCACGACGTCACCTCCTATAAACAAGGGGCTTCGCCGCAATTTTTTTGATATTTGTCAACCATTTTTTTAAAATCACAAAAAAAGAGCAGGGTACATTTTTCTATATACCTTGATCTATAAGAGAATACATTTTTAATATCTTAACTTAATGACATTGGGGGTAAAAAAACTCCCCTAATAGAAAAATCGCCCAGACCGTGAAGTCTGAGCGATTTTTTGGTATAATG
>OBWE01000207.1_pt1 | contig 44766 bp, 42 predicted proteins | sample 1476251 | NCBI WGS metagenome assembly OBWE01 (sample SAMEA2580037, study PRJEB22360) | human gut metagenome | biome: human gut; feature: human-associated habitat; material: faeces | place: Denmark | collected 2008/2010
CAAGAGTTTGTTGTTCCTAAGTCAATACCAATAATTTTTCCCATGATCGTTATTCTTTTTATTTATTATTATTCAATTTCTTTTTGTCCGGTTGTTTTCTTTCTCTTTGTAAGGGCTTTCAAACGGACGCTGATTAAAAAACAAACCATGTGCCAAAAAGAAATCGGACGAATACGTGACATATTTTCTGCCAAAACGACAGTTTTAAATCGAAATGACTGCTGTCAAGTCACATAGAAGCCAGACAGCTATCGACTCATTAAACAAATGGAAACGGCTCTGGTTCAATAAAGCAAAAGAATAGATCATAAAGGAATAAAAAATATGCCTGTATCGTTATGTGCGACACAGGCATACCTATTTAATATAATACGTATATCTTACTTTTCAAGTACAATCACCAATGCATTATTTGCGTCATACAAACCGATTCCGCCACCGGAAAGTTTATCGAACGACTTCACTTCATTCATTGCTTTCAGAATCTTACCTTCCACTTCCATATCAGGGCAAGCCATCATTGTGCTAGCCACCCCAGGGAAAGAGATTGATTTAGCATTAGTAGTGCTAGTTTCAAAACCACCATTAATCAAGTTACATCCGGCATTGCCATGAAGTGTTTTCTTTTTCACATCAAAAGCAATGAAAGGTTGCTTTTCCATTCCCGAAGGAATTGCTTCACCATTCACTTCCTTTATTTTCCATTCTCCGTTCAATACTGAAAGTTTCACGTCAGCCTCCTTTTTTTCAAGAACTACAACCGGACGATTAGACTCATTGCAAAGAAACATTTTATCCTTACCGGCTTTCTTATACCCTTTCACCTGTGCAAGCGCACCTAACACATTTCTCTCGGTAGTCATGTCCGGACACATCATTCTGGTGCTAGCCATTCCCTTAAGCTCCATACTGCCCGGCTTGGCATTCACGTCAAAGCTACCCATCATACGGTTGCATCCACTGTTACCGGATACTCTTCCGGTCGCTGTATCAAAAGTAATAAAGGGAAGAGTTCTGCTTTCGCCCGGAGTTACTTTCGAGCCGTTAACTTCTATAATATTCCACTCACCATTGATTGAAGCCAATGGGACTGCCTTCTCAACCGAACGGCATGAAAACATTGCAAGTACTGTGCTGGCAATGCAAATTGAAACGAATACTTTCTTCATTTTGTTATAACGTTTAAGTTAAAATCGGGGGCAAAGATATCAAAAAGATTGGGAAATACCATCTAATGCGATATAAAATACATACATTTGCCATTATCTATAAAACAAACAATAAGATTACATAGTTCATCTAAAGTAAATAAATATGAGAACAATCGTCCTATTTCTAATCCTGCTTGGTTGTGGTACCTCTCATATCACAGCGCAAAATGATTATCTTGTCACTACTATTCCCAATCAGGAGGATCCTCTAAGTGAAGAAGAACAGTTCATAAAAGAGAACTTCCCACTGCAACTTTTATGTAAATGGACACCCGGAATGAAATTCATGTTTATTCCATCCGGACGTGACATGTTCCTCCCCACCCTTTCGGTGTATGAGACAGAAAAAGGAGCAGATAACAGCGTTTTGAAACACAAGATTCTTACTTTCGCCGGATATGAAGAAAAATCTCAAAAACTATCAAATGACATGAGCTATTCCACTCGACTCATCTTCGAATGTGACGGAGAAAAATATTATTATGAGATTAAAAATACACGTCCGGATGAAATTTGCGAAAAGAATCCTCGTGCCTATATCAACGGATTAGTTAATCTGAAAGATGTAGACACGGCAAAAGATTTACTGACAGGCAGAAAGATATATGTTCAGTCCGATATGGCACAGGTGGACGATGCCAATAGTTACTCCGGATATAGGGAAGTGTCTATTCCGGTCAACACCGAAGCAACCATTACCGCCATAGGAGTTGGCAGTCAGGCATATCCCGTGAAAATCATATTTCAGGATTCGCAGGGACATACCTATTATCTGGAAGTAGCTCTTTCCCGCACTAATTCCGGTATGGACGTGAGCGATTTCCAAGCTGAAAAGAAAATGAGATATTTTTCCAACGCCATCAGTTTCAGTAGCAAAAAGTCCGGAAATCTGGAAACCTTGAAAGACAAATATATTGATCTGACCGTCTATCCGAAACGGACATTGGCTGTAAAAAGAGTCTTCAACCTTGAAAACAAGCAAATGGAAAACCGCATACATTTGCCTCGCTACACTGTTTTGAAAATAAAAGAAGTAAAAATCTCCGGTCCGGGAAGTCTGGTTATCCTCTCACTGGAGGATCGGCATGGATCACTTTATGAAACAGAGGTTGACCTAAAATATGACGTTATCGTCAAAAACGAGAATTATATTGAAGACCTTTTCGGATTTGGAGACATCCATCAGAAGTATCCGGCTATCACAGATAAACGTTGGGCAATCATCGCACGGGGTGATTTGGAAGAAGGTATGAACACCGACGAATGTCGTCTGTCAATAGGTGATCCTGTAGAAATACAGTTAAAAAAAGACAGTCGTTTCGAAACTTGGTTCTACAACGGAAAAACGCTGGAATTTGAGAGTGGCATCTTGCAACGTTTCAAATAAAAAGGAGTAGCGACGCGGTGATTATCTGAAAATAATCACGTATATTTGCCAAGCTAACAATTCTAAAATCTTAATTTTTGATTTATAATTTATTAATTAAAAGAAATGGGTAGAGTTCTTATTATCGGTGCAGGCGGTGTTGGTACTGTCGTAGCACACAAAGTGGCACAAAATGCCGATGTATTCACAGACATCATGATTGCCAGCCGTACAAAGGAGAAATGCGATAATATCGTCAAAGCTATAGGCAATCCCAATATAAAAACCGCCAAAGTGGATGCGGATAATGTAGATGAACTAGTAGCTTTAAGCCGGAAATGGTAATCAACGTTGCTCTTCCTTATCAGGATCTTACCATTATGGAAGCCTGTCTGAAGGCGGGTGTCAACTACCTGGATACAGCCAACTATGAGCCGAAAGATGAAGCTCATTTTGAATACAGCTGGCAATGGGCTTACCACGACCGTTTCAAGGAAGCAGGTCTGACTGCCATTCTTGGTTGCGGTTTCGATCCGGGAGTCAGTGGAATCTACACAGCCTATGCAGCCAAACATTATTTCGACGAAATCCAATATCTGGATATCGTAGACTGTAATGCAGGAAATCATCATAAAGCATTTGCCACCAATTTTAATCCGGAAATCAATATCCGCGAAATTACTCAGAACGGACGTTATTACGAGAATGGTCAATGGGTGACAACCGGTCCGCTGGAAATCCACAAAGATCTGACTTATCCTAATATTGGTCCACGTGATTCCTATCTTCTTTATCATGAAGAACTGGAATCGTTGGTCAAGCATTTCCCGACTATCAAGCGTGCCCGTTTCTGGATGACTTTCGGACAAGAATATCTGACTCACTTACGCGTGATTCAGAATATCGGCATGGCCCGTATCGATGAAGTTGATTATAACGGAACTAAAATCGTACCATTACAATTCTTGAAAGCAGTATTGCCTAACCCACAGGATTTAGGTGAGAACTATGAAGGTGAAACCTCTATCGGTTGCCGTATCCGTGGCATCAAAGACGGAAAAGAACGTACTTACTATGTCTACAACAACTGCAGCCATCAGGAAGCTTACAAGGAAACAGGTATGCAGGGAGTCAGCTACACCACCGGTGTTCCGGCTATGATCGGTGCCATGATGTTCTTCAAAGGCGAATGGCAACGTCCGGGTGTAAACAATGTAGAAGAATTTAATCCGGATCCGTTCATGGAACAGCTCAATAAGCAGGGACTGCCTTGGCATGAAGTGTTTGATAAAGATCTGGAACTATAATAGAACGAGTCAGAATGAAGAATATAGGAGATAAAGCACCGGAAGTATTAGGTATCAATGAAAAAGGTGAAGAGATCCGCCTAAGTGCTTATAAAGGAAAAAAGATAGTACTGTATTTCTATCCGAAAGACAGTACATCGGGGTGCACGGCACAGGCATGCAGTCTGCGCGACAACTATTCCGAACTGCGTAAAGCCGGTTACGAAGTAATCGGTGTCAGCGTAGACAGCGAGAAGTCGCACCAAAAATTCATCGATAAGAATAATCTTCCTTTTACGCTGATAGCCGATACGGACAAAAAGTTGGTAGAAGAATTTGGTGTATGGGGAGAGAAAAAGCTGTATGGACGTGCCTATATGGGAACCTTCCGCACTACTTTCCTGATCAATGAAGAAGGAATCATAGAACGGATTATCACTCCCAAAGAAGTGAAAACCAAAGAGCATGCCTCACAGATTTTAAATCAATAAATCCATTAATTACAAGAATAAGGTATGGCAAAGAAAGACGAACTTAATTTTGAAACAGATAATAAAATGGCATCAAGCGAAAAACTGAAAGCCTTACAGGCTACCATGGAAAAGATAGAAAAGAACTTCGGTAAAGGTTCTATCATGAAAATGGGTGATGATAGTGTTGAACAAGTGGAAGTGATTCCTACCGGCTCCATTGCTTTAAACGTGGCACTTGGCGTAGGAGGATATCCTAGGGGAAGAATCATCGAAATCTATGGTCCGGAATCTTCCGGTAAAACGACTCTGGCTATTCACGCCATTGCCGAAGCACAAAAAGCCGGTGGTATCGCCGCTTTTATTGATGCCGAACATGCCTTCGACCGTTTTTATGCAGCGAAATTAGGCGTGGATGTAGACAATCTCTGGATTTCTCAACCGGACAATGGAGAGCAGGCCTTGGAAATAGCCGAACAGTTAATCCGTTCTTCCGCTATTGATATTATTGTTATTGACTCCGTAGCAGCATTAACTCCGAAAGCAGAAATTGAAGGCGACATGGGTGACAATAAGGTAGGTTTGCAGGCACGTCTGATGTCACAGGCTTTGCGTAAATTGACCGGTACAGTCAGCAAAACACGTACGACTTGTATCTTTATCAACCAGCTCCGTGAAAAGATTGGCGTCATGTTCGGTAATCCGGAAACAACGACAGGTGGTAACGCATTGAAGTTCTATGCTTCTGTACGTATAGATATCCGTGGCAGCCAGCCAATCAAAGACGGTGAAGAAGTTCTTGGTAAACTGACTAAGGTGAAAGTGGTGAAGAACAAAGTAGCACCTCCTTTCCGCAAAGCAGAATTTGACATCATGTTTGGTGAAGGTATTTCTCACTCCGGAGAAATCATCGATTTGGGCGCAGAACTGGGAATCATCAAAAAGAGCGGTTCATGGTATAGCTACAATGACACTAAACTTGGTCAAGGACGTGATGCAGCCAAGGTATGTATCAAAGATAATCCCGAACTTGCTGAAGAACTGGAAGGATTGATCTTCGAAGCCTTGAATAAAAAATAAGTTGTTTCAACCGATTCAACTAAGAATAAATAATATAAGCTGTCTCAAAACATCGGATGAGACAGCTTATTTTTAGCTTAAACATAAAAATGTCCCCTATCTGAATTTGTACTGTGAGAATTCAGATAGGGGACATTTCTTTCACTTTTTATATGAAATAGATATAGGCTAATGTACTTAAACTAATAACTACCCATAACAAAACGCCTTGGATCAAAGGTTTGACACCGACAGATCTTAGAACATCCAAAGAAAGGGAAGCGCCTATAAAAAACATGGTAATAGTTAATGTCTTGCGTGCAATTCCATTGATGGCAGCACCCAACTGTGGCACGCCATTCAGTAAATATGTATTCGCAATCATAGCCAGAATAAAGAAGAAAATAAACCAAGGAATACTTATCTTCTGTCCTTTACTTTTAAATATAAAAGAAGTGGCGAATGCCATTGGTATGATCCAAAGAGCACGGGTCAACTTGATAGTTGTAGCAACCTTCAGTGCTTCTTCACCATAAGCGGCACCTGCTCCCACCACAGAACTGGTATCATGAATAGCAATGGCAGCCCACGTGCCAAACTGATGTTCGGTCATATCCAAAGCATGTCCGATAGCCGGAAAGATAAAAAGCGCAATAGCATTCAGAATAAAGATCGTTCCCAATGCCACAGACATTTCACTGTCTTTGGCCCTCAGCACCGGCCCTACTGCCGCAATAGCACTACCACCACAGATAGCAGTTCCCGAACTAATCAGATAGGAAGTATTTCTGTCTATCTTGAAAATTTTACGACCAATAAACCAGCCGATGAGCAACGTGCCTACCACAGAAATAACAGTGAACTCCATCCCTTCTTTACCAGATGCTAAAGCCGACTGAAGATTCATACCGAATCCCAATCCTACTACAGAATATTGCAGCAAATATTTAGATGTCTTTTTATTAAATTTGGGATGTGCCTGTCCGCAGGTTAATGCGAAAATAAGTCCGAGAAACAAAGCTACCGGAGGAGTCACCCATGCGGACCATGCTTGTAAACCAGGAATATAATCTAAAAATAAGAAAAAAGTTAAAGTAGAAAGTATTGCAACGTAAATTGTCTTGTTGTTGGTTTGCAACGTTTTTGTAGCGGTTGAAATCATTTTTTTATCTTTTTATAATTTTGCGGGTGCAAAGGTACGGCAAACAATCAAGACAAACCAATTGTTTCTAATTATGTATTATAACTTTTTGTTATAGTTACTTCTCTTATTGTTACATTATGCTCCTACGATGTCCTTTCCAAATGGTGATAATGCTAACGCAGCCAACTTAAAGTGCTGCAAACCAAAAGGTATCCCAATAATAGTGATACATAGGACAGCTCCAAAAACCAGATGTGACAGACAAATCCAAATACCACCCAAAAATATCCATAAAACATTCATCAGTATATAAAGGCATCCGCTTGAACGCCCACCACTCCTTACTTCTTTTCCAAAAGGGCACAAAGCAAGTCCAGCCAACTTCAATGTTTGCATACCGAAAGGTATACCTACAATTGTAAGCATCATCAATATACTTGAGATTAAGTACTCCACTGCCGTAAAAATACCGCCAAGCAATAACCATAACAAATTCATTAAACAGCCCATAAGTATCAGTTCTAATATTTATTTAGTATTTTCTTTGTTGTCTCATCCGGCCTACCTTGAAAATACAGATCGATTACCTTCTGAAATAAATCATCAGAAGCAGCTTCATTAAAAAGTGTCATACACGACAGCACTTTCATTGCGTCCAATCCTCCGAATACATCTACCGCAGTCTTACCTTTCAGTTGCAAAAATACTGTTGTTATTTCACGGAGTCTCACTCCCAAAATGGGATGAGCAAGATATGTTTCGGCCTCCTCGTTACCACAGATTCCATAATACTGAGAATTATAGCTCATCCCCAATCCTTTTAACTGAGGAAATATGTACCAAATCCAATGAGAATATTTTTTCCCATTTTTCACTTCTGCAAGTGCTTGGTTATAAACACCTTGCTGGGCATCTAGAAAACGCTGTAATTTATAATCTACCATATATATCTTCTCATACCACGTTCTTGATGTATACAAAGATATGTGTATTTTGCATATAATTGATAGATTATTCTAAAAAAGAACACGAATCAATCCTTTAGCAATCTAAAGATATCTTTGGATTACTAAAGGATTAATGGAAGAAATGTAATTCCGAAATAAAAATTACTCTTTAACAGGTCTAATTGCCATTTTAATCATACTTGCATTCCAACTAGCATTATAATAATAACTTGTAGAATTATAATAGAAAACATAGCCAAAACGTCCATAAGTATCACCGTAAGATTCTCCAACCCAATAATAACCACTATTCTCGTCCACTAGCTGTGTAGCTCCTGCTGGTCCACTTGCCGGAAGCATATAACCCGTAGAGGGTAAAAAGATGCTATTTCCGTTACTACCTGTTACTTTCATACCACTGACTCCGTTTATTGTTGCTCTTGTCCATGTACATTTCTTAATCAAATCTATTTGCTCAGCCTTATTGGGCAATCTCCATGAGCCTCCCCACATTGCACGTGCTATGTCATATTTGCTTCCACAGATATTATCAATATTAGGAGCCTGATAATCAGGCATAACTCCTACATTATCAGCATCTCCCCATAGAAAATAGCCACCTTTCTCCGAAGATGTCATTGCTCCCAAATTAAATGAAGCCCACCTCACACTAAGTCCTAAATTTACAGCTTTATAAAGTGATTGTTCTCCCAAAGGAATAACTATTTCTGTTCCATCTTTGAGTATTAATCTGAGTTCATCTTCCGTTGCCTCTACAGATTCAAAAAATGAATCACCATCCATTCCAGAAGCTTTAACTGCCTTCCCATATTCGTCAAGCAATTTAGAATAAGTATAACCTTTATCATAGCTTATGATCCAATATCCATCAGAGTCTACTTTCAATAGTGGCGTGATAGCATCCGTTCCTGATGCAGGAATCTTGTTTCCATCACTATCATTAAGCCATGTTGTTTCACCATTAATAGTTTGTACCCAATAGTATTTGCCATTATAATAACGAACATTGATCACTGGAGCATCCTTTCCATCAACTCCATCTTTTCCATCTGAAACCGTGATATGAGAACCATCTGAAAATGTGAGTGTATAGCCATCTCCCAATGTAGTAACATTAGTTAGATATAACCTATTTTGAAGTACCCCTACTAAAGCACTAATTGATGTAATATCATTATTCAATGCTTTCAATCGGTTCTCAATAGAGGTCACTCTGTCATCTAAAGAATTAACTCTATCCCATAATTCACCATCGTCGTATTTGCTACATGCAGTTACGCACATTAATAATAACACTAATTGACAAGTAATTCCAAATGCTTTCATATCTTTATTTTTTAAAATTAGCAACTCAAATAAATAGCCATTAAACAAACTTCCAATGAATCTCGTTTACATATTATGCCTAAAGCAATCATCACAATATTTCATTATTAATCCAGAATACATTATATTGAAAAAAAATAATTAGTCAAATCACATTATACATAATACATATTTCAGATAATAAATTAAATCATTCTTCAATTATATTTTTAAAATCTTTCCATTCATTTGTATTTTGATAAATAAATGAAGATTTTTTAGGGACATATAAAATACATTTTTTTTTATCCACATCCCTAAACACCCATTGTCCCAATCTCGGAGGATTTGGTCCCTTTTTACAATGTATTTCCTTTAATCCGAGACAAAAAGCAAATGCTTGATTGCCTATTAACATTAAACTACTAGGCAAAGTTATTGTTACCAACTTAGCACATCTAGAAAATGCTCCATTATCTATCTCCGCAACACTTTCTGGAATTTCAACAGAAATTAAACTAGAATCATAACAACTTGTACTAAAAGCCTCACCATCAATAAATGTCACCCCATAAGGTATGGAATAGCTCAAAGACTTACCTTCCGGAAATTTCCAAAGTTTAGCCATATCCTTACTAAACAAAACTCCATCAACAGACATCAAATACAAATTATCTGTAGCAACATTTATTTCCTTCAACTTTTTACAATCTCTAATTGGTCCGTCACCTAGATTAGTTAAGCGTCCTGTAATAGATATTTTAGCCAAATTATCACAACGATCAAAAGCACAATATTTTAGTATAGTAACACTTTCTGGTAATATTATAGATTCTAAAGAATGACACTTGTAAAACATTTCGGAAGATATTGTATTATTTTGAGTTAGATATGCTTTAACATCTGCACTATTAGCATTTCCTGCATAATAAAAATCCCCCCCATTTACAATGGTTGTTTTTTTCATATTCAAAACAGTCAAATTTCCTTCCGTAGCATTACCAAAAGCATCAGTTCCCATCATTTCCCTTAAAAAACGAATATCTGTTCCATCTAAATTTCCACTTAAAGTTAGCTCCTTTATTTCATACTTATCCATCTCATTTATTAATGATGGTAAACTTCCAGCAACCCCTACATGTAATATCAAGGATTGAATTTCTCTTTTTTGTTTCAGTTCAATAGTTTCAAACAATGTATTATCATTATTACGAATATAAATAAGTCCCGTTCTAGCAGTATTACTAATATTTTCATCAACATTAAAGCACAATTTAGAAACTGTTAATCCTCTTGTCACGATATTATTTACTTTTTTAATCCAGTTATACTCATTTGGGATTATGACATTATATTCTATGTTAGAATTTACTAAAACTTCAACCGCTTGTTTTTGTGAAGATAACAAATACTCTTTTTGAGAAATAATAATAGCATTTTTTTGAGTTTGGATTACTTTTAATGACTGTTTAATATTACTATTTTTATCATAAAATTCGATTTCTGCTTCCCTTTCATCATAAGTAATATTAGGAGAAATAATATAGTAGAAAGTGTGACTTGAAACACTTCTAGCAGCAACTGCATTAATCCAATCAACTTTAGGCATCTTAACTCCAAAATCAAAATTACTTTTTATTTCAACAGCTATAGTCTCACCTTCATCACTAACAAAATATTCATTTTCACTCAATAGTAACATAGCTTCACCCGTCTGGTAAACTTTTACTTTTTCAAATAACTTTTCCCCTTGAATAATAATCTCCCCTTCTCTTTTATCATACTCCTTACTTGGAGAAATAGCGAAAGAGTAAAAATTGGCAGATACTCCACGAGTACGTCCAGAAATAACAGGCTTAATCCAATCTCTACTATTTTCATCAACGATAATTTTATAATCTATATTTGACTTTACCTGTAAATTAATAATTCCCCCATCTTTATCAACCTCAAATCGATTCGATGTCAATGTTAAAGCATCTTTTTGTTTCTGATTGATCATGATGCTTTTAGTCAGTTCATCAGCACTGAGCTTTAAAACAACATTCCTGTCATCATATCCAGTATTACTAGCCACCACAATAGTTAATGTGACATTTCCAGCTTTACCACTCAAAGGAGACACTGTACACCAATTATCCCCATTCTGCGTCTCGGCAAGGGAAACTGACCAGTCCCTGTTAGTGGAAAAAGAAATTGTAGCCCGTTCACCTTCAGATGAGACATTGATTCCTTGACTAAAAATTGTCTCACATTCAGATGTAGGTACGATTTCTGTTTCTACTCTAACTTCATCCTTTTCGTTCTCTTCACTGCATGAAAACAAAAAGACAAGACATAAATATATTAGCAACAATGGTATTCGGCGGATTCTAAAATAAGAATTCATAGTTATATCCAATTTAAAACATTCAATCATAATTCATACAATTTCTCTATATCATTTAACACCCGATCATTCAGAAGATTTTCAATGGCAGAATACATAGCACGGGAGGCATTCAGATTCTTGTACCATTCATTTTCAGGAACAAGTTTCTCGTATTTTCTAAGAAATAAATTTATTAACTCCAAATCCCATTGAACATAAGGATTTCTTTGAAGGACTAACCAATCAAGATCATCTTGATGTTCAACTATAAACTCTTTTGATATATTAGGACTATAAGAATATAACTTAAGCCCCATTTTCTCATACCTTTCAATCACTTCATCCAAATCACTTTGCGCTATCACAGATTCCATACCCAATAAATGCTGTAACTGGGTCAATGTTTCTGCAACATTTCTTACACCCATTTGAGCAAAAAAGCCATTATTATTTAATAAATCTTCTAACCACCAATTAATACTTTCAGCATTCTTAATTTTACTCACTAGTTCCCAATCCCATTTAGTAAATTCATTTTTAGCCAAACCATAATAAACCTGAGAAATATTATGAAAATCAATACTATAATTAAAACGAAAAATATCAGATACTTGAAAACTATCTATTTTTTTTCCGTATAATTCACACAAATCATCAAATGATGATATTTCAGAAACTAAAGTGGATGGAATAACATCGTAGCATCTCACAGTAGAACGAAAACGCTTATAACACACTCTGTATAATCTATCGCTGATAGAGAATTCAGCCCCTTTTCGATATAACACATTTAAGTTTGTTATGTAATACCAGTCACGTCGATCATTAACAAATCTATTATTCTCTACAATCTTATGGGCCCCTTCATAAATATAATCTTCATATTTAACGATTTGTTCATCACTTAATGGATAATATTTTCGAATAAGGTTACGAAATAACGTTGGTCCCACGGCAGATTCATCCAATAGATATTGCCTCAATAAAGCCAAGCACGCCATATTAATTTGTAATTGTGCTCCATCTTTTATACTTTGTATTTTATCAATATCCAGTTGAAGTTGTTTCAAACTTTGAATATTATATAGCAAATCACTTACATCATTCATTGTCTGCTTCAAATTAAAATTCAAAGAATTATTATATAATAAGATAGTATTCTCCATAGTTCAACCATAAAAATAAAAAGTTCCTTTGTTTACTATTTCTTCATGTAAATAACTCACAATATCATCGTGTAATGACAAACTTGATTTTATAATATTTCGTTTTGAACATAAATCATCAAAATACCCTTTTTCCACAGCATCCTTCAACCATTGTCTACGTAAAAACATATCACGAGGCAGTTGAACCATTCTATCTAGCATTTCAAGGTCTTTATATTCCAATAATAAAACCGATTTAATAGCTTTCGGAAAATGTTGCCAATCATTAAAATCTATATGATCTGACAAAAAGTAATTTTTCGCTCTGGCAATTGTTCGGCAAAACGATTGTGCTCCTAAATTTAGTATCAAAACTCTTTTATCCAATGCTCTGATATTTGAAGAATTAAATTTTAAGCCACAAGACAAAAAATAATATCCAAGCGTTGAAAATGTCTGATAAAATTCCGGATCATTTACAGCATCTAACAAGTTCAAATAAGCCTCTCCTACAACAGCGGCATCTTGTTCTGGTATTTTAGACAAAAAATCATGTTGAGTAAAAGTCAACTCTAAAATCTTACCAAGATATAGTTCCGCCTCACTTCTATCAGTATGAAACAATTTATTAGCTATATAGCTATTATGAATTACGATTTCAAGATTTGTCATATTTATAAATTAATTCAATGGTTCTTTTATATCTAATATTTAACCAAATAAGGTTTTTGAATATTTCCTTCTAAACGATATTTCACCACATAAAAAACATCTTGACAGCGAGATATCTCCCTTCTGACTAAAGATTTGAAAATACCAACTTTATCATCTAAATCTAATTCTTCATTACTATATGCAGCAACAGACCCCATTAACTCGACTAAAATAGAGACTGAACGCAGTAAATCAGTATCAATTAAACGATGATATGTATTAATATGCTTATCTATAAAAATATCAAGCGCAACAAAAAAAGTATCCTCTCCTCTATCATTTGTATTTATAATATCAACAAATGCCTCTAAATCATTACAAAAATCATCTTCACTATATCCAAACATTGCGTTAGTTGCCGCTCTAGGATCATAATTAGGAACACCTATAATATGCTGTTTAAATACTAGAAACTCTTCTACGATTTCCAATCTACCTAAATTTCTCAAAACAACGGATAAAGCTAAATAGTCTCTTCCGTTAAATGAACGATATTCTTTTTTCATATTTATTCTTGATAATCTACAGCTATTTCCAAAATCGATTTACTGATTCATAATAATCCTCTAAACTAGAAGAATCTTCGAGAAAAGTATCTTGAGCAGATTGGATTTTTTTCATTAGATTTACCCACTCCTTATTAGCATTACTTTGTGCAAACTTGCCCAATGTATACGCTTCTTGAAAATCTTTTTCCAACAGTTCGTAATAATCTAATCTGAAATAGAAATCACAACTATTATCGGCCGAATGGGTAGAAACAGAGAATATATCCCCTTTTTGTGGACGGATAAATAACTTCCTGGCAAAAGCCTGAAATAACATTGCTAATTCGCTTCCATTAAATGTTTGTTTTTTAGTTTTCATAAATAAAGATTCTTTATCCTCACGTTCCACTAAGGTATTAATAAACAAAAGAAGCGCGGAACTGCGTGCTATCATTTGTTTCTGAAGGTCCTGAGAAAACCCAAACGTACAAATGAATAGACAGCAGACCCACGCCTATACGACGCGAGAACCGTCTATGCCATTCTTGTACGTTTTGAAAGTTCTCAGGTTTTCAGAAACAAGAATGAAGCACAACGCTTCTTACAATATTTTCTTTTATAAAACTTTGAAGACTATCACCATAGACTTCATTCGCAAAAATATAAAAGATTATCTATAAGCGCAAAAATACTAAAAGAATTCTTCTTATATTTCTGATTTTAAATTATAAAACCTGTATTTATAGACTTCATTCTCTCGCTATCTAACCATATTTCAGTCTTCTATTACTTATCCCCCAATCTATTAACAAATAAATTATTCTTTATTAGTAGTAAACTTGCTTTTATCAAGAAGATAAGTTACCTTTGTTTAATAGTAAACTATAAATGCAAGTTCCAATTATACAAATGAAAGTTGCAACTTTGAAAACGCAACTTGCATTTATAAAAACAAAAGCATCATTTATAGTTTATAATTAACCAATAAGAACTTTAGTATTAGAAGAAAGGAACTTTACCTCTAATACCAAAGAACTTATCTATTAATACTTTAGGACCAAGACAATATGGCACGATACATTATGGAAGAGATGCCCGACATTCAGAAAACGGGCAAAAGAATTACTTATCCCAAGTTTGCACGGATAGACAATGCAAGCATTAAGGAACTGGCGCAACGAGTAGGAGACGTCAGCGGCTTCAGTGCCGGAGACATAGAAGGCGTATTGCTCCAGACCGCCATAGAAATGGCGCATCTGATGGCGGAAGGACGCTCTGTGAAAATAGACGGAATAGGAACTTTTACCCCCTCACTCGCCCTATGCAGAGACAAAGAACGAGAAGAGGCGGAAGAAGGCGCCAAACACCGAAACGCACAAAGCATCTGCGTAGGAGGAGTGAATTTCCGGGCAGACAGAACGATGATCAGAAACATTAATGAAAGATGCCGGCTGGAAAGAGCTCCATGGAAACCACAACGCTCCTCTAAAAAGTTCACACCGGAGCAACGGCTGACATTAGCCCTGAAATTTCTCGACGAACACGCTTTCCTGACTGTACGGAATTACCAAAGACTAACCGGACTGCTTCAGACAGCTGCTACTAAAGAACTGAAACAATGGGCTGATCTTCCGGAATCCGGTATTGATATTGCAGGAAGAGGTTCGCACAGAGTCTATGTAAAGAAGAAAGTTGCCACTGAATAAAAAATAATATATGATGAGAGATACCCTGAAAATAGATGAGAGATAACTAAAAACGAATGAGAGATAACAGTTTTCAGGCGTATTTTCACTATAAAATGATGAGAGATAGGTTCTCGGAGAAGTATCTCTCATTCGATAAGAATCTTATTATCTGATATTTAAGAAAAAACAATGAGAGTAATGAGAGATAAAATCTTTTTTTCTTTTTCTGTAGAAGGTTAGATTCGAATGAAAAAGCAGCGGTTATGATCGAATTGGAAAATAAACGCACAAAAATGGAATAATCATCTTAAAAGAACTATCTTTGATTTTTGATTGTTTGAGGAGCTAGGATCTGAAAAACAAAAAGCAGCAAACTTTATAGTTATGGAAACAGTGAAAAAGATACCATATGGCATGTCCAACTTTGAGGACGTAATCATGCAAAACTGCTATTACGTGGACAAAACAATGTATATCCCCTTATTGGAAGATCAAGCCAACTACCTGATATTCATTCGTCCTCGACGTTTCGGCAAGAGTCTACTGCTTAGTATGGTTCGGTCATACTATGACCTTTCACAAAAAGATAAGTTCCAGCAACTCTTCGGCAATCTCTGGATCGGTCAGCATGCAACTCCGCTTCAAGGCAAATACCAAATACTTTATCTTGACTTTTCCAAAATCGGTGGCAATATTGATGAACTGCCACAAAGATTTGATTCTTACAGCGCTGTGCAGCTAGACGGTTTTCTCAACAGATATCGTGAATATTACACAGACGAATTCATAGAACGTTTCAGTGCTGCGGATAAAGGAATTGATAAACTTCACATCCTTGATGACGAAGCCAGGAGATTAGGTTATCCCCTATATCTTATTATAGATGAATACGATAACTTCACCAATGTCGTCCTCAATGAAAAAGGCAACGAAATATATCGTGCCATCACCCACGCAAGCGGCTTCTACCGTGATGCCTTCAAAAACTATAAAGGGATGTTCGACCGTATCTTTATGATCGGTGTCAGTCCCGTAACGCTAGACGACTTGTCGAGCGGTTATAATATCGGTTGGAACATCAGTACCAGTCCGGTATTTAACCAGATGCTAGGATTTTCTGAAAAAGATGTGCGCACTATGTTCCAATATTACAAGGAAACAGGGCAACTGCATGGAGATATTGAAGAAATGATTCTGGAAATGAAGCCGTGGTATGACAATTATTGTTTTGCACGTCAAAGCCTGAGTTCTGATCCCAAAATGTTCAACTGCGATATGGTACTTTACTACCTTCGGAATCGGATTCAGTTGGGAGCATCTCCCGAACAGATGATTGACCCTAATACCCGAACGGATTATAACAAGATGAAAAAACTCATCCAACTGGATCGTCTTGACGGCAATCGCAAAGGCGTTATCAAACGCATTGCCGAAGAAGGAAAAATCATCACTAACCTATTCCAGTCTTTTTCCGCAGACCAGATTACGAATCCGGAAATATTTCCCAGCCTGCTTTTTTACTATGGCATGCTGACTATCATCGGAACACGTGGAAATCTGACTATCTTAGGAATCCCTAATACAAATGTCCGAAAACAATATTATGAATATATCTTGGAAGAATATCAGAGCCACCACTATATCAATCTGATAGATATAGAGATACTCTTCAATAACATGGCATTTGACGGTGAATGGCGACCTGCATTGGAATTTATAGCCAAAGCTTATAAAGAGAATTCTTCCGTGCGTAGCAGCATTGAAGGAGAACGCAATATTCAAGGATTCTTCACTGCCTATCTTAGCGTCAATGCATATTACTTGACGACACCTGAGGTAGAGTTGAGCCATGGCTTTTGCGACATGTTTCTCATGCCTGACCTGCAACGCTATGCAGAAATTGCACACAGCTATATAGTAGAACTAAAATATCTGCCTAAAGAAAAGTTTGATGCCCAGTCTGCCGAACAATGGGAAGAAGCGGTGGCTCAAATTCATGGTTATGCCGCAAGTCCGAAAGTCCGTCTATTATGCCAAGGCACGCAACTTCACTGCATCGTAATACAGTTCTGCGGTTGGGAGATGGTTCGTATGGAAGAAGTCTGACCTACAAGTTCTTGCTATGATGCCCCGCAAAGCGCATAAAAACCTGAGATAATCCTCCCTCCTGCCCTTGTAGCTGCACAAAATTAAATTCGCGCAACATTGGCATCCCTTTTATCTCAACTACCCGTAAAGTGCCGGCCACAAGTTCTTTATGCACCGACCGGATAGAAACAATTCCCATACAATCAGTATGTTCCAAAAAGAGCTTGATACTCTCCGTACCACCAAGATACATCAGAACATTCAAAGAAGACAGCTTCAGATTGTGTTGCGACAGGGCTCGTTCAAATACATCCAACGTCCCCGAACCTCTTTCACGCAAAACCAAAGGGATATTCGGCAATTCTGCAGGTGTTACCTCCTCCTGAATATTTAGTTTACTGTTCACATGCACTACCGCAACAAGTTCATCTTGCAAAAACAAAGTATATTTCAGATTAGGTAAACGAAAAATACCTTCCACCAATCCCAATTCAATCCGGTGTTCTTGCAAAGCGACCTCCACTCCCCGAGAGTTTCCATTAAGGACGGAAAGATTGACTTGTGGAAACTTCGCAATAAAATGAGCCAATAAAGGGGGCAGAACATATTGAGCAATCGTCGTGCTAGCTCCCAGTTTCAACTCTCCAATATACTCGTTATGCAACAAATGCATTTCATATTCAAGCCGCTTGTAATCATCTAAAATCTTTTCGCTATGCTTCAGCAGTAATTCACCGGCAACAGTCAATGAGATTTTACTCCCCTGACGTTCGAACAAACGAGCCTGATAATAAGTCTCCAATTCCTGAATATGCTTAGTGATAGCAGGCTGGCTGACAAACAATTCTTGCGAAGCCTTCGTAAAACTCAGATTCTTCGCTACGCTCTGAAATACTTTTAAACGAAAATCGGACACCTTTTTATTTGAGTTATTTGAGGATTAAAATTCAAAATCAAGAATTAAACACAAGGACTATAGTTCTTCAGCTCTGATTCCTAATGCCTGCATAACAGGAAATGCCAACATATCCCACTTATACTCTACCTGCACTTCAGGCTCATTCATACGAAACTGGATAATCTCCTTGCCTTTCACTTCATGCAACGCATCGGATACTTTCTTTCCATATTCTTCATTGAAAGAAACGACAATCATCCTTTTCACATCAGCCGAATCAGCAACGATAGACAATAAATCCAAAAACAAATCTTCGCGTGAAACCATCCCTTCCGAAGGAACACTTGCAAATGAATATTCACCATAAGGACTCTGAAAAGCGACTCCATTCAACTCCTTCACCAAATCGGAAGGATGGCAATGTACAAGCTGATCGGACTCTTCATCGTAAACAAAAAGAAATTGTACTTCATTTTTCCCTTCCGTGATTCCGGCATCCAGAGTCAGATAAGTGGTCAACATAGAAAGGTCGATATCCTGTAAAGAACGTCGCAAAGTCTCTTCAAAGTAACCTTTCATATCTGTAATTACAAAATTCAAGAAAGCAGCATCAATCAACACTACTGTTTCAGACAGTTTTATTTGAGGTTTATCATTCATACCTTATTTATAATATGATTACAGCGGATAAAGATACTACAATACTTTTATTTATTCACTTCATTTCGCGGCAAATTCGTCAGTATCATTCAGATGAAAAACGTCATTTTGTCTTCTAACTCTCTTATTATCATGCTATTTTGTCATATTTTTCTACTTGGCAAATCTTTTGAGCCCTTTCAAGTGTTATTAAAATCATGAAAAAAGAAAGGAGAACAACCATATGAACTTTAACAATTTTACCATCAAATCTCAAGAAGCGGTACAGGAAGCCGTAAATCTCGTACAAAGTCGGGGACAACAGGCGATTGAACCTGCTCATATCCTACATGGAGTAATGAAGGTAGGCGAAAATGTGACTAACTTCATCTTCCAAAAATTAGGAATGAACGGGCAACAGGTAGCCCTAGTCGTTGACAAACAGATCGATTCTTTGCCTAAAGTATCCGGAGGAGAACCTTACCTAAGTAGAGAATCTAATGAAGTATTGCAGAAGGCAACCCAGTATTCTAAAGAAATGGGAGATGAATTTGTTTCATTGGAACATATTCTGCTGGCTTTGCTAACTGTGAAAAGTACCGTATCCACCATCTTGAAAGATGCCGGAATGACGGAAAAAGAATTGCGTAACGCTATCAATGAACTCAGAAAAGGAGAAAAAGTTACTTCTCAATCCAGTGAAGACAACTATCAGTCATTGGAGAAATACGCTATCAATCTGAACGAAGCCGCCCGCAGCGGCAAGCTGGATCCTGTAATCGGACGTGACGAGGAAATCCGACGGGTACTGCAAATATTAAGCCGTAGAACTAAGAACAATCCGATTCTGATTGGTGAACCGGGTACAGGTAAGACAGCTATCGTAGAAGGATTGGCACATCGTATCCTCCGGGGAGACGTACCCGAAAACCTGAAAAACAAACAGGTCTACTCTCTCGATATGGGAGCATTGGTTGCAGGAGCAAAATATAAAGGAGAATTCGAAGAACGACTAAAATCAGTTGTCAATGAGGTTAAGAAATCAGAAGGTGATATAATTTTGTTTATTGATGAGATTCATACACTGGTAGGCGCCGGCAAAGGCGAAGGAGCAATGGATGCTGCAAATATTCTGAAACCGGCATTAGCACGTGGAGAACTACGTTCGATCGGTGCAACCACTCTCGACGAATATCAGAAGTATTTCGAGAAAGATAAAGCATTGGAACGTCGTTTCCAGATTGTACAGGTAGATGAACCGGATACTCTGAGTACCATTTCCATCCTTCGTGGATTGAAAGAACGCTACGAGAACCATCATCATGTACGTATCAAAGACGATGCCATCATAGCAGCTGTAGAACTGAGCAGCCGTTACATCACTGACCGTTTCTTGCCGGACAAAGCAATCGACCTGATGGATGAAGCAGCAGCCAAACTACGTATGGAAGTAGATTCTGTTCCGGAAGAGTTGGATGAAATCTCACGTAAGATCAAACAGTTAGAAATCGAACGTGAAGCCATTAAGCGTGAAAATGATAAGCCGAAACTGGAAATTATCGGCAAAGAACTGGCCGAACTAAAAGAAGCTGAAAAGTCCTTCAAAGCTAAATGGCAAAGTGAAAAAACGCTGATGGATAAAATCCAGCAAAACAAAGTGGAAATCGAGAATCTGAAGTTCGAAGCAGAGAAAGCAGAACGTGAAGGAGACTATGGAAAAGTCGCCGAAATCCGTTACGGAAAGCTTCAGGCTCTGGACAAAGAGATAGAAGATACGCAGGAGAAACTTCGTGGTATGCAAGGCGATAAAGCCATGATCAAAGAAGAAGTGGATGCTGAAGACATCGCTGACGTTGTTTCACGCTGGACGGGCATCCCTGTCAGCAAGATGATGCAAAGTGAGAAAGATAAATTATTGCATCTGGAAGACGAACTCCATCAACGAGTGATTGGACAGGACGAAGCAATTGAAGCGGTTGCAGATGCCGTACGTCGTAGCCGTGCCGGATTACAGGATCCCAAACGCCCGATCGGTTCTTTTATTTTCCTTGGAACGACCGGTGTCGGTAAAACTGAACTAGCAAAGGCATTGGCGGAATTCCTCTTTGATGACGAATCCATGATGACGCGTATAGATATGAGCGAGTATCAAGAAAAGCATAGTGTTTCTCGTTTGGTCGGAGCACCTCCGGGATACGTTGGATACGATGAAGGTGGCCAGCTGACAGAAGCCATTCGCCGGAAACCTTACTCAGTTGTTTTGTTTGACGAAATAGAAAAAGCGCATCCGGATGTTTTCAATATCCTGTTGCAAGTACTGGATGACGGACGACTCACTGACAACAAAGGAAGAGTAGTCAACTTCAAAAACACCATCATCATCATGACTTCAAATATGGGAAGTTCTTATATACAAAGTCAGATGGAGAAACTGAGCGGTTCGAATAAGGAAGAAGTTATCGAAGAAACGAAGAAGGAAGTGATGAATATGCTAAAGAAAACCATTCGTCCGGAATTCCTGAATCGTATTGATGAAACAATCATGTTCCTGCCGCTGACGGAAACTGAAATCAAGCAAATTGTACTCTTACAAATCAAAGGTGTACAAAAGATGCTTGCAGAAAACGGAGTTGAACTGGAAATGACAGATGCTGCCTTGAGTTTCTTATCCCAAGTAGGATATGATCCTGAATTTGGAGCCCGTCCAGTAAAAAGAGCTATCCAGCGTTATTTACTGAACGATCTGTCGAAAAAGTTATTGTCTCAGGAAGTCGACAGAAGCAAAGCAATCATTGTTGACTCAAACGGAGACGGATTAGTGTTCAGAAACTAAATTATAGTTAGTTGTTATAAGGATAGCCGGTATGTTCTCAAGTGAGCATATCGGCTTTTTATATTCCTGAATATATAATTCTTCTTACTTCCGGCTGACAATTAGGATGGCTCATGACTAAGACATAAGTACCTTTTCTGGATATCTCCAAAGTGAGTGAAGGCAAGGCAAATCTATGTTTCTCTTTCAGCTCCCCCTGCGAATCATATAAAAATACCATTGTACCTACCAACATTCCTGTTAAGCACAATGTTCCTTTTTCATTATCAAGATAAACGTTTACCTCTTTATTTGTTATTACATCCATATTTTGTGCGTATATTAGCAGTCACAAAGATAGAGAAAAACTATGTTTATTTACTATATAAGCAATAAAATATTCATGCAAACATAAGATTGCTTAAAGAACACTAAAGGGGATCCTTTAATTACGCAGACATATAAAAACACAAAAAAGCGTGACAACTTGCAACATTGTCACGCTTTCCTTATTACATTTATGCATCTAAGCCATCAATGTTTCATGACTTATTTTTCATCAGTCGCAACCTCTTCTTCAGCTTCCGGCTCTGATTTAAATTCTGTAATTCCATTCGAAATTAAGATGTTATACCAGGAAATCAATTTCTTAATATCCGCAACGTATACTCTTTCACGATCAAAGTTAGGCAATACCTCCCCTAAATACTCGCGTAACTGCTCCGGAGTAGCTTTTTTAGGGTCAATGGAGGTGACTGCAGTATTTTCTTTTTTCTTCATAGCTTCCAGCACATCATACAAAGGTACTTCAGCATCATCTGTATACATTGCTATATCTGCCAAAGAGATAATTTTCTCATTACCATAAGCGGGGAAACGTTTTTTATCTGCACTGATTGATTCAACAATCAACATATTTTTTCCTTGCGAAATAAGTTTGTACAATCCCGGTTTACCGGAGATAGACAGGATAGTCTTCAACATAGTATATATTCTTTTATTTATTAAATTATTTTTTTGCGGAGCAAAGGTAATGATTATTTTTAGATAGCAAAGAAATAAACTTCAAAACCTGCGGAATTAAAGGGGTTTCATCGTCATTCACGATTACAAAATCAGCATGACTCCGCTTTACCTCATCGCTCATTTGCGCTTCGATACGTTTCATTATCAATTCCCTTGAAGAATGGTCACGCCTAATTGCTCGTTCCACTCTCACCTCCAACGGTGCATATACCATTACTACAAAGTCTACTTCCTGCTTAAAGCCTGCTTCCAGAAGGATGGCAGATTCCATACCGACCATAGCTATATCACCTTTCCCTTTCACCCATCGCCTGAAGTCTTCTTTCACCTGCGGATGAATGACAGCATTCACTTTTTTCGCATGTTCGGGGCTTCCAAATGTATAAGATGCTAATAAAGGACGATTCAATTCTCCATTCAGGAAAACATCCTGTCCGACCAAGGCACAAAGTTCACGACGTATCACGTCATTCATATGAGTGATACGCTTCGCCTCAATATCGGAAATATAAACGGGGATTCCCATAATCTCCAGCAATCTGGAAACTATACTTTTTCCACTACCGATACCGCCGGTAATACCTATTTTAATAGCCATCGGAAGAAACTTGTTCTATCAGAAAATCAACTTGCTCGGGTACAATACGGATTTGATTGATTCCACGGGGAGCCGACTTCAACTTCACCGTATATTTATCCGATCCTAATTTTAGCAGTTCCTCATAAGAAACATTAATCACAAAATCACTGGCTTTAATGCTACGAAAACGCTTTAAACCCACTTGAAAAGTAATTTGAACCTTCGATGGAAAAGCACGGAGCACTTTATCTGCCGGGAAGTTAATCCCACGCAACGGCACCTCCACGGTTTTCTCAGTATAAATATCAACAGGGAAAGTCAGTTCAACCGAGGCGGGAACAAACTTCACTCCTTTTTTATTATCCAAGGCAACCCGTTGCCGAATCGTATCCGATATATTTTCAAGATTTACCTCTTGAGTATAAGCGGTTGTTATAGTATCCAAAATTCCGGCCGGAGCATATACCAATACGGAATCCGGACTGCAAATGGTATCAGAAACATAATATTGAAGCCCTGCAGTCACTTTTCCTTGAAAATGAACGGGTACTAATTTGGACTTGCCTGTCGAATAGATATAATCTAACGTATCAGGTTTTATTGAAAGTATCTTAGAAGAAGCATTCAATTGACTGAGTATCTTCTTTTCAAACTCAGAGGCAAAGATTTTCACGTGATTATTTTGCCCTTTATAGTCAGAGAAACTCAGATTTACCGGAAAGAAACTCTTCCCCAACATATAATTGAGAAGCACTGTTCCTTTATCTTTTACCCGGACGCGAAGTTCGGAAGGAGGTTCCGAAGTGAGCACAATATTATTAGGGACATCCTTCATCCTCACCGGGATAGAGAATTCCGCTTCATAGTCATTATTAAGAGTCTGAATCAGCCAAAATCCACCGGCTATCAGGAAAAAAAATAAAAAAATTAAGAACTCCCTGCTTTTATCACTAAGCAGGAAATCCTTAATTCTCTTGGATAGTCTTAAATATGTATATCTTAATTTCCTACGATCAAGCATAGGGTATTTGTTTACTAAAGATTATTTAGACTGATTGCCGGCAGCCGAAGCATCAGCAAAAATAGAATTCTTATCTATTTTAATCTTCACGTTAGAAGCGATTTCAAGTACTATATAATCATCAGTAATCTCTTTGATTGTACCATGGATACCACCTGCAGTAATTACCGACTGGTTTACCTGAAGAGATTTACGGAAATTAGCAATTTCTTTCTGCTTCTTATTTTGAGGGCGAATCATAAAGAAATACATGATAACAAACATAGCTATCAGCATGATCCACATCATACTTCCACCTCCCGCTGCGGGAGCTTGCAATAATACAGTCAATAAGTTCATAAATAATCAAGTTTTAGTTTCTACTATATGGACAAAGGTATCAGTTTTTAGTCAACTTACCTTCTTTTTTTAATTGATTAACTATTCCATCCAGCGTTCCGTTGATAAAGCTACCGCTCTTGGCAGTGCTATACAACTTCGCAATTTCTACATATTCATTTAACGAAACACTTACCGGAATGTTCGGGAAACTTAAAATTTCGGCTAAAGCAGTCTGCATAATGATAATATCCATAAATGCGATACGATCCAAATCCCAGTTCTTCGTATTCTCGCTCACAAGATGACGGTAATAGTCAGCATTCAGAATTGTACGACGGAACAAGCGGCGTGCAAATTCCTGATCTTCGTCATCCTTGAATTCGGGAAGTAATTCCTGATTTGCTCCGTTCTTTTCTTCAAAACGCTTAATCGTTTTCAAGACAAAGGTATCTACAATCTCTTTATCGTCATTCCAATACAGACTCTGGTCTTCCAGCACCTGATCAAGAGAATCATTATTAAAGATATATGTTTTATAGAGTTTTCTCCACAATTCGCGGTCAGCTTCATATGAATTGTCACCGGAAGCCATATAATCTTTATAAATATCGCTTTCTACTATTTTCTCATAAAGCTCTTTGACGAAATCCTGATCATTTGCCCAAGTTCTCTTCTGATTAGATATAAACTCGGTCAGTTGCTTGTTCACCTCCAACTGTGCAACAAACTTATTATCCACAAACTTTGTGTTGGGATACAACTCTTCTTTAGTAGGAGCCAGTTTTGCTTTTGCCGCATCAATGCGTTTTTGTGCATACTCTGTTAATGCCATCATCAGCATTAACAAATAATTATAAAGGTCATACGCCTTTGAAAGGCTGAAGAATAACTCTTTCTCCGCTGAGTCTAGATTTTTGCTGCCATTTTGGTAATAGGCATACACTATTTGTATAATCTTAAGACGAATAAGAACTCTGTTGATCATAATTCAAATTAATACTGTTATTATCGAACTGCAAAAGTAGATATTTTTAATGAGTTTCCACAAATAAATCACATTTTTTAATGCAGTATTTGATTCTCTGCGCTTTTTCTTTTGACAGTTTAAAAAAAATATCCAATTTTGAGGCCGATTATTAACGGACCCAATGATATGGAAGATTTTAAAAAGAAAATGAACGCAGACATGAATGATAAGGAGATCGTTTTCTCCAAGTCCATCAAAGCAGGTAAACGCATCTATTACCTCGATGTGAAGAAGAACCGTAAAGATGAAATGTTTTTAGCTATTACGGAGAGTAAGAAAGTGGTGATGGGAGAAGGAGATGACTCTCAGGTTAGCTTCGAAAAGCATAAAATCTTCTTATATAAGGAGGATTTTCAGAAATTTATGGCAGGATTGACAGAAGCCATCAGTTTTATTAACCACAGTGACATGAACGATTACATCAGCCGCCTGAACGAAGAAGCTGATATAAAAAGAGAACAGGAAGCTCTTGCCGAAGAAGCACAAGAGGACAAGCTGGAAAACGAAATTAAGATTGATATTGACTTTTAAAGAGGTAACTCTTTGATATTTCAAAAAAAAACAGTACTTTTGCACCGCTTTTTTGCAACATCATGTGATAATCCACATCGTGTAATGGTGAATTAAGCAAAATAACTTAATTTAGAGTAACACAATTTTTTAAGAAATGAAATCAATTGAAGTAAAAGGAACTGCAAGAACTATTGCAGAACGCTCTTCGGAACAAGCAAGAGCTTTGAAAGAAATTCGTAAGAACGGTGGTGTACCTTGTGTACTTTACGGAGCTGGTGAAGTTGTTCACTTTACAGTGACTAACGAAGGTCTTCGTAACTTGGTATATACTCCGCACATTTACGTAGTAGATCTGGATATCGATGGCAAAAAAGTAAACGCTATCCTGAAAGATATTCAATTCCACCCGGTAAAAGACAACATTCTTCATGTTGACTTCTATCAGATTGACGAAGCTAAACCTATCGTTATGGAAGTTCCGGTACAGTTGGAAGGTCTTGCAGAAGGTGTGAAAGCCGGTGGTAAGCTTGCATTGCAGATGCGTAAGATCAAAGTGAAAGCTCTGTACAATGTAATTCCTGAAAAACTGACTGTTAACGTTTCTCACCTGGGATTGGGTAAGACTGTTAAAGTTGGCGAACTGAGCTTCGAAGGTCTTGAACTGATTAGCGCTAAGGAAGCAGTTGTATGTGCTGTTAAGTTGACTCGTGCAGCAAGAGGTGCAGCAGCAGCCGCTGGAAAGTAATTTGAGATTATCCCTGTAAAGAGATATAGCAAAACGCAGATTAATGCAGATTAAAGCAGATGTTCAGTCTGCATTAGTTTGCGTTAATTTGCGTTTCTCTTTTTATATTCACGAACTGTTTTTTACGAAAAAACAATGATTAAATATCTAATTGTCGGACTAGGAAACATTGGACCCGAATATCATGAAACCCGGCATAATATTGGTTTCATGACAGTAGAGGCATTGGCAAGAATCAACAATGCTCCTCCCTTTATTGACGGACGCTACGGATTTACCACTAGTTTTTCGATCAAAGGACGCCAGTTAATCCTGCTCAAACCGTCAACTTTCATGAACCTGAGCGGACTGGCCGTTCGCTACTGGATGCAAAAAGAAAACATCCCTTTGGAAAATGTGTTAATAGTAGTAGACGATCTGGCTCTCCCCTTCGGCACTCTGCGTCTGAAAGGAAAAGGAAGTGATGCCGGACATAATGGTCTGAAGCACATAGCAGCCATTTTAGGAACTCAGAACTATGCCCGTTTACGCTTTGGTATCGGAAATGACTTCCCCAAAGGCGGACAGATTGATTATGTACTCGGACACTTTACTGACGAAGATCGCAAGACAATGGATGAAAGACTGGAAACAGCTGGAGAAATCATTAAAAGTTTCTGTCTGGCAGGTATTGATATTACCATGAACCAGTTCAATAAGAAATAGGAGTATTTACAATTGACTATTTCACAGCGTATATATGCAAACGGTCATTAAGTATTCCACCATGACACATGGTACACTGTTAATTAATAAATTATCAATATATGGCAGAAGCAAGAATAGATAAATGGATGTGGGCTGTTCGTATTTTCAAGACACGCACAATTGCCGCCGAAGCCTGCAAGATGAACCGTGTCACTATCAACGGAGCATACGTAAAGGCATCTCGCATGATAAAGCCGGGTGATGTAGTTCAAGTTAAGAAGCCGCCTATTACCTATTCATTCAAAGTGTTGCAAGCTATTGAGAAGCGAGTAGGCGCAAAGCTTGTACCCGATGTAATGGAAAACGTTACCACTCCCGACCAATACGAACTATTGGAAATGAGTAAAATCAGCGGATTCATTGATCGCGCACGGGGAACCGGACGTCCAACCAAAAAAGACCGCAGAAGTCTGGAGGAATTCACAGCTCCGGAATTTATGGATGATTTTGATTTCGACTTTGATTTCGACGAAGATAAGTAAATAATGAACGGTGAATAAACTTATAGCATGAAGTTACAAGTTTATTCACCGTTTATTATTTTACCAACTGTTGATTACAGATTTGCTTTCACAGCATCAATTAGCTCCTGATATTCAGCATCGGTCAAATAAACTTTTCCCGGATTCATCTGAAATACACCGCCATAATCAGGTCCGTCTACATATTTCGGAGCCAGATGGAAATGCAAATGAGATAATTTATCTGAGTAAGCACCATAGTTGATCTTTTCCGGCTGGAAAGCTTTCTGCATTGCACGGGTAACACGTGCCACATCAGCCATAAATGCATTACGGTCTTCATCGCTCAATTCGTTCAAATCATTTACGTGATCCTTGTAAGCAACGAGGCAACGCCCCCGATAAGTTTGCTCTTTAAACAAAAACACACGTGATACACTAAGCTGCGCAATCTCAATCATCAGATTATGCAACGTTTCATTGTTCTGGCAATACAGACATTCTTTTGGATCACTCTTCATGATATTCTTATTTTTATGTTTTGACAAAGCAAAAATAGTCGTTCTGCTTTTATTTCACCTGTATTTTTTCGTTTTTTTGATCGACTAATTGGTACACGTTCTCTTTTTCACCAACAACCCACACTACATCCCCCTCTTCGAACGGTGCATTTACATCCGGCACCATCAGAGTGCCATCTTCCCGTTCCACACCGGCTATCATACAATGATACTTATCCCGTATACCCGATTCACGGATTGTTTTACCCAGAAAAACGGAGTCTGCATCAATAATGAACTGCTTCAAAGCCATCTCTCCCTTCTCATACATCTCCCAGTCTATCTTCGCACCACTTTGCATGGCACTGCTAAATACATTCAATTGTTCGTCCGTTCCTATTACCTGTATCTTGTCCATAGGAAAAAGACGCACCGAGCCACCGGGAATATTAATCCTTCTCTTCCCCCGCAAGATAGAAGCGATATGAATGCCATATTTCTTTCCCAAATTTAGTTCCATCAACGTTTTTCCCGCCCAAGTGGATTCCCCCGGAATCTCCAAATCCGCCAAATGCAGATCATGAGATAACAGACGTCCGGCATATTCGGGTTTCTTCTCTCCCAAATATTCTGCACGCACCTCTCTGGAACGCAGATTTTGAAAGAAACGCCGTTCTATCAATATAGATTGCTTTTTCAAACGACGCGACCATACCATCAACAAGACTGCAAGCACAGCCACTCCAATAATCAATCCAATAGATGCCTTAAACAATCCCGATATCACAAAAATGACAAATAACGCCGCAATCATAATACGTATGACAATAGTAGACACCAATGGTGCACGATTGGCACGGTTATCATGCCACAGGGTCATAAATTCCACCGAATGGTTTTTCTTCACCATGATAGCACGCAGGAAAGGCGAAATGCAAAGGATAATAAAAACAGCCCCCAATAATGACGCCCAGAAATGAGGCAGGTTCTCCTTAAAGAATGGGACGACAAAACGGAAAGACAGTGCAATAATGGATATACTGACAATTGAATATACCACAGTTATGCGTACCATTGCCAGCAACAGCTTCTTCCACAAATTCTCATGATTAAGTACTGTTTGCGAGCCCGAAGAATAACGCATTAAGAACTTTCTCCAGGAAGCGGGTAAATGAGCATCCACAAAAGAAGAAGCCGGTTCAGCCAGACGAATCATATAAGGAGTCAGGAAAGTGGTTATCACAGAAACTGCTACCACTATCGGATATAAGAAATCGCTCGTCACGTGCAGAGATACACCCAATGAAGCTATAATAAATGCGAATTCACCAATCTGAGTCAAACTGAAACCGCACTGCATAGCCGTCTTCAAGGGTTTGCCGGAAAGAATCACGCCGAATGTTCCGAAGGTAGCCTGCCCCAAAATAACTGCGATCGTAATTACAATGATAGGTATTGCATATTCAATAATCATTGCAGGATCGACCATCATCCCCACCGATACAAAGAAAATTGCGCCAAAAAGATCTTTCACCGGCTTCACCAACCGGTCAATAGATTCCGCTTCGATTGTTTCTGCCAGAATAGACCCCATGATAAACGCACCGAATGCAGCAGAGAACCCTGTATTGGCTGCCATCACTACCATACCGAAACACAGTGCCAATGATACGATAAGCAGAGTTTCCTCTCCCATCAGTTTCCTGCAACGCTTCAAAAACTCCGGAATCAGATAGATGCCTACTACAAACCACAAAATAAGAAAGAACAGCAGTTTACCAATACTCTCCAGCATCTCGGTGCCTTCAAAGTTATGGCTTACCGCCATCGTAGAAAGCATCACCATCAATACAATAGCCAGTATATCCTCCAGAATCAGAATACTCAGTACAAGCCCGGTGAACTGCTTCTTCCTCAGTCCCAAGTCATCGAACGCCTTATAAATAATAGTAGTAGAAGACATCGCAATCATACCACCTAGAAACAGGCTGTCCATCCGATGCCAGCCGAATCCCATACCGACACCTATCCCCAGCAATATCATACAAAAGATGATGGTGCAGGCAGCGATGATAGCAGAACCTCCGACTTTTACGATTTTCTTAAAACTGAACTCCAGACCAAGAGCAAACAACAAGAAGATAACGCCAATATCCGCCCATGTCTTAATGTTGGCGGTATCCATTACTGATGGTGTATAAGGCATGTGCGGACTTGCCAGAAAACCGGCAACCACATATCCCAACACCAAAGGTTGCTTTAACTTCTTAAACAACAAAGTCATGACGCCGGCACAGATCAATATCAGCGCAAGATCGGCAATGAGTGTAGGTAATTGAGACATTGTTTCATCGTATTTGGTGACAAAATTAAAATAAATCTATCGTATAAACAACAGATTCACGGATATGTTTCACATCAACCATCATAAAATGATTTAGCCCCGGATAGTATCAAAACCTATCCGGGGCTAAAAATTCTATAAACTCAAGATTTATTTTCTAAAAGGTGGCTTCACCACTATTGCCTTCAATTTACGTCCACGCATATCAATACAGATTTCCGTGCCAACTTTGGCATATTCCGGTTTCACATATCCCATGCCAATACCAATCTTGCGAGTGGGAGACATTGTACCGGAAGTCACCACTCCTATACCTTCTCCTTCCACATTCACCAATTCATAGCCGTGACGAGGAATGCCTCGGTCAATCATTTCAAAACCAACTAGTTTACGGGTAGTTCCTTCTGCCTTCTGCCTTTCCAACATCGGACGGTTGATGAACTCCTTACCTTCCACAAACTTAGTGATCCATCCCAATCCAGCTTCGATCGGTGAAGTCTTATCATCCAGATCATTGCCATAAAGGCAAAATCCCATTTCCAGACGAAGCGTATCACGGGCACCCAGCCCTACCGGCTTGATACCGAATTCTTCCCCCGCCTCAAATACAGCTTTCCATACCGCCTCGGCAGCATCCGGATAGAAATAAAGTTCAAAACCTCCGGCACCGGTGTATCCGGTATTGGAGATAATCACATTCTCTTTTCCCGCAAACCGGCCAACGGTAAATGTATAATAAGGAATAGCCGACAGATCAATATCCGTCAACTTCTGCAAAGCAAGAATAGCCTTCGGACCCTGAACAGCAAGCTGCGCCATATTATCGGAAGAATTCTCCAGTTCCGCCCCCTCCGTATTATGAGAAACACACCAGTCCCAATCCTTTTCTATATTGGCCGCATTCACTACCAGCAGATATTTTTCCGGCTCATAGCAATATACCAGCAAGTCATCTACAATTCCCCCTTCTTCATTAGGGAAGCAGGTATATTGTATCTTACCGGGAACAAGTGCCGCCACATTATTGGAAGTCACCTTCTGAAGAAAGGCTAACGCTTGCGGCCCTTTCACCCAGAATTCTCCCATATGGGATACATCAAATACCCCGACTGCATTACAAACAGTCAGATGTTCATCAATAATTCCAGAGTACTCGATAGGCATATTATAGCCTGCAAATTCGTGCATTTTAGCACCTAATGCAATGTGTTTCTCTGTAAACGGAGTGGTTTTCATTTTTTGTGTATTAAGTTTTAAGTAATAAATTGATATTCGTGGAATGTAATCACTTAGAAGCTACTAGTTCGGCAATCTTCACAATGACGTTCATTGCCTTCTCCATATTCTGAATAGGAACAAACTCATAACGTCCGTGGAAATTAAGACCGCCGGCAAAAATATTCGGGCAGGGTAAACCTTTGAATGATAGCTGCGCTCCATCCGTACCGCCACGAATCGGCTTCACATTCGGCTTCACTCCTACCGCCTCCATGGCTGCAAAAGCTGTGTCGATGATATGCATCACCGGTTCTATTTTCTCACGCATATTATAGTATTGGTCACGTAACTCTAGTGTCGCCGTACCTTCTCCATATTCGGTGTTGATCTCCGCAACCAGACGTTTTATTTCTTCCTTGCGTTTCTCAAACTTGGCACGGTCATGGTCGCGAATGATATAAGACACTGTACTTTGCTCCACATCTCCCTGAATACTGATCAGATGATAGAATCCTTCATACCCTTCAGTCTGCTCCGGTGTTTCCATCGATGGCAACATTGCGATAAACTGATTAGCGACACGAATCGAGTTTATCATCTTATTCTTTGCATATCCGGGGTGTACATTACGTCCTTTAAAAGTAATCTTTGCAGCGGCAGCATTGAAATTTTCAAACTCCAGTTCCCCTACTTCACCACCATCCATCGTATACGCCCATTCGCAGCCAAACTTCCCGACATCGAACTTATGCGCACCTTCACCGATTTCCTCATCCGGATTGAAACCGATACGAATCTTTCCATGTTTGATTTCGGGATGTTCTTTCAGATAAACGATTGCTGATACGATCTCGGCAATTCCCGCTTTATCATCCGCACCAAGCAGCGTCTTGCCGTTTGTTACAATCAAATCCTCTCCTTTATGATCGAGCAGTTCCGGAAATTGTGCAGGAGAAAGAATGATATTTTCTTCGGCACAAAGCACTATATCCGTCCCATCGTAGCCTTTTACAATACGTGGAGTTACATCTTTTCCTGTCATATCGGGACTTGTATCCATATGAGCGATAAACCCGATAGTGGGTACTTTTTTATCTATATTAGCAGGAAGCGTGGCAAAAAGATAGCCATGTTCATCCAAAGTAATATCTTCCAACCCCAAAGATTCCAGTTCAGTCTTCAGATATTCAGCGAATACCATCTGTTTCGGAGTACTGGGAGTAAGCCCTGTTGATTCATCCGACTGTGTATCAAAGCTCACATACTTCAAAAATCTGTCTACTAAAGTCATATCTATTTTACGATTTAATGATTTGCAATTTACATTTTGATAGTTTATAGTGCCGTAAAGGTAAAAAAAGAGCCGTGAATTGACAAACAATTCACGGCTCTTTTTTCTCAGTATATTACTTAAAAGTGACTGCTACCATCAAAACAATGCGTACACACTTTACATTTCGGCAGCCCGATAGCTTCAATCAAAGTCTCAAGCGTGTTGAATTTCAATGAAGTCAGTCCGAAACGCTCGGCTATGATACTAACCATTTTCTCGTATTCGGGAGACCCCGTAGTGGCGTATTTCTCCAGATTCTTATTCTCATCGCCTTCCAGTTCTTTAATAATACGACGAGTAATCAACTCCAAAGCATTCTTAGAAGCCGAGAAACCCACAAACGGACAGGCATAGATCAACGGAGGGCAAGCGATACGCATATGTACCTCTTTCGCTCCATAATCATATAGAATCTTCACATTATCACGCAACTGTGTTCCACGCACAATCGAATCATCACAAAACAGCAGACGCTTTCCCTGAAGCATGGCACGATTCGGAATTAGCTTCATCTTTGCAACCAGCGAACGCATTTCCTGATTGCTGGGTGTGAAGCTACGAGGCCATGTCGGTGTATATTTTGAAATGGCACGATGATAAGGAACTCCTTTACCTTCCGCATAACCCAACGCCATACCTACTCCCGAATCAGGGATACCACAGGCACAATCCACTTCCGATTCGTCCTTCTGTCCCATCTTCATTCCACTGGTGAAACGGACTTCCTCTACATTTTTGCCCTCATAACAAGAGGTCGGGAAACCATAATACACCCAAAGGAAAGAACAAATCTGCATTCCTTCATTCGGTTGGCGAAGCTGCTCGATATGATCGGGATACATGCGTACTATTTCCCCCGGTCCCAGATACTTTTCGATTTCATAATCCAGATTCGGGAAACTGGATGACTCGCTGGTAGCGGCATACGCACCATCTTTCTTGCCGATCACCACCGGAGTACGTCCCCATTGGTCACGAGCCGCGATAATACTGCCATCCTCTGTCAGAATCAGCAGAGAACAAGAACCCTTGATATGTTTGAATACGTTCTCGATACCTTCGGTGAAGGTTCTTCCTTGTATGATAAGCAGTGCGATGAGTTCCGTTTGATTGGTGTTGCTCGAACTAAGTTCGGCGAAGTGCATATTTTGGTTGAGAAGGTCTTCTTCCAGTTCCTGGATATTCGATATTTTAGCGACTGTGACGATGGCGAAGCGGCCGAGGTGGGAATTGATGATAATGGGTTGTGCATCTGTGTCGCTGATAATGCCTATGCCGGCATTGCCTTTAAATTTATCAAGCTCTCCTTCAAACTTGGATCGGAAATATGTACTTTCCAGATTGTGAATGGAGCGAATAAATCCTTTCTCCTGACTATAAGTCGCGAGTCCGCCCCGCTTTGTACCCAGATGTGAGTTATAATCTGTACCATAGAATAAATCAGTCACGCAACTCGATTTCGAGACTGTTCCGAAAAAACCTCCCATGTTGTTCTCTTTATTGATAATGTTTAAAAAAAGATGGCGCAAAAGTACAAAAAAGAATCCATCCGATAAAAAAAGCACTCCGCAAAGTTTTAATTTTCTTTGCGGAGTACTTCTAAATTTTATTAAAAATACAAAGAAGATTGAACAATCGTTTTAGTCGCGTCTCATTTCCATTTCTTAATTGATTTCCGGTCGGATGGAGCTGCTTCGATAAGACTCAATGCAAAACCACCGCTGCGTGCCAGCTTGACGGACATCTTTGTTTTATTCGTAACGATCCCTTTCTTTATCTGATAGGAAGTCGGATTCTTTTCGTAGTCAGCCTCTTTTCCGTCGGCATACAGGGTAGCCACATACTCTTTATCCGGTTCCAGAAAATCAAGAGTAAACGCGGCAGTACGGGAGTTTTCGTCAGTAATACCGCCAACAAACCAATGATTGGTTCCTTTTGCTTTGCGGGCTACTGTAATATAATCCCCCGGTTCGGCTTCCAGATATTTGCTGTCATCCCAGTCCAAGGCTACATCTTTAATAAACTGGAAAGCATCCGGATAACGCTCATAACTTTCCGGCAAATCGGCAGCCATCTGCAAAGGACTGTACATTGTTACGTAAAGAGCCAGTTGTTTCGCCAGAGTAGTACGTACAACGCTATGCTTCCCATCCAGAAAAGAAATTCTCGTGTCGAAGATACCCGGTGTATAATCCATCGGGCCGCCGATCTGCCGAGTGAATGGAAGCAAAGTAGTATGAAAAGGTTTATTACCGGCAAAAGCTTCATATTCCGTCCCCCGTGCCGATTCATTGCCGATCAGGTTGGGATAAGTACGGCATAATCCAGTAGGACGTACAGCTTCGTGCGCATTCACACAGATTTTATAATCGGCGGCTTTCGTCACGGCATATAGATAATGGTTGTTCATCCATTGTCCATAGTGATGTTCGCCCCGAGGAATGATATTGCCAACATAACCACTTTTCACGGCATTATATCCGTTGTCAACCATAAATTGGTAGGCCGTATCCAGATGGCGTTCGTAGTTACGCACGGAGGCAGATGTTTCATGATGCATCATCAGCTTCACCCCTTTCTCTTTGGCATATGCGTTTAGCATCTTCACGTCGAAATCCGGATAGGGAGTGACGAAATCAAACACATAATCTTTTGATTTGCCGAACCAATCTTCCCAGCCTTCATTCCAGCCTTCTACCAATACCTGATCGAAACCATGCTGCGCTGCAAAGTCGATATAACGTTTTACTTTGTCATTGTTGGCAGCGTGACGTCCGTTAGGGCTTGTCTTTGAGTAATCCGTCTGTCCGAGTTTGACGGAATAAACATCATCTGTATATGCCCAACTGCTTTTTCCGGTAATCATCTCCCACCACACACCGATATACTTCACCGGTTTAATCCAAGAAACATCTTGATAAGCACATGGTTCGTTCAGATTCAAGGTCAGTTTGGAAGCAAGGATATCGCGTGCATCATCGCTCACAATCACCGTACGCCACGGAGACTGACAGGGTGTCTGCATATAACCTTTATCTCCCATTGCATCCGGTGTCAGCCATGATTCAAAAATCAGTTTTTTGTCATCAAGATTGAGATGCATGCAGGAATAATCTACCAAAGCGGCTTCGTGCAGGTTAATATACAGACCGTCGGCTGTTTTCATTTGCAGAGATGTCTGCACGCCTGTTGGTGAAAAAGACGTTTGAGAAGCATTGTCGGTAATAGCCCCTTTCATCAGTCCACGGATTTCTGTTAGTCTGGATTCTGTGTAATCATATTCCTGGGTATCATAATCTCCCGGAATCCAAAAGGCAGTATGGTCACCCGTCATGGCAAACTGCGAATGTTCTTCCTTAATAACAAAATAATTCAGATTCTTCTGCTGCGGAAATTCATAGCGGAAACCTAATCCATCATTGTAAAGCCGGAAACGGATGATCATATTCCGGTCCTGCGCCTTCTGATTCAGTGTGACAGCCATTTCATTATAATGATTGCGAATGGATTTCACTTCTCCCCACACCGGCTCCCAAGTTTCGTCGAAGGTGGAAGTTTTTGTATCGATGCACGCAAACCCATTCATCAGTCCCGGATCATTCTTCAACTCAAGTCCCAACTTTGATGGTTTAATCACTCCCTTTCCTTTATAAGTAAGTTCGTATACCGGTTCTCCCTGAACATTGACCGAAAAATCCAGTTTTAATTGTCCGTCAGGAGAAGTGATACTTTCTGCCATTGCCGTTGCACCCATAGAAAAAGAGAGTAACAGACAGAGTACTGCCGTAGTTAATATTTTCATGTTCTTCATGATATAAATGAATTAGTTAATAATCATATGGCAAATGTAGTGAGGAATAGCAAGCGCCACTTCGGATTATAATTAAAATATAGCGTTTCCGAATGTTTCAACACTGATAAATACCTATCAATAAAGCATATACCAAAGTACTTCAACAGAAAAAATATAGTGCTTACATGGAGCAATATAGCACCTTTTCACATCCGACAAACGGGATTTTTCTTTATTTCCCCGCCTCTCTTCAGAAATAAAAAAATATTTTAATCTCATACTCTCATCCTATGACAACTAATATATAGACAATCAGCACAATACAGAATGAGAGATACTTTTTAAATAGTTATCTCTCATCATTTCCTCATCAAATAGCTTTCTTTTTGACTACCTCTCATTCATATTTCAGTTATCTCTCATTCGTCTCAAAGCCGATAATCCATTGTACTATGGCAAGCCTTACAGAACATGGAACCTACCGCTACTTTGTATATAACATATAGTATGTGGGTATGTATATCATCTATTAATACTGTATTTTTGAAGGGATATTACCATCGTTCCACTCCAGTGCACAGATCTCATCACTCTTGTGAAGAGTTCTCATCACTCTTGTGAAGAGTTCTCATCACTAGAGTGAACAGACCTGTTCACTCTAGTGGAACGATAAAGATGAAAGGTAGAAAAGATACAAATATAAGCAGGATATCATAGAAAAGACAGTCAGATAAAACACTAACAACCGCCCAATGACAAGGAATACAATATAGTTCAAAATACAATATCCGCATGGGTTCGGATTGAATTATCCTAAAATTTACATCTAATCTGAATACCAGAGACAAAAAAGTTCAAAGTATGCTATGATATTAGCATATAATTGATAAATTTGCAAGCAAAATATCTTACTTTATAACACATAATCTAATATTACTATTATGACACAGCACTTCAGATATACGACATTGGTACTTCTTACAACATTATCTACCGTTTATGCCTCCGCACAGTCTCTGCGAAAATTAATGGAAATGCCTCCGCGCATTATTGAATCGAAATGGGAGCAAACTCCGGAAGGAGGAACAGAATTAAACTATTACAACGGAGACCTGTGCAGTTACTACCTTTTCCGCGAAAATGATCGTTCATACAATTTGAACCCCGGAAAGAACACGGTATTCAGAATAGAGAAAGGCTCCAATGCCAGCAATTCTTTCAAGACTTCAAGCAGGTATATGTTCTTCCGCGGTCAATTCCCCAAAGACTTTCAGATCAGTACTCCTTATGCACTTCCTGTAAAGACCGGCGAAGAAACACAATGGCAGATCGCTCCTCAGGAATCTGCCAAAACTATGATATTCCAAATTCAGGAAGGAGACACCGTCTATGCAACCCGCAGAGGAGTCGCCTGTGCGACAGTGCTGCCACAGCAATTGTTGATATACCACCCCGACCATACCTTTGCCGCTTACCTTATGATGCGTCAAAACTTCATCCAGACGGGTGAAGAAGTCATGACCGGGCAACCCATTGGGATAGCCGGAGTACTCGGAGTATCCATCTCTTATTTTTTTCTTGATAACAATAAATTCGATGCAAACGGCTTCTTAGGTTATCCATATTCTCACTTTACTCCTGTATTCCGCACGGACAAGGGGGATGTAAAACTGGAGGAGAAAACAGCCTATAAATCTGCCACAGATGATGAACTGATTATGCTCGAAATGAGCAAACGTGAAAAAAAGAAATTTCAGAAGCAGAAATACTCAAAATAAAGGGAAACAATATGCGTATATTTTATCTTATCCTCTGTTTCATCTGCCTTTGCGACCTGCTCCATGCGCAGACTGTAAGAATTTCTTATGAAGGCGACCCGCTTACGGACAAAGAACGCCGGAAGATTGAACAGACCCTCCAATATGAAGTCGAATTTTATGCACAATTCGGACTTCCCGATACGCTTAATCTTCAATTGACTGTATTCAACAAAAGGGAAGATGCGCTGGTCTATCTGAACAAATTCAATATACATCCTCCCAAAAGTACAAACGGAATGTATATATCCAGATTACAAAAGGCCATCATATTAAGCAGAGAAAAAGAATACCAACAAGGTCTGGGCGTCATCTATCACGAACTGAGCCATCACCTCACCTTGCAAATCACGGCAGGACGTCCTCCGATATGGTTCAACGAGGGACTTGCCGAATATTTTGAGCATTGTAAAGTTAATAAAAAAGGACTTCAGCACACGTTTACCGATTACGAAAAAGGAAGAATCCGCACTATATATATGTTGGGGGACATTGATCTGCTCACCTTTATCAACAGCCGCCAAAAGGAATTTATGAAGCAGCAAAGAACCGACGAACAATACGCCTATATCCTCTCTCATGCACTCGTCACTTTCTGGATCGAGAAAGTTCCCCGGCAGATATTACGTGATTTTGTACTCTCCTTTCAAAACAAAGATGACTCATCCATTGTTTCCGAACGGATAGATAAGGTTTACACCGGAGGGTTCAAACAATTTGAAAAAGATTTTGAAGCCTTCTGCAAATAGTTTTATCTTTTTTCTATCTTTGCACCGGCTATGGGATTAGCCTTTAACCGCCCTTCGGAGCTGATGATCCCTACAATTTGAATGTATAACTCTTAAATTGTCAGCTTATGCTCAAGACTTTACTCTTTATCGGTATGGGAAGTTTTACCGGAGGCGTTCTGCGTTATCTCATCTCGCGTTACGTTCAGAATTTCTTGACACCTTCCTTCCCTTTGGGAACACTTCTGGTCAATGTACTCGGTTGTTTCGCCATCGGCCTGTTTTACGGACTCTTCGAACGGGGAAATCTGATGAACCCCAATCTGAGAATGTTTCTCACCGTAGGATTCTGTGGAGGATTCACCACCTTTTCAACCTTCATGAATGAGAACTTTCAGTTAATCAAAGACGATAATTTCTTCTACCTCTCACTCTATGTAGGCCTCAGCTTGTTTGTAGGATTCATTATGCTGTACTTGGGATATTCACTTGTAAAACAATAAACATAACATATCTACATCATATGATCAAAAGAAATGCAGCCAAGCCCGTCCGTGTGGCTCCTCCCATGATGGAGGAACAGGAAGTCAGTACAAGCACCTTGCAAGAACTGCTCGAAAAAGAGGAAACCGTCTCAAATCTCATATTCAGCAAAGGAAGAGAAGAGGGAATCAGCAAGTCTTACAAGAGTTTCAAGAACTGCACTTTCCGGAATCAGACATTCAGCGAATGTAAATTCCGTTCTTCTCAGCTGGCAGATATACGGTTCGAGAACTGCGACCTGTCCAATATATCTTTTGCAGAAAGCTCCCTTTACCGGGTAGAGTTCATTGCCTGCAAATTACTAGGAACCAACCTTTCAGAGACGACCATGAATCATGTTTTATTGCATGACTGTAATGCCTCTTACATCAATCTGGCGATGAGCAAAATGAATCAGGTACGCTTCTCGCACTGCCATTTCCGGAACGGAAGTTTCAATGACTGCCGTTTCTCTTCCGTCGCCTTCGACAGTTGTGATTTGGTAGAAGCTGACTTTTCTCATGCTCCGCTCCGTGGAATCGACCTGCGTACTTCGCGCATCGGCGGAATAACACTTAATATCAGCGACCTGAAAGGAGCTGTCATTACTTCCTTGCAGGCCATGGACTTGCTTCCGCTGTTGGGAGTTATTATCGAAGACTAGAATTCTACCAATTTCATCCATCCGCATTCAAACAAAAAGCATCGTCACATTGTTATTTAATAAGACCGGACTAATGACATCTAGGGAGTATGATTCGAAAGAATACCTATTTATAGTGATTTTCCACTCTCTGTCAAGTCCGTACTTTTGCAAAAATATTATTCAAAACAATAGAAACGATGAAAATAGAAAAAATTGTAGCTCGAGAAATTCTCGATTCAAGAGGTAACCCCACAGTAGAAGTTGACGTAGTATTGGAATCAGGTATCATGGGACGTGCGTCTGTTCCGTCAGGTGCTTCCACAGGTGAACATGAAGCACTCGAACTTCGTGATGGTGACAAGCAACGTTACGGTGGCAAAGGCGTACAAAAGGCGGTGGACAATGTAAACAAGATCATTGCTCCGAAACTGATCGGTATGTCTTCTCTCAACCAAAGAGGAATCGACTACGCAATGTTGGCACTCGACGGTACTAAAACCAAGTCCAATCTAGGTGCTAACGCTATTCTTGGCGTATCTCTCGCTGTAGCCAAAGCAGCAGCCAGCTATCTTGATCTCCCTCTCTATCGCTATATCGGCGGAACAAATACATACGTAATGCCTGTACCGATGATGAATATCATCAATGGCGGTTCACACAGTGACGCTCCTATCGCATTCCAGGAATTCATGATTCGTCCGGTAGGTGCACCCTCATTCAGAGAAGGTTTGAGAATGGGCGCCGAAGTATTCCACGCTTTGAAGAAAGTACTGAAAGATCGTGGCCTCAGCACTGCCGTAGGCGACGAAGGTGGTTTCGCTCCCAACCTCGAAGGTACGGAAGATGCTCTGAACTCTATCATCGCAGCCATCAAAGCTGCCGGATACGAACCAGGTAAAGACGTAATGATCGGTATGGACTGCGCTTCTTCCGAATTCTACCATGACGGTATCTACGACTATACCAAGTTTGAAGGTGCCAAAGGCAAGAAACGTACCGCCGAAGAACAGATCGACTACCTGGAAGAACTGATCAACAAATTCCCAATCGACTCCATCGAAGACGGTATGAGCGAAAACGACTGGGAAGGCTGGAAGAAACTGACTGAACGTATCGGCGACCGCTGCCAGTTGGTAGGTGATGACCTGTTCGTTACGAACGTTGACTTCCTCGCAATGGGTATCGAGAAGGGATGTGCAAACTCTATCCTGATCAAAGTAAACCAAATCGGTTCGCTGACCGAAACTCTGAACGCTATCGAAATGGCTCACCGTCATGGCTATACGACTGTCACTTCCCACCGCTCCGGCGAAACGGAAGACGCAACGATTGCAGACATCGCAGTAGCTACGAATAGCGGACAGATCAAGACCGGTTCATTAAGCCGTTCGGACCGTATGGCTAAATATAACCAACTGCTCCGCATCGAAGAAGAACTCGGTGACTTGGCTGTATACGGATATAAGAGAATCAAATAATCTTTATTCTCTTTTCAGATATCTTTCCCCCGGGCAATGTGTTGTCCGGGGATTTTTTTATATATTTGATGACTTACAAACGACCTGAAGCATTTTGCTACGTATCATATAGTAAACAGGAATAAATAATGATGAATCAGGAAAAAATACAGGAACTGGTCAGCCGAAGTCAGCAGGACGACAAAAGGGCCTTCGCCCTACTGGTTTCAGAATTCCAGCCACTGGTATTCCGACTAGCTTTCCGTTTACTTTGTGATGAAGAGGAAGCCAGAGACATAACACAAGAAACATTTGTAAAAGTATGGTTATCCCTGAAAACGTACAATCAGGAAAACCGCCTGTCAACCTGGCTTTACAAAATCACCTGTAACACCTGTTACGACCGTTTGCGTTCGTTACGCCATTCTCCGCTGGATAATGAATCCGCCTTTTCCGATTCGGTAAATATTCCTTCTGACGATCATATTGAGATATCTCTTTCCAACAAGCAGTTGAAAGAACTGATATTGCGATATACCAACGAACTGCCTCCCCAGCAGAAACTCGTTTTCACGCTTCGGGATGTCGAAGAGTTGGAGGTAGCAGAAGTACAGATTATCACAGGATTATCGCCCGAAAAGATAAAAAGTACCTTGTACCTTGCCAGAAAGAACATACGTAATAAAATGAATCAAATAGATCCCGACTTATGAAACAAGAAGATAAACAGTATGAAAAATGGCTGACCGAAGTCAAAAGTAACCAGCCGATATTGGAAAATCCGGAGGAACTGACCGCTACCATCCTCAACAGAATATCCGGGATCTCACCGGAAAGGAAACGGAGAAAGTTTCTCATAGGAGCATGGGCATCCGGCATTGCCGCCTCATTATTACTCCTGCTATTCATCAATGACACTTGCTTCACTTCTGTCCCTCACCGGACAGAAATGCAAAATGAATATGATAACTGGTCAAACAGCATTCCATTACCTGACAACTGGGAAGAAATGCGACTGCTGGAAAAGAATACTTATCTATCCTCTCAATATATACAACACCGGAAATCCCGGAAGATGCAAATCTTACAAGTCATCAAAGAAAAACGATTAAAATAGACAGAATATGAAAACCAACTATTTCTTAATAACCATGCTACTGTTACTTAGCATGACTTCTTGCAGCACCTATTATCGGACGACTTCACGAGTTGAAAGGGACGGAAGTATGTACAGGGAAATCTATGCACAAGGCGATTCCGCTTTCATTGCAGGAGATAAGACACATAATCCTTTTCTGTTTCAACCGGATGCCAACTGGCAATTAGTAAATCTGGACTCTACAATTAAATTCAACTTTTGGGGCGAAGAAGAAAAGCTGAATGTAAAGGCCTGCCAAAAACTCTCCGGAGTAGATGGGGAATACTTCACTGTTGCCAAAGGTAAAGAGCATCTGAGTGCTATGGCTATACCTATGGAACGGGTAAAGAAGAGTTTCAGATGGTTTTACACCTATTATATATATACGGCCACTTACAAAGAACTTCAGGATAAAGGCCCTGTACCTCTTGACAATTATCTGAATAAGGAAGAGCAAATGATTTGGCTTCAGGGAAACGATGATGCCTTCAGAGGTATGAACGGCATCGAAATGAATGATAAATTGGATAAACTCGAAGCTAAATTCGGAGAATGGTATAACCGCAGCATCTATGAAATCAACTGGGAAGTCATCCACCACTTCGCTTCTTTACAAGGAGATACTGCTTGCCTGCAGTGTCTGAAGGAATTGAAAAATTCTGTTTACAAGAAACATTCGTCAGAAAAAGGTGACAGTATGGGAGACGCTGATATCGAGGAAGTCTGTAACATGTTTGATAAAGCTTGCAGTACGAAATACTTTTCGGACCTTTATAAAACAAATAAAGAAATGATGGATGCCCTGTGCGAAGAGAAAATCAACATCGCCGAAGTTTTCTATTATGCTATACAATTTGAGTTGACAATGCCCGGTAGGCTGCTCACCTCTAACGCCAAAGTTCTGAAAGATGATGTAGTCATCTGGAAAATAGACGGCTTCCGGCTTCTCGCTGGTGATTACGTACTTACCGCAGAGTCACGGATTATTAATTACTGGGCATTCGGGATTACTTTATTCATTATGCTCTTTGTCTTAGGAGTTTTCATCAAATTATACAGGAAGAGATCATAAGAGTAGTAACAGAAAAAGCATCCAAGTAAAATACTTGAATGCTTTTTCTTTCTGAGCCTCTTGTCGGATTCGAACCAACGACCCCGAGATTACAAATCACGT
>OBWE01000218.1_pt1 | contig 43215 bp, 79 predicted proteins | sample 1476251 | NCBI WGS metagenome assembly OBWE01 (sample SAMEA2580037, study PRJEB22360) | human gut metagenome | biome: human gut; feature: human-associated habitat; material: faeces | place: Denmark | collected 2008/2010
CAACCTGTTCGGGGCCAACCTGTTCGGGGCCAACCTGTCCGAGGCCGACCTGTCCAGGGCCAACCTGTCCAGGGCCAACCTGTCCGAGGCCGACCTGTCCAGGGCCAACCTGTTCGGGGCCAACCTGTCCGAGGCCAACTACATTGAAAAGGCAAAAAATTTATTTTATCCCATTGCCTGCCCGGAAATCGGCGCTTTTGTCGGCTGGAAAAAGGCAAGGGTCAAAACCGGCGGTCATGAGTGCATTGTAAAGCTGGGAATTACCGAAGATGCCGTGCGCAGTTCCGCAGCAGGCCGGAAGTGCCGCTGCTCAAAGGCAACCGTTTTGGAGATTCAGGATTTAGAGGGGAATGTATTGGAGCAGGTCGCCGTCAGTGATAGAGATGAGAACTTCCATTACATTCCCGGAACTGTGGTCTCCGTTTCGGATTTCGACGAAAACCGCTGGAACGAGTGCAGCACGGGCATCCATTTCTATATCACCCGTGAGGAAGCGGTGAGGCATATCTTATGAAAAAGCTGACCCGCGAAGAGCGGCGGCGCCGGAGCCAGAGGCGGTTGCAGCTGATTACATATCTCCTGTTTCTGATCTTGCTGCTGGCGTGGCTGGGAAGCTACCTGATTATGACGGTGGAGGCGGAACTGCCCGCTATGCACAAGCCGGAGCCCGCCACGCGGGACGGCAGCCTACCCGGCGACGATACCCCGGCCACCACTTGCTGTTATCTGACAGCAGAAAAGATCGAGGAAAACGAGAATGAGCTTATAGAAGCTGCTTTGCTGGCCCGGTCTCACAGACTGGAAGATGTGACCATCACCTTTTATTGCTGTGAAGGGCGGCCTCATATCTGCGGAACTGGGACAGGCATCACAGCGAGCGGAAGGCGTGTAACGCCCTATGTGAGCTGCGCCGTGGACCCTGATATCATCCCTCTGGGCAGCACCATCATGATCGAGTACAACGGCGAGATGGTTTATCTGAGAGCCGATGATACCGGCCCGGCAGTCAGAGGGGACCATATTGACATTGCCGTCAAGGGGCACTCAGAAGCTTTATCCCTGGGCGTCCAGACGGCAGACATTTGGTGGTGCGAAGAATGAACGCACATGCGAAACGCCCAAGAGGCGAGTTAGGTCCCTGCCCAAGATGCGGCCTGTATTCCGGCCAGCGATTGGCAATCGAGGGCAACCCGGATATGTTCCTGGTGGCCTGCGACGCCTGCGGATGGCGAACTCGGAAATTTACTGATATAAATCACGCGGTGAGAGCTTGGAATGAAGGGAGAACATGACATGACACTTTACGAGATCGATAAGGCCATTACTGATCTGGCAGACCCGGAGACTGGAGAGATCACCGACTTTGAGGCGCTGGACAATCTCCAAATGGCGCGGGACCAGAAGATCGAGAACATCGCCTGTTACTACAAGAACTTGGTTTCCGATGCGGAAGCCATCAAGGCGGAGAAGGAGGCCCTGGCGGAGCGGCAGAAAGTGGCAGAGAACAAGGCGGCGCGGCTCAAGGAGTATCTCTCTTACGCGCTACACGGGGAGAAGTTCTCCACGCCGAAATGCGCGGTGACGTTCCGAAAGACCACTTCCGTAAATGTGGACAACCCTTCCGCCGCCATCGAGTGGGCGGAGCTGAACGGGCATAAGGAGTGCATCCGGTACAAAGCCCCGGAAATCAGCAAGAGCGAGCTGGGCAAGGTCCTAAAGGCTGGGCAGGAAGTGCCTGGGGCTGTCTTGGTTGAAGGGATTTCTGTGGGGGTGAAGTGATGAACCTTGACATTTACAACAATGTCCGGGCCGTCCCCGCAGAGGCCAAGAAGGAGATCAGAGGTGGGCGGCTGAACGGAAAGACCGATATCAACCCTATGTGGCGCATCAAGAAGCTGACGGAACAATTCGGCCCATGCGGCATTGGCTGGAAATACACCATTGACCGGGAGTGGCTGGAGACCGGGGCCAACGGGGAAATCTCCGCATTCATGGACATCTCACTGTACTACAAATACAACGGCGAGTGGTCCGAGGCAGTTCCCGGTACCGGCGGCAGCGCCTTTATCACAAAAGAGAAGATCGGTCTGTACACCTCTGACGAGTGCTACAAGATGGCCTTGACGGATGCCCTCTCCGTGGCTTGCAAGGCCCTTGGGATCGCCGCTGACGTGTACTGGGACAAGGACAAGACGAAGTATGACAAGACCGATATTGCGGCGAAAGTCGATGTCACCACATGCGAGAAATGCGGGAAGGTCTTGGAAGCGTACAAGGACTCCAAAGGCGTCACGGTGTCGATCATGAAGCACGTGAACGCCAGCATGGAGAAGTTCGGGCACGTCTACTGCCTGGACTGTATTAAGGAGATGAACCATGATTGATTTGATCTCCGAGATCGGTCAGAAAAGCAAGCTGTTGGACGCCGCCGTGCAGGAGCTTGGGAAGCGCGGACGCTCCTATGCCCAGTCTGAACAGGAATACCGGATCGCCCTGGCAAAGAGAATTTTGGATGAACGGTCCAAAGGTACGCCGGTAACGATCATCTCCGACATCTGCCGTGGAGATCGGGAGATCGCAAAGCTGCGGTTTGAACGGGACTGCGCAGAGGTCGTTTATAAATCCGCCCTTGAAGCAATCAATGCCATGAAGCTGCAGCTCCGAATGCTGGATGCACAGGTGGAAAGGGAGTGGGGACATGCGGGCAGAGACTAAGGCAACATCTATTCCTCCGGAAGTCAAGAAAGCCGTGTACATCCGGGACAATGGCTTCTGTGTGCTGTGCGGCTCTCCATATGGTGATCCGGTGGCCCATGTGGTCCGCCGGAGCCAGGGAGGAAAGGGGATCGAGAGAAATATCGTGACCCTCTGCCCGGCCTGTCACAGAGCCTATGACGAGGGCACGAACATCCAGAGGCTAGGACGAGGCACCACCAGAGAAAGCCTGTACTGCTATCTGGTGGCGTATCTGAAAGGGTTTTACCCGGACTGGAACCGGGAGGATATGATCTATCACAAAGGAGTCGAAAATGCTGAATAAATGTTTTTTGCTGGGCCGGATGACGAAAGACCCGGAAATCAGACGGACAAACGGTGGGACGGCTGTCACATCCTTTACACTGGCCGTAGACCGGGACTTCAAGAACAACGGGGAGAAGGAGACGGACTTCATTGAAGTGGTTGCGTGGCGCAACACGGCAGAGTTTGTCTCGAAATACTTCTCCAAGGGCCGTATGGCGATTGTAGAGGGGCGGTTACAGATCAGAGAGTGGACGGACAAGAGTGGGAACAAGCGCCGTACAGCGGAGGTTGTGGCCGACAACGTGTACTTCGGAGACTCCAAGAAGGAGAACAAGGAGGCGCCGGAATACAAGCAGGCTGATTTTGCGGTAATCTCGGAGGAAGACGGCGATCTTCCGTTTTGAGGTGACACGATGGCCAGAAACTATGCTGCGCTCCCATGGGAATACAAAAGGGAGATGTCTGCACTCAACGATGCAGAGTTCGGTCGGCTGTGCAGGGCTTTGCTGGAATACAGCGAGTCAGGGACGCCGATAGCACTTTGTGGCAATGAGCGGTTTTTTGCCGAACGTGTCATGATGCAGGAGGACCGTTTTAGGGAGTCCTATACCACCAAGGCGGAGAAAAACAGAGAAAATGGGGTTAAGGGCGGGAGGCCTAAGAAAACCGAAAAAAACCCAAAGAAACCCAACTTAACCCAAAAAACCGAAACCGAAACCAAAACCGATACTATCTCTCCTAACGGAGAGAATAAATCCCCCCTATCGTCCCCCCAGGGGGAACGGTTTGACAGGTTTTGGGCTTTGTACCCAAACAAAACCGGGAAAAAGAAAGCCAGGGAGTCTTGGGAGAAACTGAAACCGTCAGAAGAGCTGACAGAAACCATTTTGGCTGCCGTTTCCAAACAGAAGCTATGGCCAAAGTGGCAGAAAGACGGAGGACAATATATCCCAAATCCCGCCACTTGGCTAAACCAGGGGAGATGGGAAGATGAACCACCCGAAGGAGGAGAAGATCCATTTGCCAAGTTTACCTGATACCTCCCGTTGGCTGCTCTACGACGAGACCGCCATGGACACCCGGAAAACGCTGTGGTTCGTGGCGGACGCCCAGGATGTGACAGCCCTGGACAACCAGAACGCCGTTTGCCTTGCCTATGGGGCGGGCTTTGAGAACTTCCGGGATGCGGAGCCGTTTCTGAGTTCCTTCCCATCTGTGTTCCTGGCTCTGTCCGACCGTGATACGGCGGAAGCCGTGGTGGACGCCCTCAAAGAATACGCGCCATCTGTGGCTGTGCTGCTGCCGAAGGAAGGGGCCTTCGGGAAATGTTCCCGTATCCGGGAGGTGCTGGCTTCCGGCGGGAGAAAGGCCGTGGATCATCTGTTGCTGGGGGCCGTGGAACAGCCCATGGACGGACTGCTGGACCTGGCGGACGTGGAGCGGAGGGACCCCGGCGCATCCGTCGCCGTCATGTCCGGTCTAAAAGCACTGGACCAGTCCATCGGAGGCTTTGCCCCATCGGAGCTGTCTGTGTGGACTGGAAAGCGCGGCAGCGGCAAGTCCACGCTGCTGTCCCAGCTGCTTCTAAACGCCATCGACCAGGGCTTCCCGGTCTGCGCATACTCCGGGGAGCTGTCGGCCTGGCGCTTCAAGCAGTGGGCCATGCTACAGGCCGCCGGGGCCGGGCATATCGAGCCGAAGCGGGACCCGGTGTCCGGGAAGCTGTATTACTACACGCCGAAGGAGATCGCGGACCGGATCGACGGTTGGTGGAAGGGGAAGTTTTTCCTGTACGACAACCGGGTGGCCGGTGCTGGGGACGAGGACAGCATCATTTCCGTGTTCGAGTATGCCGTTCGCCGGTTCGGCTGCTGTGTATTTCTTGTGGACAACCTGATGACCGCCCGATTCAGCGACCAGAGCGACAAAGATTTTTACCGGGCACAGAGCCGGTTTACGGGGCGGTTGGTGGAGTTCGCCAAAAAAAACGAGGTGCACGTGCATCTTGTGGCACACCCCCGGAAGGGCGACAGCGACAAAAAGAAGCTGCTGACCGCGGACGACATCGGCGGGTCGGCGGACATCACAAACCGGGCGGACAACGCCTTTTCTCTGGAACGGATGGAAGAAAAGGACATCGCGGCCTATGGCTATGACGCCGGGCTGAGCATCCTGAAGAACCGGTCCTATGGCTCAACGGCAAATATCCAACTGGTCTACGACGCGAGGTGCCGCCGGTACAAAAAGAAGGGAGAAAGCGATGGAGTCTACGGCTGGGAACGCTGACTGGACCGCTTATGAGCGGGAGAAGAAAAAGCTCCAGGGATTGCCGCCGGACGAATACGAGGCAGCCCTGAAAGAGCTGGCAAGGAGGATGGGAATTTGATTTTTGAAATTCCGTATCCGTCCACCAAAAGGGGAAAAGCGGCCTGGAACAAGCGGTTTGGCCTGAATGCGTATTATGCCGGGAAACATTGGTCACAGCGGAAGCGGGACGCAGAAGAACTCCACTCTCTGGCGCTGTGGTCCATGAAAAAGGCGCATATCCGAAAACAGTTCGTCAAAGGTCCTGTCGAAGTCATTTTCCGCTGGAACGACGGCCTGGACGTGGACAATCACGCCGCCATGGGCAAGGCGTTTGTGGACGCCATGAAAGGCTACTTACTGCCGGACGACAACCGGGAATGGGTGCGGAAAGTTTCTCATGAATTTTGGGAAAACGAGAGTATACAGGTGGAGGTAAGGCCCTATGGGCGAACTTGAACAATATCTGGTCCCCATCCGGCGGTATTCGGCCAACCCCTGCATGGATTGCTGCTGTCCGATCAGCCAGTGTCCATGGCTGCGTGAGGAAAAGCCAGTACCGGGCTGGACGGCCAAGAAACAGACGTTCATTGTTGGGAGAGATCAATACGGCGTAAAGCATTGGGTGACTACATACGCCATCGAGCGCTGCCCGCTGGAACAAGGTAAAGGGAAGAAGGAAGAGCAGTGGAGGAAATAACGCTTTTTCAGGAGAAAAAAATCAGTGAGATCAAGCTAGATATCTATGGTGTACCTGATTTATCTAACTGGCCGCAGATTTTTGAAATCCAAAACACAGCACAGAAATGCTACTACACTATAAAGCAGCACGAGAAGGTCATGTGCTCGGTTTCTGGGGGCTATGACAGCGATATTGTTCTGGACTTGGTCATTCGGTGTGGAGGCCGGGCTAAAACAACATTTGTGTTTAACGACACAGGTCTGGAATATGACGCTACGAAAGAGCATTTGATGCGCCTCAAAGAGCGTTATGGCATCCAGATCAAGCGACTTTTTCCCCAAAAGGCAATCCCGAGTTGTTGCCGAGATTATGGGGTTCCGTTCTGGTCCAAGTATGTGTCCAGCATGATTTATCGGCTCCAGAAACACGGGTTCCAATGGGAGGATAAGCCGCTGGAAGTGTTGCTCGACAGATATCCTGGATGCCGCTCAGCGCTCAGGTGGTGGTGCAATGATTTCAAGACAGCTAACGGGAGAGAATCTAGGTTTAACATTGCGTATGTCAAAGGTCTGAAGGAGTTTATCCGGCAGAACCCACCAGATTTTAGGATTTCAGCCAAGTGCTGCGAGTATTCAAAAAAGGTGCCCGCACACAAGGAACTTTTAATTGGAGATTACGACCTTAACATCACTGGTATCCGCAAAAAAGAGGGTGGAACACGGAGCAGCGCCTATAAATCGTGTTATGACGAGATTTTTTGTGGCCCCGACAACTACCGTCCAGTCTTTTGGTGGGGAGATGCGGAAAAAGAGGCATATCGGAAATGGGCCGGAATCATCAGGTCAGACTGCTACGAATTGTGGGGTATGAAGCGTACAGGTTGTGCTGGCTGCCCGTTTGGAAAAGATTTTGAACAGGAGATTGATCTTGTCCATGAGTTTGAACCCAAGCGGTATAGAGCAATGGAGGCTGTCTTCGGGCAGTCATACGAGTACACAAGGCAGTTTTTAGCCTATAGGGAACAGATGAAAAGCCTGCAAAGAGATGCCAATCAAATAAGGCTGGAGGGATTTTATGAATGATGTCAAGCGCGCCCTGCTGGGCGACCGCGCGATTCTGAGCACGGAGGAGACAAACGATGCTTGAACTGAAACAATGCCCAAACTGCGGCGGTTTTCCAAGGCTACACAAAAAAAGAAACAAAGTTTTCTACGAGTACGATGGAGACTGCTGGACGAGGACGCGTGCCTATCACGAAGAAGCAGTCGCCGCCAGAGAATGGAACACTTTGAAAAAATCGGAGAAAACAGAGATGCTGGAGGGGATGGAATGAACCTCGGAGAGTATTTTGGCATTGGAGAACCAGCTTTGCAAGTCAGAACAGACGAGGATGGAAACACCGTGGCCTCTGCAACGATACAGGCGGTTGTCCTCTGGAAAGAAGATATCAAAAACTACATCATGGACGAGATCATCAAGATGTGCAAGGAGCACGGAATTACGGACCTGTATGTGCTGAACCGGGATTTCATCCTGTCGGCCATCAGGGAGAAGATGGAAAGGAGGCCCATCCATGAACATGACGCAGGAAGAAGTAACCAAGCGTCTGAAAGCGCTAAAGGCCAGATGTGAGCGTCTGATCGTGTCCAGTAGCGCAGGGAACCCGGAGGAATGGAGGAAGGATGCAGAGGCCATCGACATGGCAATCACCGCCCTCCGCCCCGTCAGCCGGGAGCAGGTGGAGAAGGTGTGGAGGGGTGAGTGGAATTATAGCCATACAACCGAAACAGACCACTTTGCTGTTGTTAAATGCTCAAAGTGTGGGCACGAAGCGTTTGCGATAGCCCTTTATGTGAAAGATGAAAATTTCTGTCCCCACTGCGGCGCTCCCATGACGGACGAGGCTGTGCAGATGGTAATGGAGAGATTATAACTGGAGGCGGTGAACGATGCGTAAAGGGTTAATTCTTATCATTGGCTTGATTGTTGGCTACGCAATAAGTTGGGCATTTACAGTCGGAATTATCAAGCTCATCACAATGTGCTTTTCCATCGAGTTTTCTTTGTCCGTTGCCACTGGGATATGGTTGGTCCTGTGGCTGCTGAAATTGGTTTTTCATAAGTCGAAAGGGAGGCGCTGAACGATGCGGATTGAGCGCAAGCGCTATGTGGTCATGCGGAAAAACAGAACAGAGGTTTGGTGCGGTCTAGCAAAGAATTTTAGTTTTCGCCCCATATCGGAAATAAAAGACGTTTCCGTCAAGACCTATCGTTCTGAGGCGCAGGCTAGAAGCGGATGTTCTTCGTGGGACAAAGACTTTGAAGTTGTTCCGGTAATCGAGATGATTGCGACTGAGGAGGCGCTGAAAAATGGCAAGGGCGATTGACGGAGACGCACTTAAAAGATGGTGCGAAAAGATAATTGACCAAGCGTGCCATCCAGCAACCGTGCAGATCGGGGAGGTATTTCTGGACAAGGTGCGCTCTATGCCCACCCTCACCCCGTCGAACAAGCCGCTGACGCTGGAGGAACTGCGGGAGATGGGAGGACAACCGTATTGGCATGTTGGGTTACGGGAAGAAAGCCCCCCGCCACATTGGAATATCCTTGATCCGTTTTATGCAAAGCATATCGAGGATTACAGATACGGCGAGAACTGGCTCGCCTACCGCCGCCCGCCGGAGGGAGAGGAGGATTGGAAATGAAAGTACCAGCGGAATTTGAAGAGGTTTTCCAAGGCGTGGAACTGACGGACAAAGAGGTCCGGTTTCTGGGGTGGATTATCGGCTGGGATAACTGGACGATACAGAACATGCGAACGGTGCTACAGAAGGTCCGGGCCGCAGGGGACGGCGGCACCCTCCCCCAGCCCAGCAACGAGCCTCCGCCCTGCTACCGGCCAGACGGAGATGGTTGTGCCTATCAGTGTTATGACGGCGATGACGAACCCATCGACAAATGCAAGGAGTGCCCGCTGTGTTACTCCGATAAGCAGCGACACAAGCCCAGCAACGAGCCGCTGACGCTGGAGGAACTGCGGGAGATGGACGGGGAGCCGGTGTGGTGTAAATGGCTACTCCCGGAAGATAGAGCCATTGAGCAGGGAAAGTGGTTTATCGTTATCTCCGGAGACGAGGCAGGGCTGGAGATAAAGAGGCCGGCCGAATACGGGTGTCATTTTTGCAAAATTGATGATTACGGCAAGACGTGGCTCGCCTACCGCCGCCCGCCGGAGGGAGAGGAGGACGCATGAAACCGACTTGTATTACTTGCAAAGCTGATTGCCATAACGCCGGGACAACCTCCAGAATTGTGGATTGCTCACAGTACAAACCGGGGCGAATTTTGACCAATGCAGACCGGATCAGGGCCATGAGCGACGAGGAACTGTCGGATTGGGCCATTAACAAAGCTCCGAGCATAGGTAAGCGTTACACAGATAGCAGACTATGGTTGCTGAACTGGCTCCAGCAGCCAGCGGAGGAGGATTGATGATGGACAGAGAGAAGCTGATTGAACGGCTGAAGCATGAGCATCACGGGTACAGCACTGTAGAAAATGATCCAGAGACAGCCTTTCACGATCTTGTGGATTGTCTGACCCACATCTCCACGCTCCAGGCCGAAAACGAGAAGCTGCGGGGCGAAGTGGAAGGAATGCGGTCTAATTGGTATAAAGCCGGTGAGGGAGTAAAGAAGCTGCGGGCCAAGCTTGAGCAGGCCAGGGCAGAGATCACCCGTCTGAAACACTACGAGGACAAGTGCCACGACTGCCCTATCGTTTGCGCCAAAACGGAAATCATCAAGGCGCACGAGGAACTGGAAGCGGTGCAAGCTGAACTGGAACGGGTAAAACAGGAAAGGGATGCGGCGATAGACTGTATCTACAAAATTGAGGATGACCTTGACCGAGGAAATGACAATGACTGGGCCAGAGAGCATATTTCGGAATGGGAGAGCCAGAAGGAGGACTGACATTGAAATACAAAGTATCATTTAGCGGGTTTGCTTATGTTGAGGCGGATTCTCCGGAAGAGGCAGAGGAAAAAGCTATGTACGAGGATGATGCTGTTTATGAGGAAAAAAAGTGTGAGTCCGTAGAAGAAGTAGACGAGTTTGCGGTGAGTTTGGAGGATTGACATGGAACGGCTGAGTGACTTTGCTGCTGATATTATCAATGATCTGTATGAAAACTCTGATTGGTACGGCGACTACTCTTTGATAGAAGCTGCCATTAACCGCCTCGCAGCCTACGAGGAGACGGGCCTGGAGCCGGAGGCAGTAGAGCACCTGAAACTTGCAAGCATGGGCAAGGCTATTGCAGAAATCAAAGAGTTTGATGGTGTCCCCATTGACCGCCTCCGCGAACTGGCCCAGGCGGACAGAGATGGGAAACTCCCAAAGTACACCATAGGCGATACAGTTTATGACCGTTTTGGAGACGCCTGGGAGGTCAGAACGGAAGAACTCCATCTACTTGACGGAAATCCAAACTGGATATACAGATGTGGCCATGCGGGGACGGATGATTACTGCGCTCTGTGGGAATTTAAGATTCTGTCCCGCGAGGAAGCCGAGGCCGCGCTAAGGAGGGAGCAGGATGAAAAAGGAGGAGGCTCAGAATGATATTTTTCGCTGGCCTGGATTTCTTTCTGGCGGCACTGAATGTTTATTTCGGTCTAAAAGAGAAAGGAGGCCGAGCATGATAAACACCCATCCGACCCGGTGTAATATCTGCGGAGGGCCTGTCACTTATGGCTCTAATGCCCGTGTCTATGGCCGGGAGTACGGAAGTGGTTATTGCTATCTCTGTGAGCGGTGCGGGGCCTATGTGGGGACGCATAAGCCACGCCCACGGGAAGCGCTTGGGCTGCTGGCTGATGAGCCCATGAGGACCGGAAAGAAGATGTGCCACGCTCTCTTTGATCCACTCTGGCAGGGGAAGCCAAAGGCCCGCAAGAAGAGGAATGACCTCTACCGCTGGTTGGCTCATGAGATGGAGATACCCGTTGAAGATTGCCACTTCGGATACTTTGACATAGACCAGCTCCGGCGGGCGTACATCATACTACGCAACGTACAGGACAAGCAAATGCGGTATGACAACTGTGGGAAAATATACTTTGAGGAGGCCGCCCATGTACGGAATAACTGACAAGAAAATTGCCCATGTCATCAGAGATGACAAAAATAATGGATTGTGCGGATTCTGGACAACCATCTGTGGGAAATGGATTCATCCAATATCCGTGTCCGATGAGTTGCCAGAAGGAGTCAGAATGTGCAAGCTGTGCTCCAAGAAGGAGGCCGACCATGAAGTTTCGGAGTAAGACGGGGGAAGTCGCATTTACCATTGACCAGGCATTAGAGCGGTTTTGCGATAGTAAAAAAGATTGCGACTATTGCGAACTTCGGGAACCCGTACAGCAATACAAAGGGACAAAGAGACCATGCCATGAATACGCAAGAGCCAACCCCCACGAAGCCGCCCGCCTGATGCGCTACGAGGTGGTGGAGGATACATCTGAGGATGGTTACTTGTCAGAAGAAGAGTGCAAGGCCTACCGGGATATGCTTAACCAGAATGGAAAACCGATGGGAATTAACATCAGCGATTTGATGAAGGAGGCCAACATGGACAAGCCAAGAATTTGTGAGGTGCTGGGGGTTGAAATGGGAGAAAAATTTACCATTGCGGATACTGACTATTGGATTGAAAAGAATGGAGCAATATTTTCAGATGGAAACCAAAGAGATTTGATAGGAGTTAGTCTTATCTGTAATGCCATCAACCACCCTGACCGCATCATCCGCAAGCCCCGCTGGACGGAGCAGGAGGTGGAGGATGCTAAGTACACAAAGCGTATTCTGGGAGTTGATGTGGTAAGCAGAAATGAATATGGCGGCGGATTAGTTGCCAGTCGGAGCGATGTGGGTGTTTCTATCGTAGTAAACCGAGAGTTGTTCCCCTCCCTCCGCCCCGGCGAAACCGTCACCCTTGACGAGATTATCGGAGGCGCGGAATGACCAGAGAAGAATATGAAAAGAAAATTGCGGCATTGGAACCGCTCGATGAGGAGAGGCGAAAAAGCGTGACGTGTGCGCTCCTTGGACATAGCCATATTACCACAGGTTGCTTCGGGTATGTCTACTGTGCACGGTGTGGAGAACAAATTGGGGATGTTCTGGGCGGCTGTTTCTATGATCCGCTGGAAGTTCGTGTAGGTCATAATTGCCCAACTTGCAGAGCTAACTATGAGAAGCTTGGATGGGAAGATAAGATTCTGACTCCTGACCCGTTTTCGGATGAGAACAGCGGAGGTGCGGAATGAAAAGTGAGATGAGGGCTTTATTGGGAATTTCGCAGCGAGAAGATAACCAGCAGGCCAAAGCCGACGCGGGGACTCTCTCAAAGAATGGGATGATCTCTACCAACAAGGAAGGTGGGCAGCAACACCACAGACCCTATCGCTCTGAATGGCTCCCGCCCCGTGCCCTTTTGGCGGTATCACATGTGCGCTGGGAATCCGAGGCGGTGCATGGCTACAGTGAGGAAAACTACAAACTCATTTCAGCAAAGGAGCATGTTGGGCGGGCGATAACGCATCTTCTGGCATGGCTGGCAGGCGACACCTCAAACGACCATATGTCGCACGCTGCCACGCGGGTATTGTTCGCCCTGGAAATGGAGGAGGAAAGCAAAAATGGATAGAGAAATCCTTTTCAAAGCCAAGCGGCTGGACAATCGCGAATGGGTGGAAGGGTATTATATAGGCCCAATAGGCGTACTTGATGTACATGAAATTTGTGATATTCATGATATTACAGGGCCGCGTGTTGAAGTTGATCCCTCCACGGTCTGCCAGTACACCAACATCGACATACGGCGGGAAGCGTGGCCGTCATCCGAAGTACACAAGATTTTTACTGGCGACTGCTTGGGCGAATGGGGCGAGGATGAGGACGGTAACGAGTGCGTCTGTATCCTCGGTATTGTAACCTATTGGGAAAGTGAAGGGCGCTATGTATTGGCAGACGAGGATGGATCGTGCAACGACTGGACGCTGGAGGATGAGGCACAACCGGAGAATTGGCCCAATCTCATACACTGCGGCTCCATCCACGACGGGGAGGGAGGACGGCATGAGGGGGCAGAGCATGACTGAAACCGAAGTGATCTCTATTGATCGTCACGGCCAGCGGAAGGAGTATCCGTCGATCAAATCTGCCGCAGAGGATGTTGGTGTTCGCCCCTGCCGGATTTCTACCGCCTGCGTTACCGCCCACCGCTGCGCGGGACGGTATTGGATCAAGAAGGAGGATATGGATGGGTGAGTTCCCGGAAAGGCTGAGAAAGTTGCGGGAGTCCATGCGGCCAGTTCGGAGTATGACAGTTACATCACAACTGATGGGGTTGCATCCGGATATGTTGAGAAGATATGAGCGAGGAGAAGTAGAGCCGTCTATGGACGCCCTATATAAAATCGCGGATTATTATGGGGTCAGTACGGACTATCTGCTTGGGAGAACAAACTTCCCATTTGTACATAGGGTGTAATCTTTCATCATCACAAAAAACCCGGGCAGTGGTTCCCACAAAAGTGGGAATTAAAAGCGAAGACTATGCGAGAATGGAGCATGAGGGAGTGACTTCCCCATGCTCCTTCTTTTTCCTCCCCTTTCGGGCTGTGACCAACCACGGCCCAAAGGGCAACCCACTCCCCCGGCGGGGTATCTAGTAAGCAGATATTAAAAACGGAAAAGAGAGCCTCTCTTGTACGTTTCCTGCCGGGGGACTCCCTTCAAATATGCCGCACGAGCGCATCAGCCCACATATCAGGGCCGGAGGGTCGCGCCCTCCATGCGGCACCATAGGGCGTGCCCGTCTCGCTGAAATGATGGGAGGGTCGGGTACGGGGAATTTTTGATTGAGGTGGTGAGTCCATTGTGGCAAAAGGTAAGTATCAACGGTGGTTGGAGCCAGATGGGCTCTTGCTGCTGGAGGGCTGGGCCCGGGATGGGCTGACAGACGAGCAAATCGCCGGGAATATCGGGATTACAGCGACTACGCTCTATGAATGGAAAAACAGATTTCCTGAGATTTCTGAGGCCCTAAAAAAGGGCAAAGAAGTTGTTGATTACCAAGTCGAAAATGCACTTCTGGCATCTGCATTGGATGGTAACACCACGGCGCAGATATTTTGGCTGAAGAACCGAAGACCGGATAGGTGGAGGGAGAAGCCCACCGAAAACAAAAGCGAGGATACAGAGGTCAGGGTGATTATTGATGTCTGAGGTGCGGCTTTCTTCTGTTCTTGGCCCCGCATTTCATCTGCTTGCCCGTGATGTATTCCAACACGGACACACTCACTATGACTTATCCGGCGGGCGTGGTTCGCTCAAATCCTCCGCAGTGTCGCTGATTGTGCCGCCGCTGCTGATCCATAACCCAGGCACTCACGCCCTAGTGCTCCGCAAGGTGGCAAACACCATCCGGGACAGCGTGTACGCTCAATATCTATGGGCAATCGGAGAACTGGGTATGGCGGCATATTGGGACGCAAAGGTCCAGCCCATGGAACTAATTTATAGACCGACAGGGCAAAAAATCATGTTTAGGGGCGCAGATGACCCCATGAAGATAAAATCTATCAAGGTGCCTTTCGGATATATTGCTGTGACCCACTTTGAAGAAAAGGATCAGTTTGCTGGCAGAGCAGAGATACGAACGATCCTACAATCCACCATGCGCGGCGGGTCGAAGTTCTGGAATTTTGAGAGTTACAACCCGCCCATCAGCCGGGACAACTGGGCCAACAAGGACAGTCTGGAGGAAAGAGCAGACCGGCTGTGTCACAAGAGTACATACCTGGAAGCCCCTCCGGAGTGGTTGGGGGCACAGTTCCTGGCGGAAGCCGAGCATCTGAAAGCTACGGATGAGCGGGCGTACCGTCACGAATACTTAGGCGAGGCTGTTGGGACCGGCGGGAATGTGTTTGAGAATCTGGAACTGCGGGAAATCACAGACGAAGAGTTTGCTTCCTTTGACCGCATCTATCAGGGCGTGGACTGGGGCTGGTTCCCTGACCCGTTTGCCTTTATTCGGCTTCACTATGACCGGGCTAGGGAGACAATATACCTAATGGACGAGATATACCAAAATAAGTTAACCAACGAGGCAAGTGGGAAGCTGATTCTTTCCAAAGGGTACAAGGATGCTTACATTATTTGCGACAGCGCAGAGCCTAAATCATCAGCAGACTATCGGGCGATGGGCCTTCCGGCCAAAGAAGCAATTAAGGGGCCTGGAAGTGTGGAATATGGCATGAAGTGGCTCCAGCGGCGAAAGATTGTTATTGACCGCCGGAGGACGCCAAACGCTTATAACGAGTTTGTTAACTACGAGTATGAGCGTAATAAGGATGGAGAGATCATCAGCGGTTATCCCGACGAGAACAACCACCTTATTGACGCCACAAGATACGCTCTCGAGCGCGTATTTAGGAGAATGGGGGTGACTGCTTGAACATAAACGAGAAGCTGAAAGAACTGGGCTTTGCCACTATCAGCGAGGACTTTTACCGCAAGGTGCAGGAGTGGAAAAGCTGGTATGTGGGAGATGTCAAGGGCTTCCATCAGTACAGGGTCCGAAACGGAACGGGCATGGTCCGATGCAAGCGGTACACCCTCAACATGGGCAAGAAAATCCCGGAGGACTGGGCGAATCTGCTCATGAATGAGCGGGTTGAAATCACTCTGGATGGCACGAAAGAACAAGAATTTATTGACCGAGTTCTGAAGGAGAACAACTTTCGCGTGCGCTCCAACGAGATGCAGGAAATGGCCTTCGCTCTTGGCACGGTGGCTTTTATCCCCCGCGTGGTGGGCATGGGGGTCACTAAGGCGGGGCCGATTCCAGGCAGCGCAACCGATATCATCATTGACTATGTAACGGTAGAGCATATCTGGCCCCTGTCATGGCAGAATGGCGTTATTACTGAATGTGCCTTTGACAGCATCGTCAACGTAAACGGGGACGATTACTGCTATCTGCAAATTCACCGGAAGGTCGACGGCCTGTACAACATTGAGAACCGGCTGTATACATATCGGAACCAGAACGTGGATACTGAGGTACAGCTGACCTCCGTGCAGGGATTTGAGCGGGTGCCGCCTGTGGTTCATACGGGCTCTGACCGGCGGCAATTTGTCATTGACCGGCCTAATATTGCAAACAACTTCGATTACTCCATTCCGCTCGGGATTTCGGTCTACGCCAACGCCATCGACAGCATGAAGGGCGTTGATATTGCTTTTGACAGCTACGTCAATGAGTTTGTGCTCGGGAAAAAGCGGGTGATGGTCAAGCCAGCAGCAACAAAAGACCTTGAAGGAGAACCGTTTTTTGACCCTGACGACCTGGCCTATTATGTCCTACCGGAGGATATAAGCGATGGCTCTGTTATTACTCCCATTGATATGAAGTTGAGAACTGCGGAGCACAGCGAGGGTATTCAGACGCAACTCAATTTACTTTCCAGTAAGTGCGGCTTTGGCGAAAACTATTACCGCTTCGATCAGGGCAGCATTACTACGGCCACCCAGGTCATCAGCGAAAACAGCACCATGTTCCGTACCATCAAGAAGCATGAAATCATTCTGGAGAGCGCCATCAAGGAACTGTGCCGGATCATTCTCCACCTCGGCAACACTGCCATGGGGGCCGGGCTAAGTGAGGACGCAGAAGTCACCATTGATTTCGATGATAGTATCATCGAGGACAAGACAACAGAGCGCAATAATGACCGCCAAGACCTTGCGGCGGGCATCATGAATGACTGGGAATACCGTATGAAATGGTACAACGAGGACGAGGCCACGGCAAAGAAGATGCTGCCGAAGATGGAGGAAATGACCACGGAGTCACAACAGGAGATTGAGTAAAATGGTATGGGTTAATGTAAAAGATAGGCTTCCGAAAGAAGGCCAAGAGGTCATTGCCGTAGTTACGATATTTCGAGGTGGACTGAAGGAAAAGACTAAAGCTGTTTGTACAAGATTTGAAAATGGTCGATTCATGTTTTTTGCTTTGGATGAATGTTATTTTGTAAGTTGTTGGATGCCGCTGCCGGATATCCCTGAATAAAATGCAGAAATACCCATTTACACCTGAAGTTCTTGACGCCCTCCCAGAAGAACTTGCAGAGTTATACCGAAACCTAGAGAATACTCTTTTGGAGGAAATTTGCTCCCGCCTGAAAGTGGCTGGAGAACTAAATGAAGTAACGGTGTTGGACATCCAAGCACTCCGGTCTCACGGTATCAGCCAACAGGAGATTGAACAAGCAATCAAAAGAACGACCAATATCGGCGAGAAAGAGTTGAATAAGCTATTTGACGATGTTGTAGAGCGGAACCAGCAGTATTATACTAGCCTGATTGATATATCAGATGTAACAGCGCCAAAAACACTGCTGAGCGTCGAAGATACCTATGCCATTTATGAGCAGACTCGCAAAACGTTCCGAAATATTACTCAATCAATGGCTTTCCTGCTCGACAATGGCCGAACGATGCTCCGGCCTGCAAGTGCTTACCAATGGGCGCTTGATAATGCCGTGTTGCAGATACAAAGTGGAGCAATCAGCTACAATCAGGCAATTAGCGGTGCTGTGAAGCAGCTTGCAGACAGCGGCATCAAGACGGCAGAATACAAAAGCGGCCACATGGACCAGATCGACGTTGCGGTCCGCCGTGCTATTATGACTGGTATCAATCAGCTTTGCCAACAGTATTCGGAGCAAGGCATGGATTATTTGGAAACTGATCTGGTTGAGGTCTCTGCTCATATCGGGGCGCGGAACACCGGAACTGGGCCGGAAAATCACGAGAGCTGGCAAGGGAAGATTTACCGATGGAGCGCAAAACCGAAGCAATCCAGCGGGAGATATCCTGATTTTATCGCTTCTACGGGTTATGGTACCGGACCTGGTCTAGGCGGATGGAACTGCCGCCACCACTTTTATCCGTTTGTTGAGGGTGTCATGGAGCCGACCTATTCAAGCTCTGATCTGAGCGCCATGAAGGGGAAAAATCGGGAGATATCTTTTGAAGGCAGGCAGTACGATGGATATACGGCCACTCAAAAGCAACGCCAAATAGAGCGCACCGTCCGAAAGCTAAAGCGGGAACAAACCGCATATAAGGCCGCTGGACTGGAAGAAGATTACCAAGCTGTAACGGCTCGTATCCGGCGGCTGAACAAGGAATACAAAGTATTCAGCGAGGCGGCGGGGCTGCCGTTGCAGCGGGAGAGGATGAAGACAGAATATTGATGGATGAAAAAGCGTGGGCCATCATCAAGTCCATACTTGACCGTGGAAATGATGCTATTATTCGAAAAAAGGAAAGCGGATTCCTCATCTTGGAGGAGAAAAAGAAAACCGTATATCGTTCCTCTGACCGATAGGGGCCAGAGAAGGACCGTTGGGGTCAACTGCTTACAAATCGTAGGCGGTTGGCCCCTTTTTTGTTTGTCAGAGAAGACGTAAAAACCCAAGCGGCAGAGAAGCCGAAAATCCCAAATATAAGACAGAGAAGTCTATAAAACCCAAAGGAGAAGCATTATGGCGAACATTGATACGAGTACCATCGAAGGATTTGACGGCATGACTGCCGACGAAAAGGTCACGGCACTGTTGGGCCTGCAAATCCCCGACCCTGTTGACCTGTCTGGATATGTAAAAAAGGATGTCTTTGATGCAAAGGCGACGGAGGCGGCATCGCTCGCAAAACAGTTGAAGACCAAAACGACGGAGGCCGAAACTGCTGCCGGTACGCTTTCCACTACGCAGGCGGAGTTGGAGGCGCTCAAAAGAAGCTATTACGTTGCCTCCAAGGGCCTGACCGGGGACGAGGCGGAGTTTATCGCCTTCAAGGCCGGGAAGATGGTGAGCGATAAAGTCACCTTTGAGCAGGCCGTAGACGAGCTGACCGCTGACCGCAAGAAAACGACATTTGACTGGACCGCTCCTGTGGGCGGCGGGAAGCCAAAAACAGGAGAAAACGATGTAATGAACGCCCTGATTCGGGGCGCACTCAAGTAAGAAAGGAGCCTATCAATGGCCGATATTATCGACAGAAGCAAACTTTCCGGGCTTATTCCTGAGCCTGTAACCCGTGAGATCATTCAGGGCGCGGTGACGGAGTCCGCCGTGTTGCGGATGGCTCGTCGACTGCCCAACATGACCAGCAAGACGCAGACGCTCAATGTGCTGGACGCCCTGCCCACCGCCTACTTTGTAAACGGCGAGGCAGCTACCGGCGCGTCCGACTCCAAGGCGTCTCTGAAAAAGACCACCAACATGGCGTGGGACAAGAAGAAAATCTACGCCGAGGAGATTGCCGTTATCGTCCCTATTCCCGAAGCCGTGCTGGACGACAGCGACTACGACATCTGGGGCGAGGTACGGCCCCGCCTTGAGGAGGCATTTGGCAAGGTTATCGATGCGGCTATCCTGTACGGGACTAACAAGCCTACTTCCTGGCGTGATGGTCTTGTTCCCTCCGCTGAAACCGCCGGTGCTGTTGTCCCTGCTACTGCTGATATTTTCGCAGACATCATGGGCGAAGGCGGCGTGATTGCGAAGGTGGAGGAGAGCGGTTATATCCCCAACGGTGTGATGGCCGCTATCCAGATGCGTGCCAAGTTGCGTGGCTTAGTGGACAAGAACGGCCAGCCCATTTTTAAGACCGACATGCAGGGCGATACCCGGTATGCGCTGGACGGCATGAGTATGTACTTCCCCGTTAACGGTGCGTATAACCCCGCTGAGTCCCTTGCCATCGTGGGCGACTGGAGTCAGCTGGTCTACGCCATCCGGCAGGACATGACATTCAAAATCTTCGACACTGGCGTTATTCAAGATCCAGCTTCCGGAGAGATTGTATATAACCTCCTTCAAAACGACATGGTGGCCCTCCGCGCCGTCATGCGGCTGGGCTGGGAGATTCCCAATCCCATCAACGCTTACAACGTCGAGGATAGTCATGCCTTCCCCTTCGCTGTGTACGCTGAGGCCACCGGTACCATCAGCGACGTGAGCATTACCCCGGCATCTCCCTCTATTGCCAAGGGGGCCGGACAGCAGTTTTCCGCTACTGTGACTGGTACTGGCGGCCCGTACAGCACCGCCGTTGACTGGAGCGTGACCGGCACCTCCGCCCTGAAGGCGGGCACCAAGATCAGCGCCTCCGGTTATCTGACCACTGACGCAACGGAGACAAATAGCTCCCTGACCGTGACCGCCAAGAGCAAGCAGGACACCGGAAAGACCAAGACCGCCACTGTCACTCTGACGGGGGGTTAATTGAGGCCGCTGTAATGTCCGCATCAACGGTCTCTAAACCACGCAAGCGGACCACAAAGAGCTAGGAGGGCTCCTGATGGCTTACGCAGATTATCAGTATTACAAAAATACATACCTGGGCACCGCCATTCAGGAGACCGACTTCCCGCGCCTCGCCTTGCGTGCAAGCAGCTTTTTGGACTATTACACGCAGGGCCGGGCGGGCCAAAATCAGGACGTGAACGCCGTGAAGATGGCCTGCTGTGCCGTTGCAGAGCAGTACCAGAGTATCGACCTTGCCCGGCAAGCGGCTCTGCATGCCCTCCAAAACTCCGCAAACGCTGGAGAGGCTGGGGAGCTGCAAAGCCAGAGCGTTGGAAGCTGGTCCAAGACATACCGGAGCGGAGGCGAGAGCGCACAGCAGGCCACGACAGCGGCACAGGCAGCACAAGCCTCTCTTGCGTCTGTTGCAGCGCAGTATTTGTCCAGTACGGGCCTCCTGTATCGTGGAAGGGGGTGTGGCTGTGTTCCCCCATGTTGTGACGCTCTATAACGTGGTGACAGAAGAGGACCCTAGCACTTTTGAGGAAACAACTACAAATCATATTACCATTCTGCGAGGAGTTCTGCTGGATGCTGTCAAGGCCAAAAACGTTAACGAAAGCGGTTTGGTTGGAGCGGATGCAGTCAACCTCTATATTCCGACCAGCGTTGAAGCCGTAGACGGGGTGACTGGTGAGCCAAAGCAGTATGTAGGGCCTATTGAATTTTGGCGGGCAGAGGACAAGAGCGGGCTTTGGACGCTTTCCACTGGAGAAAACACCTTCTTTGTAAAAGGAGAAGCCGTTCACCCTAATTGGTCTGCTCAGAAGATCGATGCCGCATACGATGATGTCTACAATGTCAACACTGTGGATTTCAAGGACTTCGGCGGAGAGATGTCGCACTGGGAAGTTGGTGGGAACTGATGTTTAGCTTTGATGTCAGCTCCAATATTGTTCCAACTGTGACGGGAAATTTAGAAGCTGCAAGCGAAAAGGCCGTTTATGCGATGGCTGTCCAAGCGCAAAAGGATACATCTCCATACGTTCCGGCCTTAACAGGCGACCTTGACCGGAGAACAAAAGTTGAAGAGTCAAAAATCATTTATCCCGGTCCACAATCTCGCTATTTGTACTACGGGAAATTGATGATAGACCCGGCAACAGGCAGCAGCTACGCATCTTATGGAGCAACAAAAGTTCTCACTGATAAAGACTTGGTTTTCAACAAAGCTATGCACTCGCAGGCGCAATCACATTGGTTTGAGGCGAGCAAAGCGGAAAACAATGGCAAATGGGAACGAGTATTTGGAAAGGCGGTGAAGCGATATCTTCGAGGATAAAAAGCAGAAAATTTTGGCATCTTCGGAGGAAGTTGACCGCATTTCTCGCTCTATGCTGGTGTGGGCCAATACTTTTCCGGACAAGCCTGTGACAGTTATCAAGTACGAGTTTTTGGACATCGATGATGCCGCCGGAGATGATGCGGCCATGGCTCTGTCTACTATCCAAGGAACGTACATCACCCAGCGATATATCATCGGCGGGTATCAGGCGGAATACCAATTCAAGATCATCTACCGGATTAAACCGGGGAGCAGCAACGACAAGCGGCTCCAAGCAGACGAAATGCTGAACCATTTTGGGGACTGGGCAAGGACCCAACACCCCGATTTGGGAGATGGCATCAACGCTTTGAAAGTCGAGCCGACCACACAATCCTCTAAGTTCGCGGCTTATAAAGACGGCTATGAGGACTATCAAATTTTAATGAGACTGGCCTATGAGGTCAATGTCTGAAAGGAGTGAGCACTTTGGCAGATTTGGAGTTTAACACCACAGAAGGGCGCACGATTGCCCGTGAATTGCTGATTGCATATCTGAATACTGGCACGCCCGAGGAACCTGTATGGTCCGCCATTGGAAAGCGCGTTGAGGAGTCCGACGAGGAAATGGACTGGTCCGAGGAGTCTATCAAGGACATTTTTGGGAACACCTGGACCACACTCACAAAACCAGTCATCACCCAGAGCTTCGATCCTGTTCCTCTGGATGCAGGGGACGTAGCGGCGGTGAAACTGTGGAATTTGGCAATCAAGGACCAGGACGCACAGGCTCTGGCAAATCAAGATATGCTGATCGGCCACTACTACGCAACATCTGGCGAGTCCAATTTTGCGGAGCGGTACAGCGGCGCATCCGTGTCTGTAACCAGAATTGGTGGCGCCGGCGGCGGAAACCTGGAAATTTCCTGCGACATTACATACGGCGGCACCAGAACGCTTGGGACCATCACCAATACCACAGGGACTGTAACCTTTAAAGCAGACGGAGCGGCCTAAAGACAAAGAAGGGCACAGTACAAAGGAATAGTGCTGTGCCCCCTTTTGGAGGAATTATGCAGAAGATCACATTTGATACCGGCATTAAAACATACCAGATCAATGACAGCGGCGTTTTACGGTTTAATCCGTCTGACCCAAATCTGTACAAGCGGTTCAAGGACCTGCGTGTGGAAATTGAGCAAATCCAAAAGGATTATAGCGAACGTTCAAAATCCGCAGAGACCGGAGAGGATGCCATTGATCTGCTGGCCGAGTATGACGCCCGAGTAAAAAAGTCTCTCTCCCATGTGTTCGGCGAGGAAAACGACTTTGACAGCATCTTAAGCGGCGCAAATGTAATGGCTGTTGCCAGTAACGGGGAGTTGGTCATTACCAATTTCTTGGATGCCATGGTCCCCGTCGTTGAAGACGGCGTTAAGACCTATGCAAAGATGGAGGCTCAGAAAGCCGTGCAGGAGGCAAAGAATAAATGAGATGGACGCTCCCGGTTAATCTTGAAGTTGGCGGAAAAGAATATGCAATCAATGCCGATTACCGGGACATCCTGAACATTATTTCTAGGCTCAACGGCAACGAAAACGAGCTTGTAAAGGTCTATGTGTGCTTGGCCCTGTTCTACCCCCAATTTGAAGAAATGCCGGAAAGCGATTATCAAGAAGCGATTGAAAAGCTGCTTTGGTTTATCGCCTGCGGAGAAGAACAGGAGGATAAAAAACGGCCAAAACTGATCGACTGGGAGCAGGACTACCAAATGATCGCCGCCGACATTATCAAGGTGGCCGGGCATGATGTCAGATCGGACTCTTTCTGTCATTGGTGGACCTTTGTTTCTTACTTTATGGGCATTGGGGAAGGGCAGCTTTCCGCCGTTGTTTCCATCCGTGACAAGCTCCGGAAACACAAAAAACTCGAAAAGTGGGAAAAGGAATTTTACAACCAGAACCGTTCAAAAGTTGATCTAAAGCGGCATTACACGGAAGAAGAGGACGAACTTCTGAAAAAACTGCTAGGGAGGTGAGAACATGGCGGCAGCAGATGGCTCTATTATCATTGATGTTCGAGCAAACACACAACAGGCGACAAGTGCGTTGACAAAGCTGGCAAAGTTGGCTGCAACGGCCTTTGCTGTTGATAAAATTATCGACTTTTCCAAACAGGCTATCCAGCTTGGAAGCGATGTTGCGGAAGTCCAGAACGTTGTCGACGTGGCCTTTGGCGATATGTCCAGCGCTGTTGACGAGTTTGCCCAAAACGCCATCACCAACTTCGGTATGAGCGAGCTTGCGGCCAAGCGGACGGCCTCTACATATATGGCAATGGCAAGCAATATGGGCTTGTCGCAAGCAGAGGCGGCAGAGATGTCCTTGACACTCACCGGCCTTACAGGTGATGTGGCGTCTTTTTATAACATCTCTCAGGAGCTGGCGGACATTAAGCTGAAATCCGTCTTTACAGGTGAAACGGAAACATTAAAAGACCTGGGCATCGTTATGACCCAGGCCAACCTAGAAGCGTTTGCGCTGTCTCAGGGCATCACCAAAAGTATTTCTGCTATGTCTCAGGCGGAGCTGGTGACTCTGCGCTATAACTTCGTTCTGGATCAGCTGTCTTTGGCCTCTGGCGACTTTATCCGGACGCAAGACAGCTGGGCAAATCAGACACGCATTCTCTCTATGCAATGGCAGCAGTTCATGTCTATTATTGGCGAGGCGCTAATTCAGGTGCTTTTGCCAGTGGTGCAGACTCTGAACCGGATTGTGTCCGCGCTAATCGACATGGCGAACGCTTTTAATGCAGCCATCACGGCTATTTTTGGCGGCGCCAATACGGAAATCACGCAGACGCAAGATAATGTGGGTGGCGTATCTTCTGGAATTGGAGATGCTGTTGACAACCAGAACGCTTTGACCGATGCCACAAAAGAGACTAACAAGGAGCAGAAAAAGAGCATTGCTTCGTTTGATGAAATCAACAAACTGACCGGAAATTCTGCAAGCGGCTCCGGCGGTGGAACGGGAGGAGCAGCTGGCGGCGGACTTTCCAAAATTGAGACCATTACCTCTGATGACATCGTGGAGAGCGCGGCGGAGAGTAAAATCCTAAAGCTGATAGACCGCCTTAAAGACGCATTTAGCCCCCTGGAAGACTCCTTCAAAAAATCGTTTGCCTATGTTTCTGAGGGAGTAGAAAAGCTGGCTGACGTTTTCCGCGATATGTGGAATGACATCAAGTCTCTTGGACCGCCTCTATATGATTGGTTCAACAATGAGTTTATGGACTTCTTGAACCAGTTTATTCTTACGGCTGGGAATGTTGTCGGAGGGCTTCTGGACTCTGCAGCAATGGTGCTTTCCGACATTTGGAACATCGTAATTTTCCCCACGCTGACAAAGTGGGCTGTTGATATTCTTCCTCTGCTGACTAACATTGCAACGCAGGTTTTGAGTGTGGGAGATGTGCTTTTTGAAAGTGTCAAGGCCGTGTTTGACATGATTTGGCAAGATGTGATTGCCCCGGCCATGCAGATCATTCAAGATATTTGGAGTGACTGCTGGGACAGCATTATCGACTTTTGGAATACGTGGGGCGCACCCATTTTCGACCAGATCAAGGCCGCAATTAGTAACACAACGTCTGTTTTTGTGAATATCTGGAACACGATCTTGAAGCCGGTTTTGACTACTCTGGGCAATACCTTTACAGAGCTTTGGACTTTGCATTTGAAGCCGTTACTTGACAACTTCCTAAACTTTGTAGGGACGTTGATTGAAGGGGCGCTTCGTATCTATAACGAGTTTATCTTACCCTTAGTTGATTGGTTTGTGAACACCTTTGGACCTCCAATTTCTGAGGCGTTTCAGGCCGTTATTGATATTTTTGGACGAGTCGTTGGAGCGATCGCGGACGGTGTAAGCCAAATCCTGGAATGGCTGACAAGCGTTATTGGATTTGTCGTTAATGTTTTTACAATCGACTGGAATGAAGCATGGGACGGTATTTCAGAGGCGTTTTCTAATATTTGGGACGGATTTGTGCAGACAATCAAGGACGCGCTCAATATTGGAATTTCCCTTGTGAACAAGTTTATTGACTGGATTAACGAGCATCTGGTTATTAGGATTCCGAAAGTCACGATTCCTTTCCTGGGAACGTTTGGCGGTCAGGAAATCCGCCCCTTTACAATCCCGAATATACCGTATCTTGCGCAAGGAGCAGTTATTCCGCCTAACCGGGAGTTCTTGGCGGTGCTGGGAGATCAGAAGCAGGGGACGAACATTGAGGCACCGCTGTCCACGATTGAAAAAGCTTTAGAAAATGTGATGAATCGACGAGGGTATGGCGGCCAGCAAACAGTGATCCTCCAGCTTGACCGTGAGCAGCTTGGCAAAGTGGTCTATGAACTCAATAAAGCCGAGACACGGCGCATAGGGGTAAATCTGGCGGGGGTGTGACATGAGCTACATCAAACTGAATGGAAAAGAGTTTGACGCGGATGTTGCCATTTCCGCATACAACCGAAATTTCAACGTTTTGGACGGAGAGAATGCGGGCCGTGTAATGACTGGCCGCATGGTGCGGGACATCATCGGAACGTATATCGGCCACCAGCTGACAGTGTTTCGCCGGGGCGACAACTACCAGGGCCTTGACGAGTTCTGGGACTACTTGGTGGAACATTCTGTTGATGATTCTGTACAGTTGGAAGCTGCTGATGGGCAAACCACGATCTCGTATGAAGCCTATTACACCAGCGCCTCGCAGGACATGGAGAAGGTGGAAAACGGTATCAACTATTGGGGCGAAATCGAAGTCAGTTTTGTCCCTATGGAAGCGCAGGTGACGCCGTCTTGAGTGTTACGACTGTACTTTACAAGGACATAGCGCCGGGAGCGGACGAGGACGCTTCCGTCTCCACTTCGGAGGCGATGCCCTTTTCTGCGCCATCAAAACTCCCGTTCGGTATCACGCCGGAACCGACCATTACCTGTGAGCCGAACCACTGGGGATTGGCTGGGGACTATGTCACTGTGGACACACAGGAGGTTGCATTCTGGTCTGTGGAAACGAGCGGAGATGACTGTAATTTTACAAACAAACCAGTCATCACGCTTGAGATGGACCAGCAGTATTCCTCCGTCGGCATTACATTGGCGTTTGATACGGCATCCGGTGACTATTGCCCATCAGTCAATATCAAGTGGTACCAGGGGGAATCTCTCAAGGCGGACGTGAACTTCACGCCCAATGCAGCAACGTATTTCTGCAATCGGAAAGTGCAGAGCTATGACAAAGTGGTCATTACCCTGGGCAGCACGAATCTTCCCAACCGACGGGCGAAACTGGAACATATTATTTTCGGCGTCTACCGCTATTTCGGGATGTCTGAACTGCGGTCCGCTTCCATCATCAACGAAATGAGCCTGATTTCCACGGAAATGCCCATCTCTACAATGAACTGGACGTTAGACAGCCGGGAAGACGTGGACTTTATGTTCCAGCTGAAGCAGCCTGTAGAGGTCAGGAACGACGATAAACTGATCGGCGTGTACTACATCGACAGCCACACCAGACAGGCGCAGAACCTGTACACAATCGACTGTCAAGACGCTTTTGGAGTGCTGGATGGCAGCCCCTTCCCTGGAGGCGTGTACAACGAAAAATCAGCGAAATCTCTATTGGAAGAGATCGTGAATGGACAGTTTTTCGTCGAGTATGACTCGGACGTAGAGGACACGGCTTTGACAGGGGTTATTACATCCGGAACTATCCGGACGGCTATACAGCAGGTGTTATTTGCGTGGGGCGTGTGCGCGTCAACTGATGGGCGGGACGGCATCCGAGTATTTAATTTGCCGGGGACTCCTGACGCCATCACAGAGGATTACACGTTTACTGGAGTCACCGTGGACACCAGCGCGCTTGTGACAGAGGTTAGAGTGACCGCCCATGTATATACTCAGGCCGAGAACGGAGGCGTGGAGATCAACGGTGTCAAATACGACGATGCCAAAACAGTTTACACCATTACTAATCCGGATGTAATTGCCACTGATAAGCAAAATGTTATTGAGGTCGCAGATGCCACTCTCGTTTCGCCGGATATCGGGCAAGCAACAGCACAGAGGGTCTATGACTACTATGCGAAACGGATTACCACCAATGCGAAGATCGTTTGGACAGGAGAGCTATTAGGGGATTGCGTGACGCTTCCCACCGCATGGGGGGCCACGAATGCCGGGAATCTCCGCCGCATGGAAGTCAAGTTGTCAAATACCGTTGTGGCGACTGTGGCATCCCTTGGAGGCTAGTATGAGTATTATCGACACGTTGATAACAGACCGAACACAATCCGACGTGACCCGCTGGCGCACCCTGCATGATAGGGGCTGGGGCGGAATGACAGAGGGCGAAAAAGCGGAATGGTCTGCCGGAGTGAAAGGAGCTTACAACGCAACGGACCTGAATAGAGTTGGAGAAGCGATTGAATATATCGCTGATTTGTTCGGCGGGTTTGGCTTTCCTATGGCGATTACTCCTAAGACTGACTGGGCCATCAAGGATATTCCGACTAGCCAGGATTTAGAGGACTATCTTTCCAACGTGGCGGCAATGCGCTTCATGATGTCCAATATTCCCGTTTATCCCTCCGATTGGCAGGCTCCGCCGGAAACCCCTGAAACCATGCAACATCTCACCTATGAGCAGGCAAATGACATCGAGCGGATATTGACCGATATCAACGATTTGCTGGTATGGGTCAGCAACAATCTTCTGTGGTTGTTCGCTGGTGACGTTTACGCTGGCGAATGGTAAGGAGGCAACATGCAAGACAGAATCCCTACTTATCCGGGGCGGGTTAAACTTACTCCTGTCTCCGGTCAAGAGAATACATACGACCTTGTAAGGGCAGACGAGCCGTCACAGGTTGGAACGCCCCTCAGCACGGCTACGCTGTTTAAGCCGGAGACGGAAGCAGTATTTTTTGGGAACACGGCAAACCGCACTGTTAACGACGCCTTATATCTGATCGGAACCACCTTTACGGCGGCTGAAATCCAAGTAACCTACAACGGAGGTGCTTAAATGACACAGCAGTTAGGACAGGTGGCCGTCGGCACACTGGTAAAGCTCAATGAGAATGGTTCCCCGGTGGAATTCTATGTGGCGAAGCATGATTACGAGAGCGGTTTAAACGGCACCGGGCGGACGCTGTTAGTGCGGAAGGAATGCTATGATAATCGGGTGTGGAATAACGTTCAGGTAAATACATACGCCTCTAGCGCACTTGATAGCTGGCTCAACAGCGATTACAAGAATCTTCTGGACTCTGATTTTCTGACGGTAATTGGGACCACAAAATTTCAATATACCATTGGTTACGGAGATAAAACATTAAGCACATTAGAACGAGCGATTTTTCAACTTTCCAGAACAGAGCTTGGATTTACGCTCCCGGCTGATGCAAATTTTGAGGGAAATATTCTTCCTATCGCATCGATTTTGCAAAAAGCTTTTTTGAACGGGGAAACGAATTCGCAATGGACTCGAACACCAAATACATCTTATCTCACAGCTGCCTTTTTTGTATATGCAGGTGGAAATTCTGCTTCGACTGGCGTTACTGGAGAAGCTGGCAGCCGCCCCGCTTTTACCGTCCCTTCCACATTGAGCGTAATTGACGATGGAACACTCTCTCTGGCGTCTGCTCCTCCACATGCGATAACTGTCCCTGTTCAAGCTATGCAGGGCAACCAGCTTGCAGTCTCCTGGCCTGCTGTGGACGGCGCTGACGGCTACATTCTGGAGCGCAAAGCAAACACGGATGCTGACTGGGTGCAGGTGTATTCTGGAGCTGATTTGACTTTTTCTGAAACTGCCGGGACCTGGGAATCGGTTCAGTATCGGGTAAAGTCTGGCGCCAATGGAAAATATGGCGAATATACAATCAGTTCCCTTGTTGATGTAGTTCCTGTCTCCATTCTGGTAATTTCCGGGTCCGACGGCAGCTTGGGCACTCTCACAAATGATGTGCAGTATGTGGTGTCCTCCAGCGGAACCAGTGCTTTGACGGTTACGGAATCTGCTGGACGAACTACCCGAACGTTCACGGCCACCAACGGCGCCACAATCAGAATTCCCGTGATTGAGCTGCCCACGGGCACGGGCACTATCAAGATCACGGCATCCACCAATCCCGGCAGCGGTGTGGTGACGGTGACGCGCAACTGGACGTACACCAAGACGGCGCCGACGTTTGCGAATGCGGGGAGCACGGCGCAGCTGCAACAGAATGGGAAGAACATTTTCCCGCTGACGCTGTTGGAGTGTGTACGCGGGGCAGAAAGTCTGGAGCCCAGCAGGTTTGGGCTTGGAAGCCCAAATCCGCGTAACATTGATGATGCAAATAATGCGACGGAATCCGGATGGTATTATCTTGATTCTGGTACACTCAATAGCCCGGAGAACGCAGAAGCTAGCAATGTGATGTTAGTGCTTGCTCGGAACAGTAATCCCCAAACAGTCCAAGTGCTATTTAATGTAACGGAGCTAGCATTTGAACTTCGGCGCGTTTGTACAAACGGGACATGGAGCCCTTGGGAGTGGATCAATCCCCCCACTCTGTTGGGCGTCGAGTACCGCACCGTGGAGCGGTACAACGGCAAGCCTGTGTATGCCAAAGCGGTGAGTCTCGGTCTGATAGAAAATCATACTTCTAAAAGTGTGGAGCATGGTATATCTAATTTTGAGTCATGCGTTGAATGCAGCGGATTTAGTGGCCCTATAAATCTTGTCGGGAGCGGTGGTGTTGATTCAATATATGCAACAACTTCTCGTGTTGGGATTGATACAAATGGAAGTTTTAGTAGTGCAGCAACATCATCTAAATTAAATACTGTTGCGATTATCAAGTACACCAAAACCACAGATTAAGGAGGCACCATGAAGATCATCAAATACCAGCTGGCGACAGAAGTCAACCACGGCACCCCCGAGGAACCGGACATCGAGACGGTGCTCTCCGGTGTTACGATGCCCTACACAGATGCAAATTACGCCATCGCCCAGGCGGAGGCGTATCAAGGGCAGATTACCGTGGAGGACGATGGGCAGCCGGAGCCGGAACCGGGAGCCGAGGACATTACCCTTGATATGCTGGCAGACCATGAGGAACGCCTGTGTATGCTGGAACTCACCACAACCACTGTATGACAAGAAAGGAGCAGGACCATGACAACTGTATACAATCTTTGCAAACTGCTGATTGACCGGGGGCGGACCGAGGGCCTCCTGGAAAAGATGGACGTGTATCTTGCCGCCGACAGGCTGACCCCGGAGGAATACAGCACCCTCAGCAAGATGATGACTGCGGAGGCGGCAGAGTAAGGAGGTCCTAATGGCTGACGAGAAGTGTATTCTGGACCCGCAGAGGGACTGTCTGGGACTCCAGAAAGCCAACATGCTGGAAAAGCAGATGTCGGAATGGCGGGGGGCATCCCGCAGCACTCACAAAGAACTCTTTGACCGGATGCGGGAACTGGAAAAGGCGGAGGCCGCCCGGAATGAGCAGTACGACAACATCATGGAGAAACTGGACAGGCTGATCGCATGGCAAGAGGCCGAGCAGGCCAAGCCGAAAAAGCGGTGGGAAGCTATCGTGGACAAGTCCGTGTGGGCGGTTCTGGCGGCGGTAATTGCCTTTGTCCTGGCTCGTATTGGATTATAAGGAAGCGACGCCCCCGAAGGAGCGCCGCAGTGTGCCCCGATATGGAAAAAAGCAAAACCACATCAATAAGGAGGAGGGGCACACTTGCATCTTACATCATTAGAAACCGGCGGTCAAGCCGGATATTTGAAAGGAGCTACCAATCATGAACAAGACCATCAACAACATCATCGATGACTTCAAGAGCGGCAAGATCACTGCGGAGGAGGCAAATAAGCTTCTGGACGAGGTCAACGCCGGATTCTCCCTCAATCCTGAAAAGAACCCTAGTGGTGGATGGACTGAGGCAGAGATGGCGGAGGGCTTCCGTCCTGGTGAGGCAAAGGATCCTCTGCCGGACAAGGTGGATATGAGCCGAAATCATGCGCTTGCCGGACAAGTGGTTCGCCAGAATACCAAGCGCGGAAAGTTTGATGTGACCTATGACGCGGACGGCTATGCTGTCAAGGCTATTCGAGTGTAATCGGGAGGTCTGATATGGACATTTCCTCTCTTGGCATTACCGGCGTGGCGGCTATCACTGTTATCTGCCTGCTGGCCGGGCAGGTCGTCAAGGCGTCCGGCCTGGACAACAAGTTTATTCCTATCATCTGCGGCGTCTGCGGCGCTGTGCTGGGCATTGTCGGCATGTTCATCGTGCCTGACTTTCCGGCCACGGACTACATCACCGCGGCGGCTGTGGGCATTGTGAGCGGTCTGGCTGCAACCGGAGCAAACCAGGTAATCAAGCAGCTGGGAAGTGACAGTAAATGAGCTACACGATAAAGGAGCAGCTGGCGAACTCCGGGAACTACGGCGGTTCCCGGAACGCCAGCCAGATCAAGTACCTGATCTTCCATTACACTGGAAATGATGGGGACAAGGCGGCCAATAATGCCGCGTACTTCCAGCAGAACATCGTCAAGGCATCCGCCCACTATTTCGTGGACGATACCACGGTCTGGAGGTCTGTGCCAGACCTGAAGGTGGCCTGGGCGGTGGGTGGCAGCAAGTATCCCAACGCCGACAAGACCGGCGGCGGGACCATGCATGGGATCATCACCAACACCAACTCCATCAGCATCGAGATGTGCGATACCATCCGGAACGGTGTCTACCAGGCCAGCGAGGCCACCCTGGCCAACGCTGCCGCCCTGGGCCGGACACTGATGGAAAAGTACGGCATCCCCATTGAGAACGTGTACCGCCACTTTGATGTGACCGGGAAGCACTGCCCGAGCTATCTCATCAACGCCCGGAAGTGGGCGGAGTTCAAAGAGAGATTGGAGGAGCCTATGGACATTGAGCAATTGACAGAGGAGCAGCTTCTGCGGCTGGCGGAGCGGATGCAGGCGGCCCTTGGAAAGCGCCCTCTTGGAAGCACCCTGGCGCTGGAACTGGAGGAGGCAAAGGCTCTGGGGATTACGGACGGAAGCAGCCCCAACGCCTTCTGCACCCGCGCCCAGGCAGCGGTGATGGTGAAGAGGGCGAAATAGGAAAAGACTGCGGAGCGGATGGAATAACAGGAAAGAAGGACGTGAGACTGTGAGCGCAAGAGTGAAACTGCCTGACCCACTGGACAAGCTTTTGCGCTCTCAGCTTGAGAGAGCCATCTATGAAGCCGCCTTACACGAGGATGACGAATTTATAGCGAAACGGCGCATCATTGATAAGGTAGACCAAATCGAAGTTGCCACCGATCTCGGTTGGTATCGCGGTGCTGTCAGCACTCATGAAAAGTACATCTTTCAACGGGTTGCCGATGTAGCAAAGCGGCTTTATCCAAACTCAGCATAAATCAAGCATAAGTCTTACATAACCCCGACTGGGACCACCCCCAGCCGGGGATTTTTTGTGAGAAAATTTAAGCATGGAGGACGTAAGGGACAAGGGCTGGTACACGTCGCCGCCCTCCTTGCGGCCTCCTGATTTCTTAACATAAGGACGTGTTTGATTTGATTTTGAATGGTTCAGAACTGGTGGCCCGGCTGGTGGCCTGCGGCTTCACGGAATCCAGCGCGTGGGACATTTGCATGAAATATGCCACTGACGGAAATTACTCCGGCCTGGAAGGATACATCCACCAGCAGGAGCTTTTGTATGATGACCGAAAGCAATATGTTTGAATTTTACAATTCGAACCCCTACGAGAAAAATGTGGGGGATTGTACCGTCCGGGCCATCTCGAAGGCGCTGGAGCAGGACTGGTACAGGACATACCTTGGCCTCTGCATTGAGGGAGCTGTGAGAGGCGATATGCCAAGCGCAAACGCCACATGGGGGGCTTATCTCCGACGGCATGGCTTTCAGCGTGACATGGCACCTGAGGACATGACCGTGGCAGAGTTCGCGATGGGGCATCCGCACGGCACTTACATCCTGGCCCTGTCTGGGCATGTAGTATGCCTGCAGGATGGTGTGATCTACGATACGTGGCACAGCGAGAACGAGACCGTACTTTACTTCTGGCAGAAAGGATGACGTGAGATGCCGAACTATCCCTATTACTATCAGCCGTACCAACCGTATCAGCCGCCTATGGCGGACCAGCTGACACAACTGCGGCAGTCCTATCAGCCCATGCAGCAGCCGCAGCAAGCCCCGGCGTCACCGTCTATTGTGTGGGTGCAGAGTGAGATGGAGGCGGCAAATTATCTGGTGGCGCCTAACTCTGCCGTTACCTTGTGGGACAGTAACGCCCCAGTGGTCTATCTCAAACAGGCGGACGCAAGCGGCAAGCCCAGCATGAAGATATATGACCTTGTAGAGCGCAATCAGCGGCCCGTACAGGCCCCGCAGGTTCCGGCGGTAGAGTATGCGCCCCTGTCTCGTCTGGAGGCATTGGAGGCCCGCCTGGATGCGCTGGCGGCAAAAGATAAGGAGGATGCGGAATGAATCCCTTTTTCCAGGCGATGGGCGGCAACAGACAGCCCAACATGATGCAGCAGTTTCAGCAGTTCATGAATCAAATGAAAGGCAAGGACCCCAACGCCATGATACAAGAGATGGTATCCTCTGGACGCATTTCCCAAGATCAGCTTAACCAAGTCCAGAATCAGGCCCAGCAGATGCAGGGCATGTTTGAGGGAATGCGGGGAATGTTTGGGAAGTAACCATTTCTAAACCAATTTTTAAACCATTTCAAACCATTTAATCAAAATCCCGGCCGGGTTTTGAAAATAAATCTACAAAGGAGATAACACAATGAGTCTTTCTTCTGACGGCGCTGTGATGACCATGCCCGTGACTCCTGCCTATCAGGGCGGAAACGGCGGTTTCGGCGGCTGGGGCGGCGATTGGGCCTCCTGGATTATCCTGTTCCTGATCTTCGGTATGTTCGGCTGGGGCGGCTATGGCGGCGGCTGGGGTGGTAACTCCGGCAATGGCCTGGGTTCTCCCTCCGGTCAGGGCTGGGCCACCAGGGCCGACATCAACGAGGGCTTCGCCCTGAACGGTCTCCAGAACGGCCAGACCTCCATCCGGGATGCCGTGAGCAACGGTTTCCACAGTGTTGATAATTCCATCTGTAATCTGGGGTATCAGCTGCAGGATTGCTGCTGCCAGACCCAGCGGGCAGTTGATGGCGTGAATTACAACATGGCTACTCAGGCCAATGGTATCCAGAACGCCATTCAGGGTGTGCGGTACGACATGGCTACCCAGGCCTGCGATACCCGCAACACCATCCAGAACAGCACGCGGGACATCATCGACAACGCCAACGCCAACAGCCGCGCAATCCTGGACTTCCTAACCCAGGACAAGATCGCTACTCTGACGGCTGAAAACCAGAGCCTGAAATTCCAGGCTTCTCAGGCGGCTCAGAATGCTTTCATCACCGCCAATCAGGAGGCGCAGACTGCCGAGCTGATCCGCCGCATCAATCCCATGCCGGTCCCGGCCTATCAGGTGCCCAATCCTTATGCCGGATGTGGCTGCAACCCCTGCGGCTGCGGCTGCTAAAATCCAATACATCAACTTGTAAGAAAGGCTTACATGTTCGGCCCCGTGCCGATTTTGAACCATGCGGCGGGGCAACAGCCTCGCCGCTATCTTTTTGAAAGGAATGAAGTTTATGGCTGAATTTACTGGAGTATTTGTCCAGCAGGTGGCCGCTAACCAGAACGTGGTCTTTACGGAGACGCCTGTCAGCGGGTCTAATTGCATCGTGCACCGTGACGGCTCCGGCATCGTTACCCTGCGTGGAATGACGAATCAGTGCCGCGCCCGCTATAAGGTGGTTTTCGGCAGCAACATTGCAATTCCCACCGGCGGCGCGGTAGGCCCTATCTCCGTTGCCATCGCTGTGGAGGGAGAGGCACTGGGCAGCGCTACTGCTATTGTGACCCCTGCCGCGGTGGACGAGTTTTTCAACGTGTTTGCTGCGGCCTTTATTGAGGTCCCCCGTGGCTGCTGCGTGACTGTGGCAGTCAAAAATACCAGCGCGGAGACGATTGAGGTTGAAAATGCTAATCTGATCGTTGAGCGCGTGGCTTGAAAGGAGAGTCAACATGTATATGCACGAACTGAAAGAAAAGCTCTGCGAAGAGTTGGAGGAGATCGCCCGCAAGCCGGAGATGTCTGCTGGTGACCTTGAAGCTGCTCACAAGCTGACCGACACCATCAAGAACATCGACAAGATCGAGATGCTGGAAGAGGACGGTGGATACAGCCGGGCTGGGGACTGGGAGGCCGATATGCGCGGCACTTATGCCCGCGGCTCCAGCTACCGTGGCCGGAAGCGGGACTCCATGGGGCGGTATAGTCGGGATGGGCGCATGGGCGGATACAGCCGCCACGACGCCAAAGAGGCTATGATGGAACAGGCCCGCGAAATGATGGAGGACGCGACCAACGAAAGGGAGCGTGAAGCCATCCGCCGGTTTATGACTGAGCTGGAACGGGATTGATAGGGGGTGCCCCCTATGCTAGACCCCAAAGAGATCGACATTGAGATTGCTCGTCTGGAGTACGGAGAGAGCAGCTATCCCGCATACGCTAAATTGGCAACCTTGTACACCATCAAAAACCAGATGCAGAAGCAAGAACCGGAAATGCAAAATCGCACCTATGAGCAAGCCTATTCTGCGGCTCCGGCTGAAATACCTGTAGAGGTCGGGAGATACGGAGACAGCGAATTTCTCCGCGAGGTTGAAGGGAGAAACGAGGAGCAGGTATGGGGCATTATGGATGACTTGATGGACACGCTGCAGGTTGCTAATCCCCGTGTGTATAACGGGGTAATGCGAAAAATACGGTCCCTATAAAAATTTCCGCCCTCAGAAATGGGGGCGGATTTCATCTGTAATTTCATCTGTAATTGTATGTAAATTTATATGATTTTGTGTTAAGACATATAACGAACAGTGATATTTTTCAGAAAACTGAAAACGGCTAAAAGCACTGCGGCACAAGGAAAAGCCTCGCAACCGTCACGGCTGCGAGGCTTTCTGCTTTGGTGACCCGTCGGGGATTCGAACCCCGATAGTTAATGAATAAAACTATTGGAAATAAAGGAATTTCTCTAATCTGTCTGTAAATTTATCTGCAATTTGGATTCGAAATAGCTATTTACTTTGCGCGCGGTTGCCCTTTGTTCGGAGCTGATTGTATGCTGGTAGACGGTTTTTAACATATTGTCAGTGGCGTGTCCCATGCGCTCCTCCGCGTACTTGTTTGGTATTCCAAGGGCTAGCATGACGGAGGCGTTAATATGGCGCAGATCGTGGAAGCGGTAGTGCTGAACGCCAGCCTTTTTGCAGATGGTTTGGAATCGACAATACAGGGCGCGGCGTGAAAGATTTACAATATACTCCCCATTATGCGGTGCTGCTGCAATCAAATTTTGAAGATACTGTGGGAGATCAAGGTCCCGTTTGGAGATATATGTTTTGGTCGTCTTAACGCCTTCGTCCACTTTTGCGCGCCGGATGTGGAGGACATCACCGTCAACATCTTCCCACTTGAGGCCCAAGATTTCAGACATACGCAAACCAAGCCAGAGAGCAAGCATAATCGGGAGCTCGTTTTCGGTGTCCTTACACGCCTTCATGATGGCGCCTATATCATCATCTGACGGGATAGAAATTTCATAGCGTACCTTTTGCGGGAGAGTGGTTCTAAGAGCTATGTCTGGCCTGTAAACTGCTAATGTAGCACTTAGTAGTCCATGAGCGTTTCGGACAGTCTTGGGAGATTTATTCCGAGCCATCATATTGATAGACCGCTGGACGATTTGCGGCGTGAGGCGGTCCAAATCAATATCCATGATGTCCTGTAAAGCGTTCGCACGTATCCTCTTATATCCGGCAATTGTGGCTGGAGACAAAACGGCGTCCTTACTTTCTACATATTGGTCTATAGCCTCACCAACAGTTAGTCCGGTCTTTTTCCTGGCCGCTTTAGCTCCGGACTTTATCGCTGCTGCCTGATTTTCTGCCTCTTTTTTTGTTGGAGCGGTAATGGATATTCTCTCCCCGGCTATCATAACGCTAACATTCCAGTTACCAGATGGGAGCTTTTTGGCGCTTGGCAGCTTCAAGCAGATCACCTCCTAAGAGTACGCCGCCAGGGGAGACCTGACGGCGGTTTTTATTGGGCTTTCTTGAGATCGTTAATCTGGTTAGTGTGCATACGGATAATATCCTTGAGGAAAGCGATTTCTTCTTTCATGCTGTCAATCTCGTCTCTGGTAATTAACTTCTTGTTGATAGAGGAGATGTTTTCAGCCATAGCCTGCATATTTGGACGGATTTCATTTTCAAGCGTCAGATTGATTTTGGAAATTTCCTGCGATACGGTGTCTAACTTTTTTCCCTGCGCTTCCAGTAATTCTAAAATCTTTTCTTCGTTCGTCATGGAAAAGCTCCTTTATTGCGCTTTCTTCAACTCATTGATCTGCTGAGTATGTAACTCCACCGATTTTTCCAGATCGTCCACCCGGTCCTCCAAGATGTCTATGGCCTCTTTAGGGACAGGATTGATCTGCTCACTGAGGGCTTGGAATTTGGGGTCAAAGTAGGCTTCCATGAGTACCATAGTTTCGCTGATGATTTCTTTTTTCTACTGGGCCATTTTAGAGTCCATTAACTGTGCAATAGCCTGTAAGTCTTTTTCGTCTAACATTTTGGTCTCTTTATCAAAAGGGATATCTGAATTTTTTTAATCTGCCATTTCGCTAGAATGTGCTTCTTGGATAATGTCACCAGTATCGGCATTTACAAAAGAAACTGTCACATCGTCAACCGGGGTCCCGTTAAACGCATTATACAGGCCTCCCAAGACATAGAAGCCAAGTACAGAAACAGACTCGGAAATCCCAACTTCGTTAGTAGATAACTTAACAGTAAAGTGCGTGTAATCATCGTTGGATGTCACTTCTACAAATGTGGGATATGTCTCCGGATCAATCATTTCCGCCATGGATTCATCAATACTTTCGCGGATGCCGGCCATCATTTCGTCGTGCTTGGATTTTGACATGATGTAAGTCGCACTGCCATCATCATTTAACGTAATAGACTTAATTCCCTCTTCTTTCGCGGTTTCATCAAGGGCTTCTTGGGTTGTTCCTTCTTCCAGGAAATCAGCAGGTACAATGATTTCTACATTCAATAATCCTTCGTCTACCTCAATAGATTGAGTTTCTTCGTTTTCAGAGTCTCCTTCTGTGTTCTGCTGCGCATCATTAGAAGAGCCTCCGCACCCAGCAAGAGATAAACAAATGATTATTGACAAAGCAAAAAATATCGTTTTCTTCATCTTCAATTCTCCAGTTTTATACATAGTACGGATTTGGCTTCATTAAAATTGCAATCAAATCAATAATGCACCCGATCAATAATAAGCCACCAGTAAAGATATAAATGACGCCCATTAATATTTTCCCTTCATAGAATTTATGAGCGCCAAAAACTCCAAGGAAAAGGCAGAGGACGAAAGCTACCCATTTGTTTTTTTCTTTCCCTCGGTTCTCCATTTTGACATCAACAGTATTTGTGTTGGTATTTGTATTATTTATCACAACGGGCTGCTGATTTGCCTTTAAATCTTCAACTTGCTTCCCGCAAATCGGGCATACGATGCAATCTTTATCTATCTGTTGGCCGCAATGCTTACAAAACTTTTTCCCAGGTTGTAAAATCTCATTTTCCATTTTATCCCCTCCGTATTCAACTATTTTCCAATCCATTCAGGGTCAACAACACCCAACACTTTTCCTAGACCCTGAACGTTATCACTCATTGGAACTGGTTCAATAGACGGGTTTAGTGAAATCAGGCAGTCTTTTCCGCGCTTTTTCACATGCGGTTTCCCATCAATTAGGAAAAGTCCGATTTCTCCTTCAAACACATCTGGCTGTTTCTGTATCATCAGACGGTCCCCATCTTTATAAGGGGGAACCAAATCAGGCCCGATATGGACTAAAAAATCTACTCTTGCTGTTTCTTTGCACATCTTTATTTTGGTTGGGCGGGACGGTGATGCAAAATATTCTTCTCTTGTCATTTAAATATCCCTCTTTCAGTATTAGACCACAAGATGTAGGTCAACACCAAAATATGGAAAAATATATTGGCGTTTTTCTCTAATTGATTCTAAGAATAAGAGATGCTATACTAACAGTCACTAAAACAAATGTTCGATATTGGGAGAATACAAAATGACTGCATGGGATGTCTTACTCAAATGTGGAATTTGTGAATTGCCAGTTGATTTGAGAAAGGTTTGCAAAGGACTTGGAATTGGCCTTTTTTCATACAGTCAGGGGTATTCTATTATCCAAAAACTTGGGTTAGTTCATCATACCATTGGAGCCGATGGCTTTTTGTTCCAAACAGATGGCGTATCAATTGCCTTTTATAACCAACAACAACCGTTAACACGACGGAATTTCACGATTGCACATGAAATCGGGCACTTTGCTCTGGGCCATGCGTGCATAGAAGGCGCAGTCAGGCGCGAACCGGGAAACAAAAACGATCCCGAAGAAAAGGAGGCAAATCTTTTCAGTTCTATGTTATTGGCGCCTACTTGCGTCTTGCGCGGGATGAAGGTTGATAGCGCCTATTCTATTGAGAATTTATGTGCAATCAGTTATCAGGCAGCAAATATTAGTTGGGATAAGCTACAACGGCTTTGCGCCCTAGATGATACATACATGGCCGAACGTGGATATTCTTACTTTTTTAGATCGTCAACCGAGTGGAAAGTCTACAAGCAGTTTGAGCCATTTATTAGAAATCATCTAGCGAACCATCAAATATCTCTTCGTCGTTGACAAATGGCATAACATCAATGACTTTTCTGAGTGCGTCCATTTGATCTTTTGTATAAGTCCGTTTAACTTTCTTTCCATCTCGCCCAATAATAATGGCTTCTTCGAGCTCGTCTCCAGATGTGGAGGCGGGCTTTTCTTTTTGCGCACTTTCTGACTGCCCAACTAATTCTTCAAAACTCATTTTTAGGGCAGAAGCAGCCGCCATGAGTTTTCGCTTGCTTGGCTGAAAGGTACCCGTATTCCACTGCGAATATGTCGCAGAAGATATTCCGGACTTTTCATAAAACTCTTTTTTAGAGATCCCGAGTTCTATTCTTCGCATTTCTATTTTCTTTAGAATTTTAGAAACGTCCATAAAGCACCTCTAATTTTGTGCAAAACATAAAAAACGAGAAAAAACTAAGTATAAGCTTGACTTTGCATTAAAACGAGTATATACTAAGTTTAGCTTCAAAGGGCAATAAAAAACCAAGCCCACAATTTAGCGGACCTTCTAATTTATTATATTAGCTGGTACTTCTATATTAAGTTAAGTCTGCTAAATTGTCAAGTAAAACTTAGTATTTGGGGGGTGAAATTAGTGGGTTTTAGAAGCGCCAGAATTCAAGCAGGTTTATCTGTGGCACAAGTGATGAAAATTTTGTCTGTTTCGGATGCAGCCGTATACCAGTGGGAAACGGGGGAAACAACTCCAAACGCAAAAAGGCTTCCGGAAATTGCAAAACTCTACGGTGTAACTGTAGACGAGCTTCTTTCAGATCAGGGAGAAGGGTGAGGGGAGGTGAGAGGAATGGACGCTACAAAGTACCTGAAAGAAAAAGAAAGACTGTCCCAGGCGCTAAACGGACAGGAAAACCTTGACGGCGCGGTAACTGCCATTACCGACGCGCTGAAAAAGTACAACCTGAACATGATGCCTGGAACAGCCTTTGATGTGATGTGCTTTACCTTAGAGACGATTCATTTGGGCAAATACGACGCCCCAGTGCGGCCGCCCTTTTGCGGCTTGGGCTAATCAGCCAGATCAGCAATAGATAACGATATTGCTCGCATTTCTGGCTCGTTTATCCCTCTAGCGTTTTTTAGGACTTCGGTATTCCAGTCTCCAAAGTCACACATGATTTTCTCAAGTTTTGTGTATGCCTCTTGGGTCATAGCAGTTTTACATTTTGGACAAGTGTATGAGTGCTTTCCGTCTTGAAACTCAACCCTAGAAACGCAGCCACATTTACACGAGATAGTCGCTTGAACAAACATATTTTCACCCCCTTTCTCTCCCCATCCTATCACATTCAGGGAGAAAGGACAATAAAGATGCCCCCGCCAGTGGCGGAAACACTGACGAGGGCTGCGGAGACCTATTGAACCAGCCAACAGGCCCGCGAGGTTATTATACACGCCTCCGGGTCAAATGACAAGGAGGTTTTTATGAACGAAAAAGACAGCATTCAAGCCCTTGAAAGGCAGGCAAGGAACACCAATCGTCTTATGGACAATCTCTGTCTCGCCTGGAAGGGCCGCACATGGGAGGAGGCCCACATGAAATACTCATTTGAAGATTATCGCAAGGCATTGGAAGGTGCTGGCCCCAAGTTGAAGGAGCTGATTCTGGACCGGGCGGCACATGATCCTGGCATCGGTTTGATGGAACTGAAAGAGCTGGTGTCCTGTGCATACCCGGAAGATGTGTAAAAAATCCCGCCTGACCGTTACCAGCAGTCAGACGGGCAAGGATTGAGCAACCACGAACAATCCCTTTGGATACAGTATATCGCCTCCAGAGGGGAGAAATCAAGGAGGAAATCATGGCGCGAACAAAACTAAGCAGGTTTTCTGTTCCCCCATGTGAACAGAGAGCGAGGATTCTTCGCTCTGCTGGAGGACGTATGGGGTATACCGATCGGGACCTGGGAGAATTGGCTGGAATGACCCAATCTAATATCTCCATGAAACTAAGCGGAAAGCGCAAATGGTGGCTGGATGATATTAGCGCCTTAGATAAGGTTTTGTCACTGACTGATGACGAAATAATCCGATTTGTGCGCGCAGGGAGGTAAAAATGAGTACATACATTTTTGCTCTAATCGGCATTTTTACGGCTACGTCATGGTTCATGCGCTTCCTTTCCTGGATGGAGGGAGAGCGGTGAAAGTCGGAGACAAGCTGTGCCTGGAACCCACCATCCCCCACCAGCGCCTTTGTGACCGCAAGGACAGGCCCGCATCCCTGCCGGGTGGTCTCCATCAACGAACGGCACCATCATTTCACCGTGGAGTTCGATTTCCCAAGGAGGAATAACGCATGGACAAACAAGAGTTGAAAAATATTTTGGACAAGCACCTTAAATGGCTACGAGGCGAAAATGGCGGAAAACGGGCCGACCTGTCCAGGGCCAACCTGTCCGAGGCCGACCTGTCCAGGGCCGACCTGTCCAGGGCCAACCTGTTCGGGGCCAACCTGTTCGGGGCCAACCTGTCCGAGGCCGACCTG
>OBWE01000412.1_pt1 | contig 22242 bp, 23 predicted proteins | sample 1476251 | NCBI WGS metagenome assembly OBWE01 (sample SAMEA2580037, study PRJEB22360) | human gut metagenome | biome: human gut; feature: human-associated habitat; material: faeces | place: Denmark | collected 2008/2010
AAGGCATATAGACCTCATCCTTGCACTCCAAGATTACAAATACCGCTCTCCAGCGATTCCAGCCTATGCCACTTTTCGGTTCAAAATAAATAGCATCCGTCTGTTTACTACTCTCGTCATACAGATACTCAACACCACGTCCATGATTGTACGCCTGCCTGAGGCGAATATTCTCTTTAGCCTGATTCATCAATTTATCTAAAAGAATTTTATCTATTAACATTGTCTTTAGCCTCCTTATACTTAATCACTCGTGCTGGATTACCTACTACCACAGCATTATCAGGCACAGTCTTTACAACTACTGAACCTGCACCGATGGTTACGTTGTTGCCAATGGTGATATCACCAATAATAGTAACATTGCAGCCGCAAGTCACGTTATTGCCAATACGTGGTCGGTGGCCATCCTTCTTGCCAATGGTGGTACAGTGGATACAGCAGAAATTTTCGCCTATAGATTCCGCATTGAGAACAGTAGAATACGGATGCGCATACTTAAGACCTTTACCAACCTTGGTAGAGAACGGTATCCAAAAGTATTTATCTCCAGGACGATACCAACTAATGAGCAAATCCAATGCAGGACCAATACGGTAATAAAACACAGACCGGAAATAACGGTTGGTATGAAGCTGATATACAAACTGCAATCTAATAGGCAGCTTGATGTTTATCTGCCCTTCAATCACTTGCAAATCACAAAATATCAAGTTTCTTTTACCCCCCCCTATTAGTATAAATACAAGATAATGAGGAATATATAGCCACGAGAACAATAAAGAACCAATCAGGTGTAGGCTGTCTCTAACTTTACGTTTATCCATTATTTAAATATTTTATCAAACTCTTCTTTATAACTATGATAATTGAAGCCAGTAAAACTTCTACAGGCTTCTTTCATCTTAATTTTTTCTTCAACTGACATTTGTACAGCCTTTCTCAAAGCCTCACCCAATAGATGAATTTCTGATACCAATAATCCATTAAATCCATCCTTGAGATAATCGCAAATATTGCTTGAAACAGTAGCAATCAGAGGAGTGCAACAACTGAATGACTCAACGAACTTTGTAGGAAAACCTGCTTTGTTCTTCAAAGAATTTTCTCTGATCAACATCTGAAAATCAGCATTACATACATACTGTACCGCCTCTTCATGCGAGACTCGGCCATGGAAGATTATATTATCCTTTATCGCAATATCACCTCCAAATACAGCTTGGAATTGTTCTTTAGTTTGACCTACTATATCCAGTTGAACATTTGGCAACTCATTTATCTCTTTGATAATAAAATCCAAACGATCCTTAGTTGCTACAGTTCCAGTACTACCAGCATAGACCAATTTCGTCTGTTTGTCAGATGCGGTCAACGTCCTTTCCCTACAGAACTTTGGATTTGTAAGATCTACAGTAGGTGGCACCAAAATTGTGTTCGAATACTTCTTGTAATAGTCATATAGGTATCTACTGATAGCAATCACACCATCCATCTTCTTCACACAATAGCGCATTCGAAGGTTGATATCAATCTTCCTTATCATGTCACTTGGGTTCCACCTATTATTACTTTCCCATTCAGTCAAGTCGTGAACCACCTTGATTCCGTGCTTGTGACAAGCCTTCAGAATCCTAAGCGATGCCACAGCAGGAAAGTTATATAGTACGACATAATCAGGCTTGCGCTCAAGAATCACAGCTGTATCTACAAACGTAAAGATCTGATGTATCCACTCCTTTGTTCCCGTAGGGTACATAACAGGATTGCTCACAAAGCCATTTACTACTTTGGGGGCATTCTCTATGTCCTTCGATATACCAATAAAAAACACCTCAAAGCCCATCTCACGGAGCAGCAACGCATTCGTCATAACACGTTGTGCAGCCGCATTCTTATCCGGCAGTTCGAAACCACCGATGTACAGGATTCTTTTACTCATTATTATTGACTTCCTTTATTACCAATTGCGTATAAAATTTTGCACCTTTATCATTCAGATGTGAAGGATCCTTGAAGATGCCTAAGAGCTTTCCACTTCCGATAGCCATCAACGAGTAGCCTGCAAAGTCAGCATAGATCTGAATCGTGTAGAGGATGCTAGTGAAGAACAATGTCGTACCGTTGTGTTGGGCAATGTTAGCATAAACGGTATCTACATAGATACCCAATCGGTCGGCAAGACACAATTTCATCCCCCCTCCCAATAGCAAAAGTTTGCAAGCATCTACAACCTTGTCATAATCAAAACTACGAAGTTTGAAGTACTGAGGCAACTGCTTCTGTGCACGGCTGATAGGACCGCTCAGGATGCTCGGGAAGAACATCACGTAGGCGAGATATGCCAACACATCCTTCGTCCGCTCCACCTTCCGCAGATATACATCAATGCTATAGCTCAAGGCTGTAAAGGTGTAAAAACTGACGCCTACCGGCAACAGGATCTGGAGCGTCGAGGCGCTCATCTCCATTCCAAAGATCGAAAAAGCATCCACAAATGCCTGTACGAAGAAGTTGAAGTACTTGAAGAAGAATAGGAAGCCGAGGTTAAACACGATGGTACACACCAACAGCATCTTACGCTTCCGTTGGTTGTCAATCCTACCCATCCACCATCCAGCAAAGAAGGTAGAGAAGGCAGTGAGGAGCAGCAGTCCGAGGAACCGCCAGTCCCACCAGCCATAGAACCAAAGGCTTGCCGCCACTATAAATCCGTTCTGGAGCATCTTGCTCCTACGACACACTGTCCAATAGAGGATAAATACTACTGGAAGGAATATGAGATATTCAAGGGATTGAAATGTCATTTGCTATTTCTCAATAATGATTCGAATTATTCTTTCGTAATCGGTTTTATTTTTTTACATTATCTAATCTATACGATAGTATTATTACTGCCAGAAGAACCTATAGTTATCAATACCCAGAGTTCCACCAATTGTTCCCATAACAAAATATGTTATACAAACAACATACGCCACCAATTTAACAAGCGAACGACTCTCTGTATTTACACTCATTAATGCAGCAGGTACCAAAATCATACAATACGACTGAAAGTAATAACCCATACGACCAAGCTGATTATTATTTATGGAAAGCATCTCGAAAAATACTGTGATACATGCAAACATAAACATCAGCGATATTTTAGAAGAGAAGCGACCATCTTCTTCTGTAGGGATTACCCACAAACAAAGGAATGGGACAGATATTGTAAACAAAACTTTCAGCGGATTAATTGCATAGTTTTGATCAAACGACATTTCATCATAGCGAGTTCCCTCGAAGGATGGTAATAGACCGGTAACTACATTTTTGTAGAAAAGAGCAGCAACAGCAATAATCAGCAGAATCCATATATTGTTTCTGGTCAACCTCCTATTGTACATGAAAGGAACAATAGAAAAAATGATAGCAGAATTATGAATAGATACTGCTAACATGATTAAAGCGTAGAACAGCAAATACCTATAAATTCGCTTACCATCCAATTTACTCAAAACACATAATGCACACAGACAAATAGCAATCGCAAACGACTGCCTAAGTCCAGACATGTTCATTGTAAAAAGTCCAATAGTAATAAACACAAACCAGCTGATACCGAAATCATTTGAATACTTATTCAAGAAGACTACATATCCTATTACTATCAATAGACTTGTGATAAACAGATACAATTGCCAACCACATCCTATCTGAGATAAAAATAGATTATAGATATTAAAACCCATTTCTGATCCTGTAGCTGCATTATCCATCATCTCGGTCGCATACTCATATCTGTTGATATAAGATACAGTATCTACTCCTATATTCGGAGCTTTAAGACCAAGAATGAGTAAAATTGGCAAAGCAAACACAAAACATTTCCTGTAAAGACCTGAATATGAACCTCTCATTGCATGAACATTATTGTCCATAGTGTATGAAACGTTCAGAACACTTGTTGCAGATAGCAATAAGTATAACAATATTACAATTATGTAAATAATCATATTTTCAGCCTATAGTATGAGCAAAAATCCTATTCCGCAAAACTTTAATTATGCCTTTTATGCCTTGCGATTTCACTCTTTCAGCATATAGCTGATAATCGTATTCCAAGTCACATTTCACCAGTGGTGGTTCATTACTGATAACATAAGTATCACTTGGATATGAAGGAGCGATATTCACAAAAGTCTCTACAGGCTTTTTGTGATGCTGACCACTGAGACCAATATTATGAATAAGATGTTGAGCGGGAAAGACACCAAATCCAAGATTCTTATCGATAGTGGTACCCAATGCCAAATCCCAACACTGTGTTTGTTCTACAAATTGACGAAATTTGTGAACTTGAATTTTTCTGCTAGATGCCTGAGACTTTGTTTTGTATAGTTTACTAAATATATCTTCTTTCATCATTGTCTCAATGCCGAAGTCATTCCAATTTATCTTGTGCCAACGATCTCGCCAAGTTGCCCAGCCATACATTCAATGGTAACGAGAGAAGATATAGTCATAACCAGAAGGGTTCAGATTATGAAAGTTATCTCCACTAACATACCAAACATCCTTTTCATCCTTGAATTTTGACATCATCTGATCTACGAAGCAGAAAAATGCTTTGGTCGGAACACAATCATCTTCTAAAATGACACCACATTCTTCATTATCAAATAACCAATTAATGGCACCTCGGAGAGAATCATAAACATTTACGCACTCGTCACGAAACCATGTGTGCAAATCGCATTCCCAATCAATCTCGTTGATGTAAGAGCGAATTTCATTGTTGCATTCCACTTCACCTTCTTTCTCAGCACGACCTTTATTGGAATAGAAATAAAGCGTCTTAGGCCTTGCCTCCTTTATACCTTCCCATGTCTGTCGAGCATAATCAGTACGAATAAAAGTGATGAAAAGTACGGGTGTTTTTACCATAATAATCATATTTTAAAAATATCTTCAATCTTAGCATTTGGCAAAGAACCTAACTCTTTTAATAGTTTATCACCATTAATACAAAGGCTCTTTATATCGCCATCTCTGCGAACTTCTTTACCAAAGTACTCATCCTTACATGGTACGTTGTAAATAGCAAAAAGCCGCTCAATGAGATTACGAATACTCAGGAACTCACCTCCACCGATATTATACACATCCGATATTATATGTTTACAAATGGCTTTATCAACGGTTTGAATCATTTCTTCGAGCGTAATAAACTGACGTGTTTGAAGGCCAGCACTAAAGCTTGGTGCCTGTGGATTCTTACCTGCATTATAGTCCTGAAGGTACTGAAGAGTATACGAAACCAAACGAGTTCCAGGTTTCAAATCATCTTCCGAAAACATATTAGGAAGAATAAAATGATAAAATGTGTAGTCAGCAGAGAAATCCTTCATATAGCGACCATAGAGGCGCTTGCTCAATCCATAGTCGTTGGTCACATGAAGGGGTGAACATACAACTTCGTCTTCGGTAAAAGACTTACCATCTTCACTATTTAGACCAATTTCCATGTATGAACCAAAGGATACATAGATTCCCTTGTAGTCATGCTTCTTAAGCTGCAGTGTGATCTCAATAGGCGCACTCACGTTGAGAGAGTACATCAAAGACGAGTCTGTCTGCAAGGCTGCCTGCACGCCAGCACCTGATGCATATACGATTACATCAGATGCGATAAGTGTATCGTAGTCAAGTATATCCTTCAAGAGGTTCACTTGATAGAAATTATCACACTCGTAGCCTTTTGGTGCATCAAGACCATAGACATCTACAGTAACGCCCTCTTTGGCATAATAATATTTTGTGAGCGCAACGGAAAGCATTCCGTTAGCACCAATGACAGAAATTTTCATTTATGTTCACCAATTAAATTTGAATCTATCGCACGAATAGCAGGAATTATTGCACAAGTAACTATCAGAGAAACGGTTCCTACGACAATGGCTTGAAGATTATATGACTCTAAATAAGGCGCTATGATATGATTATATGTCATATTAACTACACCTACCACAAGGAGGTGGAATGCATAAATAGGTAATGTTAGCTTGCCATACTTAGCAAACAACGAATTATCTATCATTTTTGCTATAAGTAAAGTCGCACTTCCAAGAAAGACTGATGACAAGATGAAATAAATATAGTTACCATAATTCCCATAAGACATAGCAGTTAAATGGTTGCATCCACCATTTAGATTAAAGAAAAGCACCCCAAATAGCATGAGTAAAACAGTATTTCCTAATAATACTATTTTATTGACAATAAGTTTGTGGGATTTATCTAATATTACTCGAATCAGATGACCTATATACATTAAGGTAATACCAGAACACGCTACATTAAACCCGAATGGCATTCCCATTTTAGGTACTCTTTCATTGCTGAAATAGACAGAGATTATTGTCAATATTACAACTCCTACAGGCATTAACCATTTGACCTTCTCTCCAACTATTGATAGCGAATTGTATAATAAAACTGCCACAAAATAGCAAGGAAGAAACCAAAGATGAGTTGATGTTATAAAACCCAATGATTGAATACTTCCATACGCTATATGAACAATGGAATTTGGGGAAATTTGAACACCTAATATAAATGCAAGTAGAAAATACGGAACTAACACCCTATAAAACAGCGTTTTCCCCCCCACTATTAGATATTGAATCAGACTCTGTTCTCTCTTTGTTTTATGTACATAGCCATACAACATAAAGAAAAGTTGCACATGGAAAGCAAACAAAAAGAAACATATTCCTGATTTCATGCAACTATGGGAGATAATCACAAACCATATTGCTAAAAACTTTGCCGTATCTATGTATGATAGTCTGAAATCAGCCATTAACCAATAAATTTGTTAATCTCCTCTACACAGAGGTCATATACATTTTCTGTCTTATAGCGCTTGTACCAATCTGAGGTCAGTACAGCAGTCTGCTTGGCATTTAAGCGAGGATACCAACCGAGGCGGGTCTTTGCCTTGTTGATGTTCAGCATCAAGAGGTTTGCCTCATGGAGCGCGTTAGGATCTGATACACCTTTGAGTTCACCAAATCCGAAGTTTTCAATGATAGCAGAAGCAACCTCCCAAACAGTTAATACACTCTCCTGTTCTGGACCGAAGTTCCAACCTTCGCAATATTCAGTTGGGTTTTCCCACATCTTCTGAGCCAGCAACATGTAGCCTGAGAGAGGTTCAAGAACATGCTCCCATGGGCGAACAGCCTCAGGTGAGCGGATATCGATAACTTTGGTCGTTTCAAGGGAGCGAATACAATCTGGAATGATGCGATCCTTAGCCCAATCGCCACCACCAATTACATTACCAGCACGTACTGATGCAAGGCTGACGGTATGCTTCTTGCCATAATCTGCAGGATTGAAGAACGAACGACGCCAAGATTGGATTGCCACCTCACAAGCACCCTTTGAAGAAGAGTATGGATCGTAACCTCCGAATGGATCGGTCTCAACATAACCCTCCAGCTGCTCGCAATTGTCATAACACTTGTCGGTAGTGATCATCACACCAACCTTCACGCTCTTGGTAACACGAATGGCCTCCATGATGTTGATGGTACCCATCACATTGGTTTCGTATGTCTTTACAGGAATCTCGTATGAAAGACGTACGAGAGGTTGTGCGGCAAGGTGAAAGACAATCTCAGGCTGATATTCAGCAAAGATTTCCTTCATCTTGTTGAGGTCACAAATGTCTGCACGAACATCTGCTTTGATTTTGTCACCAATGCCAGAGAGTACAAAGTTATCGCGTTCAGAGAATGGTTCAAGACCTACACCTACAACTTCAGCTCCAAGTTCATGAAGCCAAATACAAAGCCAAGAGCCTTTAAATCCGGTGTGGCCAGTTACCAGCACCTTCTTACCTTCGAAAAAACCGTTATATATATCAACCATAGTTATTCCTTTATAGTTATTCAATTGTGTATGTTATTGTATCCTTAGGATCATACAATCTATCAGTATAAGCCAAAAGGATGAAGTCTTTTTCACTATTGTTCTCCACTGTGTGAGCCACATTATTAGGAATAAAGACTGTGATAGCTTTCTCAAGAGACATTTCAATGTCCTTGCGCTCATGAGTCTCTATGTCCTCTAACTTGAGGACAGCACTACCCTCTATGATAGTAAACCACTCGACAGCCTCGGGATGATAATGCCCACCTTTTACCTGCCCTATTTTTCCCATCGTGAGATAAACTTCTCCGGTATGCGAAGGTATCCCTTCCTCAGTACCAGTAATAGCTTTCAAGAACCATCCACGATCATCAGCTATCAAGCGACGCTGGATAATATGTACTTTATTAATCTGAGCCATTACTCTCCTTTCTGCATACGGTTGCGATACTCAAGGTTTGGTATAGACCTCTCCCAACGTTTCCAAGGAGCCTTATCCTCAGCGAGAAGTTTCTCCAACATATTCTTCTCACGGATGTTATCCATACACTGCCAAAAGCCTTCATGAACATAGGACATCAACTGTTCTTGCTCTGCAAGTTTCACAAGAGCAGTATTCTCAAATACACAATCATCACCACTTTCAAGCAAATCGAAAACAGCAGGTTCGAGCACCATATAACCAGCATTAATAGGAGCACCATCTGCTGCATTTTTTTCACGGAAAGACTTAACAGCACCTTCCTCAATATCAAGCACGCCCTTGTCTTGTGCTATCTTCACAGCTGTAAGAGTAGCAAGTTTGCCATGTTTCTGATGAAACTTAATGAGCTCATCAATCTTTACATCACAGACTCCATCTCCGTATGTAAGAAGAAAAGGCTCATTGCCAACATATTTTTGTATACGCTTGATACGACCACCTGTCATAGTATTATAGCCAGTGTCAACAACTGTTACCTCCCATGGCTCCATATTAGTCTGGTGTACGATCACATCATTCTGCCCATTACGGTAGTTAAAAGTGACATCTGAATTATGTAAAAAATAGTTACCAAACCACTCCTTAATATACTCCTGCTTGTAACCGGCGCAGATAATAAACTCAGTATGACCATAGTAGGCATACTCTTTCATAATGTGCCAAAGGATAGGCATACCGCCTATCTCAATCATCGGCTTAGGTTTGAACTGAGATTCCTCAGAGATGCGGGAGCCGAAGCCCCCAGCGAGAAGAACAACTTTCATAATTCTTATGATTATATTTTTGTTATCAATCTTCTGTTACCATATAGGTGGTTTTCTTAGCACCTTGGTACGAATGATATTTTGTATGATTGTCTGTTCACTTTTGTTCATTCCAAAGAAGAATATGGTAAGAATCGTGACAATCACACATAGTATCAAAAACATGAATGTAGCCGCAACGGTATGAGGGCACAAATACCTAACAGGCAAAAGTATCAATACTACAGTAGCAGTAGATGCCAAAGAAGGTACAAGTGTCTGTCTGATATATTCCGATATGCAAAAACTTGTCAGGTCCTTCATGATGTAGATTTGGAATATGAGAGTTGCTATAGTTAACAATACCATTACAACTACATTTATATAAGGTGGGCATCCAATCTTATACAAGACGAATATGATGGGAAGTAAAGAGAGGCCGATAAGACTGTATCCTATTTGGTTTTTTCTCACTTTACCTGTAGCCTGAATGCTGGCATCGAAACCTGCCCCCAGATTGCTAACCATACCATTTATAAGCATGAATACAACGAAGATAGTTGTATATTCAGGAATGTTGTTACCCAACCATAGCTTCAGAACATCCTCTATACATAACAGCAATGGGATTGCCATTATGTTCATAGTGAGATATGAGTATCTTGACATGGCATACACCAGAGACAATGATCGCTCCTCATTCTCGTTCTGATTCTTCATTATCTGAGGAATGGCGGCCTGCCTTAGAGTAGAGGTAAACTGAGTTACTGCATGATTAACCTGAGATGCCAATCCAAATGCAGCATTCAGGATAGTTCCGAAGAAGAAATTGATGATCATAGCAGCTCCCTGAGTACGCCCCATTACGGTCATAGCTCCAAAGAACATCCACCATGCGAAGCCGATAATATCTTTATAGTCTTCTTTATTTCTATTGAACTTCCATGCAACTAGATCTCTATCCTTTATTCTGCAATAAATCTGATAACATATTGGGCTTGCCAACTGAACAACTGCTAACATGACTGCATAGATTCGCAGGCGATTACCAGTCATAAACATAAGGACAAAAACAAGCAGAATCTTCAGCAAAGCACTTGCTATCTCTACAACAGACGTAAAAATGAACTTTTCGCATGCGATAATGAGTCCATTCATTGGAATTGTTATAACGGCAAAAGCTGTTGTGAGAAGGCTAAGATGCAATACGAACAAGGCATCCGGAATCTTCGCAGGATCCACATTAAGAAAATTATCTACATAAAATATTCCTAACGTCTCGCCCACAATCAGTAGTAAGATTGCAAGAGCCGCATGAATAGTGAAAACGGTATTATAGACACGATTCGGATTGCCATTTGCTCCCTTCCCTATCTCAACTGCCATATAGCGATAAGAAGTTGCCACCATGGATGTGCCTAATATGTTGAGCATTGCAACTATTCCTCCCACCACATTATAAAGACCATAGTCGCTCGCGCCAAGAACATCAAGTACCAATCTTGCGATGATGAGGTTAACTATGATTGTCACAATCAGCTTGATGTATAGTACTGCAGTATTGATAACTATACGTTTATTATCGTTCATTAGTCTTGTGTATCAATTAATTCAAAATAGGCTTTTCTCCAAGCCTCCATCGCTCCTTTGTTATCGTACTTTTCCTGTAATGTGATAGCAGAATACTGGCGCAACTCTTCTACTAGTTCGGGCTCATCCAACAATCGGCACATGTTTGCAGCCATAGCATCGAAATCCCCCTTCTCACTCAGCAACAGGCATTGACGCTTTTCGTTCATTTTAGGTGTTTCTGGAGTAATCGTAGAAATTACAGGAAGTCCATTCGCCATAGATTCACGGATAGTTCCTGTGAGCAAATCAATCTTTAATGGCAACAATGCATAACGGCATTTTCTTATCTCTGCTATTACATCATCGTAGGTTGGTAACTTACCTGTAAAATCAACACCATCAGTAACCCCCAATTCAATCATTTGAGCTTTAATGCTTTCCATCAGCTCTTCACTATATCCACCAATGACATGAAGGGTGATTTCATTATGCTTTCTTTTTGCCCTTGCGAACGCCTCAATAGCATAATCGATGGCCTTAGAGATATTTACCGCGAAATAGACAAAATCGTATTGCTTATCGGAGGATTCAAGATTAATATTATTTTCTCCTATAGCTATAGTAAGATCTAAAAATGGAAAATCGCCATACTTTTCGCGAATAACCTTCTTGAAATACGTACTTTTAGTTGCTACATAATCAGCACATTTTATGACTTGCAACTCCACATTAGCCCTATAGGCGTATGCATCTTTCGCAATGGGATAATTCTTCTGAAACTGAGGGTCGCACATCAAGGTCTGAAGACTCACAATAAGCGTTTTGTCCTTTGGTAAGGAAAGTGCAGATTCTGCATAATATGGATTCTCTGCTCCGATAACATGAACTATATCGGGAGTGATTTGTTCAATCAAACCTATGATTATCTTTGTATTGTAGTCATAATGCTTCCTTACCTTATGGAGGATATGCGTCTTAAACCAAGAGATCACATTATCATCCTCAGAGTGGAATATATGATAAAAGACTCCGTCCTTCTCAAACTCCTGTAACCCATTGATACCATAATGAGGAGCCACTATATGAAGTTCGATATCATTAAACTTCTCGAACTCTTTGATGCCGTTCGTGTTCCAAGCTGCGAAATCACTATACGTACCTTGACCAAATAGTCTCTTACATATTTCAACGGGTGCCCATCGACAGAACTTTAGCTTATCTCTAAGTGTTTGATTAGACAGATGGCATACCCACACTACTTTTAACTTCTTCATTATCTTACTCCAATCATTTTCAAATACTCAGGCCACTCGCCCATATCATGCCAAGAACCTTCACTAACCGGATAGCATCCTACACGACCGCCACGAACCTTGATCTTCTCCATCAAGTGGGTGATGTGAAAGAACTCACCCTCAGGAATCTCATCAATACATTCGGGATTGAGGATATACGCACCCGTGTTGACCTGATAGTTGAGTTCTGGCTTCTCTCGAAGTTCGGTCATGAGTCCGTTCTCACCAGTCTCAATCACACCGTATGGTATGCGGAAGCTCTTGACCATAGTGACGATGGTAAGGTCATTTCTATTCTTTTTATGATATTCATACACATCACGATAATCCTGATCGTTGATGCTATCGCAGTTGCTCACGAAAAACGGAGTGGTAATCTTGTTCTTCAAGAGTGATACGCTACCGATAGTGCCAAGAGGCTTATCCTCCATGAAGAACTCAATGTCATATTTATGATCGAGCTGAGAGAGGTAGTACTCCATCATATCAGCCTTATAGTTTACAGACATGTAGAACTTCTTGCAACCAATACCTTCGAACTGATCCATTATAACCTCAAGGATAGTCTTATCGCCTACAGGTACGAGAGGCTTAGGGAGGACGTTGGTAATTGGCTTCAAACGAGTGCCCTTACCTCCTGCCATAATGACAACAGGAAGGTCAATCTTCTCGCGATGGTCAGCCTCTGAGTGCTTGAATATCTCGTTCCATGAATAAACATCCACAAGGCATCCTTCTTCATCCACCACAGGCATACATTCAGCACGAAGACGAAGCATTTTCTCACGGATTAGTTCTTTCGATTCATGAGGTGATGCAAATTTTTTCTTTGTATCAAGAATGGTGGTTACCGACTCGTTCATATTTACTCCCTTGATGATTGCACGCTGAATATCACCAATGGTAAGGATGCTAAGGAACTGCTCGCCATTGAATACGAACAGCATCTTAACCTTCACCTCATCCATCTTCTTGAGAGACTGAAGTACGGTCATTGTGCTCTGAATAGCACGATTCTGAATCTTTGCTAAGATTGGCATAATACGAAACTGCTATGTTTTTGCTTCCGACCGATGCTATCGCACCATATACTTTGATTTACCCAGTACCACTTATGCGGCCGGAAATAGTTAATTCTGAATATTCTCAGAGCATAACTGTTCGATCTGACTTACAGACTCTTTGCTAATACCTTCTGCAAACAGATTAAGATTAGCCTTTATCACCTTAGGTGGCAGATTCCACCATTTTGCGTCTTGCAGTCGATCAGATAAGTCCTTTGAACATCTTCTTTTAATTATCTTGGCAGGAACACCTGCTACAATTGTATAAGGTTCCACATCCTTTGTTACTACAGCACCAGCAGCAATTACTGCTCCATCACCTACATGTACGCCTCTGCATATTACTGCATTGCATGCAATCCACACATCATTACCAATTATGCAGTCATCTGAAAAACGATTGTATTTTGACTCTTCTCCTTTTTCCAAGAATCCAAACTGAGGTGCGTATAGGAGTGCATGGGAGGTGATTCGATGGTAGTCGTGATTTGCTCCTCCTATGCTTACATTCCATGAAACAGAACAATACTTGCCAATCTTTGCATGCCAAGCTACAAAGTTTCGACCAGTGTAAGTATAGTCATTGATGGAAGTATTGTATATCATTGCATTTCTTTGCAAATCTACATTCTCTCCAAACTCAGAGTTCTCAATACGGCTACCATCGCGTATTATCGAGCGACGTCCTATTTTGGTATTCTTTACGTATGCATCAAAAACACGAGCAGTAGAAGCAACCTCCACATTCTCTAACACAGCAACTTTTGAAATATTTGAATTTTCCATAAGCTTTATGCTGCAATAGAGAAATAGAAATCTATTTTACCCCCCCTAATATAAAATACTGATTATCAATTGGTAACACAAACATATCACCTAATATTTTATTAAACCATTCAGGATATGGAGAACAACCGCCTCCAGGAGCAAAGGTCAATTCAGAAAGATATAAGCGACCATTGCATGAGAAGAAATCCACTCTGACAAAAGGGAATCCTAGTGACAGTTCTTTTGCCAGTTCAAACATTCTGTCAATGTTTTTAGGCAATTCTATCTTAATGCTTTCATCCTTTGGAAATGTTAAAACACTTATTCCCTGTTCAACTTTATTTTCATTAAACCAAGTGGCGCAATGCTGATTCTTTCTACCATAATCGACCCTGAAATATGGTGTTTTACCATTAAAGCAAAAGAATTTATAATCGCGCAATTCACCGGATTCATCCATCATAAACTCTTCGGCAAGAATCTTAGGTGTTGAATTATAAAAGTGACAGTCCCAAGAATTAAGTAATGTATTTCTCTTTTTCAACCAGGGCTTAATTTTCTTCTTCATTTCAGAAAAATCCAGTGAAGACTTATTTTCAATAATAATTACTCCACTTGAATTTGCAGCAAGATTTGACTTTAGTACAAACTTCTCAGGTAGTTTATCCCAATCACGCTCTAAATCTTTTATGTTATCCCACCAACCGTACATTGGAATAGTGTACTCTTCTCCGAGTTTATGCTTGATATACTCTTTAAAGGTCACTTTGTCGGTAATATAACCAAAGTCATCTCGCTGATAAAAGACTTTATACCATTGAAGCTTTTCATTAAACAAGACAGGATAATTAATATCAAAACGATAGCCCATTCTGCGCTCATAGCAATCCATTACTCCGTTGATAAACTTCTCCTGTGGCCACTCGTTAATAGTCTTCGTTGTCTTGCGCAACCATATCAAGAGGTAGGGCTTCAATCTGGGGTCATTATCCATGTACCTACGGATTTTCTTTAATATGCTCATACTAATTCTATTTTGATACCATTCGTTATATCCTTGATTTTTTGATTGCATTCATCAAGATTGTTGCCATATACGAACATTTCACCAATAGCATCACTGCAGTTGGTAAAGCTTCGAAACTCAGAGCCTTCACTGATAAACATATTTATCTCAGACTGTTCTATTTCTGGCACACTGATTTTTTTTAGCACTCCTGTTGTTGAGCTCTTTATCATTTTGGACTTAGTAGCATGAGGTATGGAAAGCCTGCGATTGAAAACGTCTTTAGGGTTGTTGCCTAAAGACATCAGGATAATCATCTCATAATAATTGATACCATAATACATCCCTGTGATGTCTGTCAAGCCATTCGCTCCTCCTCTGCCGGTCAGTTCAATGATATAAGCTTTATTATCGCGCTCTATGAAGTCTATGTTTACAGCACAGTTATCAAGTCCAAGAGCTTTTATTGCGTTTCGAGCCTGCAAATCCACGTCTGCAGCAAGTTCTACATTCATCTGATATGGCATATAGTGACCAACGGGAACTGCCGTTTTGCACATTATGGTTTCATCGCCATGAGGAAGTACGAACAAGACTTCTTCGTGATAGACGAAAGCCTGAGCACCAAATTCAGTTCCTTCAATAAATTCCTCCACAATACAATAGCCCTTGTGTGTTAATGACATCACTTCTTTGAACGATGAAAGAAGCGTAGACTCATCGCGCACAATGCAAATTCCTCTACTACCTTGAAGGTCGGTTGCTTTGATAATGACTGGATAAGTCAGTTCTGCAACCTTCTCAAAGAGTTCTTCCTCATCGTGGATATTGAAGAAACGAGCTGTACGAACATTATTTTTAACAAGTAATTCTTTCATTAGACGCTTATTTGATGCAGCTTGAGCAGAAGCCTGAGATAAGCCCGTGAGCCCTAACTGATCACAGCAATAACCTACACTCTCCAGCCCCATATCGTTACAAGTTGTTACGACAGCATCTACATTTTCTGCCTTTGCAACCTCTAACACTTCTTCAGGATGCCCAGGGTGAACCTCACGATACACCTTATCGGCAATCGGTATGCAAGGTCCCTCCATACCAGTGACAATAGTATATAACCCCATGGCATTAGCTGTTCTAGTCAAGTTCAGACAACCTCGACCTGCACCATTGATTAATATCTTAGGAGGATTATTCATATTAGTTTTGAATAGTAATCAGTTCATTAATCTTTTTCTCATACTTTCTCACTAGCTCATCCACTTCTGCACGATTCTCACCAGTTACAATGAACTGCCCATAGCGGTTGAGAGAGCTGGTGATTTTATTGACCTTATCACCGACCTTCAACTTAAAGTTGAAGCTATGGACATTTGGCCATGAAGAAACCTCAAAAATACGCTCATCGATAGCATTCACCTCACCCTCCTGTAAAGAGAAGAAGCAAACGGCTGATGCTTTCTCAACTCGTCCTGATATAGTATCTACCGATTCTCCAAGTGCGATGTGCAGGAGCTGATCTTCAAGATTAATACCTGTAGAGAGAGGTGTGAGTGTAGAGGTGATGTAGTCGCCACCCAAACGAGGGGAGGTTTCAATGACGAAGATGCCTCGGTCATTGACCTTCAACTCGGTATGCGAAGGGCAGTTCTCGAAGTGCATACAGTTGGCAATCTTGGAAATGATGTCGCGAATCTGATCGCGCTCGTCATCGGTGAGAGCAGCTGGTTGTTTATGGCCTAACTCCACATTATAAGGAAACTCGGTGGTCTTCTTCTCAGTAAACTGGATGACCTCGGATTTACCATCATAATGGAGCGATTCGATGCTGAACTCACGACCTCCAATGAACTCCTCAACAAGGACTGTTCCAAGACGTGATACCTCAAAAGCTTCTACAATAGAATTTTCCAGTTCCTGCTTGTTGCGACAAAGCTTGACACCACGGGAGCCGGAGTTGTCGCGAGGTTTCACAATAATAGGATAGACCATATCCTCGGCTTCGTCGGCAGAAGATATGAGTCGGCCTTGAGCACAAGGTACTCCTCCTTCGAGGAAGCGTTGCTTCATCTGGAACTTGTCAGTTGACCATGAGGCGGTAGTAATGCTATAGAAGGGATATCCCAACTTCTCTGCAACACTTGCCATCATGGCGAGTGGCTTATCAGTGGCAACAGTCACAATAGCCTTAATGTCGTACTTGTGGCATACTGCAATAGTGTTGATGAGATCCTGACCGCCTACTACCTCGAAAGCATCACAAGCATCCTTACAGGCAGCATCGGAACAAGGGTCAATACCGACTACAAAGAGCCCTATCTGTTTTGCGCGTTCGATGATGGAGAGTTGAAGCTCTCCGACACCGAATACGAGAATAGATTTCTTATCCATAGATTTCCTTGATACCATTTGCTACTACCTCACAAATCTCGTCAACCTGCTCCATGGTGAGGGCCGCATACATTGGGAGAGTTACCTCATTGTCAGTTACATAGTCAGTCTGAGGAAGAACGGCTCCGAACTCCTTGTAGGTAGAGAAGTGGTGAGCTGCAGGATAATGAACAGAGGACTGGATACCCTGAACGTGAATATACTCACGGAGAGCGTTTCGCTGATCCTTGGTAGAGTTCTTGATGACGATTGGGAAGATGTAGTTACTAGTGAACTCATTGCAGTCAGCAAAAGGAACGACTACACGTTCTACCTTAGCAAGATTCTGCTCATAACACCTACGAACAGCAACACGAGCCTTAAGGTCAGCAGGAAGTTTCTTGAGCTGCTCGATAGCAATAGCTGCACGAATATCGTCCATACGGAAGTTGTAGCCAAGGCAAGTGATATCATACTCAGTAGCATGACCGCTGGCACGCTGGTAAGACATAGTGCTCATACCATGAGAACGGATGAGACGTGCCTTCTGTGCCATTTCCTCGTTGTTAGTAATGAACATACCACCCTCGCCGGTAGAAATGTTCTTATTAGAGAAGAACGAGAAGGAAGCACAATCGCCAATAGTTCCGAGTTTCTTGCCTTTGTACTCAGAGAGAGGGCCATGGCAAGCATCCTCGATGACCTTAAGGTTGTGCTTGCGGGCAATCTTCATGATAGCATCCATATCGGCAGGAAAACCAGCCATGTGAACGACTACAATCCCCTTAGTACGAGGAGTAATCTTAGCCTCAATGTCTTTCGGGGCGATGTTGATATGGTTTGGACCAACGATGTCAGCAAACACAGGAGTAGCTCCAACATAGCGGATGCAGTTGCAAGAAGCGGCAAAGGTAAGAGAAGGACAGATAACCTCATCACCAGGGCCGAAACCGCAGACCATACAGCACACATGGAGAGAATCGGTACAGTTACTCATGCTGACAGCATACTTTACTTTCCACATATCAATAAACATCTGCTCAAGTTCAGCATTCTTAGGACCAGTAGAAATCCAGCCAGACTTGATGGTATCATAAGCTGCCTGAGCTTCACACTCATCAAAGTTCAGATTGAACAAAGGAATTTTGTAAGCCATAATTATATGTTTTTTGATTATATTCGGTTGATAATTTACATTTTCTGATCGAGATTCTTACCCTTCTCCTCATGTTCGAAATTTGGGATGAACCTCTTTATGGATTCTACTACTTCTGCCTTGGTGAAGTCATCCTTCTGGAAAATGCCTCCGAGTTCTGCGAAGAAGCTGTTAATCTCTGGCATTGGGCGGCGAGTGGTCTCCTCCACCACACCGAGGGCAGAGAAACGCTCCATATTAATTTTCTCTCCGGGGATATAGAACTCTTCGTATGCTTTCTCACCAGTGGTGTCACTCTTGAAGTAAACCACAGGATAAGAGGCAGACTTGTATGACATCTGAGAAGCATACAGCTTTGCTTCTTGATCGTTCTTACACTCCACCTTGGTGAAGCCCTCTGCTTCTACGAAATCATCACAGATGGCAGAGAAGGTGAGCATCTGGTCTTCGCCCAACTTTGGAAAAAACACCTCACCACCATTACCGAGGATACAAGCGAGCATACAAATCTGGCCAGACTCTTCAGGAGAGACAAAGTAACGCTTAACGTCGGAAGGAGCTGCAAGAGGTTGCTTTTTCTGAAGGCGATGAATCCAACCATCGGGAAGTGACCCGTTGGAGAAGGCTACATTCGCAAAGCGAGCAGTAGTGACCTTGAAGTGGGTATTATAAGCCATCACGAGGTCTTCCATGATACGCTTGCTGGCTCCCATAATGTTAACAGGATTAGCTGCCTTATCGGTAGAGACGCAGAAGAAATGTTTTGGTGGATAGACACAGAGGAGGTCCATCAGCTTTTTAGCCTTGATGTCGTTGTTCTCGATAAGTGCCTGAACGGAATATTTATCTTTCTCTGAACGTACATGCTTGTGAGCAGAGAAGTTAGCAACTATATCGAAGCCCTTCTCCCCGCGGAAGATACGTTCAAATATGGGGTCTGCAAAGTTGAGTGTGTAGCAGCGAAACTCCTTAGGCACATAAAGACCTTCAGTAGAGCGCACGTCACGTACGAGCTCTGCAAGTCCGTTCTCGTTGAGGTCAACGACAACGACCGAAGCTGGTTCGAAACAAAGAACTGCCTTGATGAAGCTAGAGCCGATAGAGCCGGCACCACCGATTACACATACTTTTTTACCCTTAATCTCAGTGGTAAGTATCTCCTTGTTTACCTCTATATCTGCCGCAAACATACTGACTGGACGTGAGGTCACGGAGTCAGCGATGAATTTCTCTAAGTTGAACATATGATGTTATATTTATTTCTTTTATTGATTATATTGCTTATGGATTTACCCCTCGTCTTTCTAGCAATGTATACGTCATTCCAAACAACATTCAGGTCGAGGTCGAACATCATTTTCTGTAAGCGTCCAAAACATGGTATCCCCTTTCAGGCGAGTGCTAGTAGGCACTCGTCACTTGTCTTGGATATTAAGTTTTAAATTGTTTTCACTAATTCGTTAGACATATTGTCATGGGAAGCAGGTTCTCATAATCCGTTCTCCCCTTCCTGATCTCCGTCATGTACTTACAGAAGAACGATCGGAAGCTGATTCCCGCCTGCTTGCAGGTTTCAATAAAGGTATTGTAAACAGCCGATCGTAAAGTTCCTTTCGTACTACAAAAGAATAAACTGTTTTTTCTTTGCACTGTCAAGGGACGTATCGCCCGTTCGACAGCAAGATTATCGATTGTATATTCACCGTCTTTACGATAAGCAAAAAGTTGGTTCCAAAACTTATGGAGATAATTCAAAGCCGTTCGCATTAAATCACTCATACCCTCTTCAGCTAATGCAAGCAAATCATAAAGTTCGCTCCGCAAACCCTCCACTATTTTATTCGTATAAGCATCGTTGCGTTTCGCCTTAGTCTCGATTACCGTCAATTTATCACGGTGGTAACGTGAACGGATGATTTCAGAAACACGAAGAGCCTTGCATCGCATATCGTGAAAAGTAGGAAGATAATAGAAATTATTCAAACCGGAAATTGTCAACATAAGACCTCCAGCTTCTCTACCAAATCCTTCAAACCAGGGTAATCTAAATTGATTTTACGGATATTCAGACAATCAAGAGTCTGAATGGTGACAAAGATATTGCCTGAGTTCATCCGGGGATTAGTCTGTGTCAGAGCCGACTCAGAACAAACTGAAGCGGAGGATTTGGCCACAGGGGAGTCAGAAGAAGGAGAACCTTCAATCTGAACCGGAACGATTTTCTTACGAGTCTTAACAAACCAACTATTAAAATCACGATAAGGAACACCTTGCCTCAGGCAAAAAGTATTGATCGAAATGCCTTTGGGTTCGCCCTCAGTCTTGTAGAGGAACCATAACTTTTCAAAATCACTACTGCTGTACATATATTTTTTTTAAAGTGTCCAGCAAAGGTAAAGAGCAAATCGAAACATATCAAGACGTCATTTTTAGACGCTTACTCATAAAAGAGCAAATTGTGGCTACCATTTATGGGGAAGAAGATATACGAATTCATCTTCCACAGTATTTTTTATCCGACGAAAGACATCGCACAGATACTGTTGCATATTGAGTTTATGATCGTGTATATTGGAAAATACAGATTGCAAGAGTCTAAATCTCCTTACGCCACACCATCTTGTTGACAACTCCAACATATGACTGAATAATCTTAACAACCTTATTAGCTACATCGTCTGTGTAGTTAGGAACAGGAATACCATAGTTACCATCTTTTGTCATTTGAACAGCAAGATCAACCGACTGGAGAAGCCCCTTAGTGTCAATACCAGAGAGGATGAAACATGCCTTATCAAGAGCTTCCGGACGTTCCGTACTGGTACGGATACAAATAGCAGAGATTGGCTTGCCGATAGAAGCATAGAACGAAGACTCCTCTGGAAGAGTACCACTATCACTTACTACAGCGAAGGCATTCATCTGGAGGCAATTGTAATCATGGAAACCAAGTGGCTGTTGTACCTGTACCCGAGAATCAAGTTGGAAACTAGAAGCCTGCAAGCGATTGCGGGAGCGCGGATGACAACTATAAAGGATTGGCATATCATATTTCTCTGCCATTTTATTAATAGCCGAAAAGAGAGACATGAAGTTCTTTTCTGTGTCTATATTTTCCTCTCTATGTGCAGAGAGTAGGATGTACTTACCTTTCTCTAATCCGAGACGTTCGTGAATATCACTTGCTTCAATTTCTGCAAGGTTATTATGAAGTACTTCTGCCATAGGTGAACCCGTGACATAAGTACGCTCTTTAGGCAGCCCACAATCGGCAAGATATCTTCGCGCATGTTCCGAGTATGCCATATTAACATCAGAAATAATATCCACGATACGACGGTTCGTCTCTTCGGGAAGACACTCGTCTTTGCATCGGTTTCCAGCTTCCATATGGAAGATAGGGATGTGCAAACGTTTGGCTCCAATTACACAGAGGCATGAATTGGTATCCCCAAGCACAAGCACCCCATCAGGTTTAGTCTGTGCAAAGAGTTTGTATGAGCAGTTGATGATGTTACCACAAGTGGCTCCCAAATCATCGCCTACAGCATCCATATAAACTTCCGGCTCTGCCAGTTTCAAATCTTTGAAAAAGATACCATTCAAGTTGTAATCATAGTTCTGACCGGTATGGGCAAGAATCACATCGAAATACTGACGACATTTATTGATGACGGCTGCTAAACGGATTATTTCGGGACGAGTGCCGACAACAATAATAAGTTTCAACTTACCGTTATCCTTGAACTTTATATCTGAATAATCTAATTTGGGTTGTTTCTCCATATTATTTCTCTACTTTGTCAAAGTATGTATCCGGTTTATCCGGGTTGAATATCTCATTGCAGTACATAACCG
>OBWE01000413.1_pt1 | contig 22210 bp, 20 predicted proteins | sample 1476251 | NCBI WGS metagenome assembly OBWE01 (sample SAMEA2580037, study PRJEB22360) | human gut metagenome | biome: human gut; feature: human-associated habitat; material: faeces | place: Denmark | collected 2008/2010
AAAATAGCCACACAATGGTCTGATACACAATAATTATTGGAGAAACATGGTCCGCTCCTGCGGACAGCAAGTTGTGTTTTCGTTAAACGAAAACCGGACGGTTTAACGGCAATTAAGCCGCTAAACCGTCCGCTTCCTAAGCTCCGAAGTCGCTTGATTTGTCATTACGGGTTATTCAAATAAATATATTAGTTTGTTCTTTTGCTGTCAGGATCGTAATTTTACTATCCTGATAGGAAACCGTTAATTTCCTTTAAATGACTTGCCTCCTCCCAATTGCATCACATGAGTGTAAAATCATGGATGCGGCTATCAGCATGTCCATACTGTTAAATGTTAAATATCCCAATTATCCAAAATCCTTTTCCTTCTTTACCATTATAATACAGTAGTAAACTAAAAACAAGGAATAATGATGGATAGGAAAAAGAAAAGGTTGCTTTCTCCATTGTTGGAGCGGACACTGGATGCGTTGAAAGGACAACGTAGCATGCAAACATTGGAGAACTACCATAGTAGTATAAATAAGGTAAAGGAATTTGTGGGTGATGGATGGGAACATCTGACGGTAGAAGACATCACAAGAGGTTGGACGGACAGATTCACCACATGGCTGGAAAGCCACCATGGCGACAAGCCTCAGACCGTAGACTTTTATCTTCGCACGTTCCGGGCTGTGTACGGCCATGCGCTGGCACTTTCTTCCGAGGGCACGGACGGGAAACCTTTCAGCGGACATCACACCGGCGGCAGCTTTCCTGCCAAACGTGCGCTCCGGAAAGAAGAAGTACAGCGTCTGCTCTCGCCCAGCTTGCGGCAGACACTGCCGGAGAACCAGCGTGAGGCGTTGGATGTGTTATTGTTCATCTTCTACGCCCGTGGAATGGTATTCAAGGATGTGTACGGGTTGACCCACCGGATGGTGACGGACCGGCACATCCGTTACCTGCGCAGCAAGACAGGCGTGCCCATTGATGTGGAGGTAGTGCCGGAACTGGAAGAAATCATGAAACGGTACCATCGGGAAGATTCGCCTTTCGTTTTCCCTTTCCTGCACGAGGCAAGGAAAGGATGTCCCGGAAAGGAGCTGCCGGAAGAATCCGCTTTGCGGCGAATCAATCGTACAGCCCGTATGATAGGGCGGAAAGTGGGACTCTCCGTACCTCTTACAACCTACGTGCTGCGCCACACGTGGGCAACATTGATGTTGGAAGACAGCCAGCCTGTGGAACTGATCAGCCAGTGCATGGGGCACACCTCGATACGTACCACGCAGATCTACCTTTCCCGTATCAGTAGCCGGAAGGTTGATACTGCTGTGGACGGCATGTACGACCGTATGCTACGGAAGCCCAAACATAAAAGAAAGGAAAGGGACATCCCGTCCGGTTGCCATCGAAAATCCGAATCCCCTGTATCGCAACCGATGGAAAACGGGAACACACATCCCCATGTTTCCCAAACTCCCGAAAACGAAAAATGTCCCTTTCTTAGCAAGAAAGAGACATTCGTTTCGTGTCACGTGAACACCGTAATATTTTTCGCTGCAAAGGTATATATTTCATACATTTGCAGCAAATTTTCTTCCGCTTTTTTCTCTGTTTCACCTGATATTTCTTCCTGCCTTTCCGCCCTCTATTCTTTCCATGCGATGTGAAACACATTTTCAACCGCCTGTATCACAGAATTATATAAGTTTATTTCCCGTAATGTCTCTTTCTTGCTAAGAAAGGGACGCTCATTAAAGTGCCACCAAGATGTATGGAAAAGCGAAAAAAATAGACAGGAAAGCAAATCCTGTTTCTTTTTCCCATCCAAATACAGTGAACCGTTGTATTTGCCGTACTATTCGCAAATGTACGGCAAATAGGCAAGAAAACATAAGGAGACGATAAAATGAAACAAATGACGAAGGAAAGGGGCGGGTCATGCTGAGTAACCCCACACGATACGGGCTAATCGCCTGCCGTTACCTTGTATGGGGCTGGCACAACAATGTTTGGCTCAATGCCCCCGAGATAGCGGCGCGTTACCACATGAACGTGCGTGCCCTCTCGCCGGCGTTGCGACGGTTGGTGATGGCAGGCATCCTGCGCTCACAATGCGGAGGAACAAGACCGGGCTTCATGCTCAGCCGTGCACCGGAGGAGGTGACGATGTTGGAGGTGGTGCGTGCGTTGGAAGGCAACTTCCGCATGGACTGCTGTCGCACGGTTCTCCCCTGCGTCCAGTGCTCGTGCGAGACAGACAGCAGTCGGGTTTGCGGAGTGTTCCGGGATATGCTCGACGAGCTTCGGTCGCGGCTGTCAAGCGTTTCGCTCGAAGACCACGCCGCCACGGAAGAATTTTCGGGGGGGGGTAAAACCCTGCAAACCAATAAGATAATAAATCAGCCGAAAAATACCGGGCGATGGACACATGAGAATTAATAAATTAAAAAATACGATATGAGAAAAAAAATCATTCCGTCCCTGCTGCTGGCGGCACTGCTCGCCGGAAAGGCGCAAGCGGGTATCGTGTCGGACAGCCTCCGCACCACGATCTACTACCGCACGGCAAACGCACGGCTGGAGCTTCCCTACATGGACAACGACCGGCACCTTGCGGCACTGGGCGACAGCATCCGTTCTCTGGGAGCCGACCCTGCTGTAGTGCTCAGGCGTATCCTCATTCAGGGGTCCGCCTCTCCCGACGGTAACACGAAGTACAACAAGGAACTCGCCCGGAAACGTGGCGAGAATTTGCGGGATTATTTAAAAGACAACCTCTCTCTGCCCGACAGCATCTTCACACTCCAGCCGCAAGGAGAGGGCTGGAGCGAATTGGCTGAAAAGCTTGGACGTACCGATGCCCCTTGGCGCGACAAGGCAATCGCCATCATCCGTGACACACCCGAGTGGGTGGTACGCGAGGGCAAGGTGGTGGACGGTCGCAAACGTCAGCTAATGAACCTTGCCGGCGGACGCGCATGGCAATACATGAAGGAGAACCTCTTTGATAGCTTACGTAGCGGAGTGTTGGTAGTATGCGAGGTGGAACGAATCAAGCGGGTGATGGACCCCGAGCCGGCACAGGCCGAATTGAAACCGGCATCCGACAACGTAATGAACCCCGATGACACGGCGGACACCACCGAGAAGGAGATCGATACGACAGCCACACTTTATAATAAGGAGGACGATACGATTCCGCAGGACAACGCGGACAAGGAAGAAACGGAAAAGAAACCGTTCTTCATGGCGGTAAAGACGAACCTGCTCTACGACGTGGCCCTCGTTCCGAACGTGGGATTGGAGTTCTACCTCGGCCAGGGGTGGAGTATCAGTGGGAACTGGATGTACGCCTGGTGGAAGAACGACACCCGTCACCGCTACTGGCGTATCTACGGCGGCGAGCTTGACATCCGCAAGTACTTCGGACGGAAGGCAGCCGAAAAGCCATTACAGGGACACCACCTCGGCGTGTACGCCCAAGGTTTGACCTTCGACTTCGAGACGGGCGGCAAAGGATATCTGAGCAACTTCAGTTACGGTTTCGGGTTGGAATACGGTTATTCGCTGCCTGTCGCCAAGCGTCTGAACATAGACTTCGGTCTCTGTATCGGCTACGGTGGCGGCAAGTACAAGGTATATGAGCCGGAGGACGATTGCTACGTGTACAAAGAGACAAAACAGCGCCACTGGTTCGGTCCGACCCGGGCTGAAATCTCACTTATTTGGTTGCTGGGAAACGGCAATCAGAATAGCAAGAAAGGAGGAACGAAATGACACATATACGGATATACAAGGAATTGCGCAAGGTAATCGCAGGATGTCTGGCGGTAATGCTGCTGCCTTTATTCACGGCCTGTGAGCACAAGGATCTGTGTTACGACCATCCGCACTCGGCGAGCGTGGAGGTGGTGTTCGACTGGACGGAAGCTCCCGACGCCCACCCTGCCACGATGAGCCTTTACCTCTATCCGGAGGACGGTTCCGAGCCGATGCGTTACGAGTTCACCAAGCGCGAGGGCGGTACCATCGTCGTTCCGGAGGGTATGTACGATGCCCTTTGCGTAAACAGCGACAAGGAGACGCACCGCATAGTTGACAAGGAACGTATGGAGACATTTCAAGTGACAACGGGGAACACCCGCTCACTGCGTGGGACACTGGCCACGAGGTCGGAAACGGCACCGAAGGCACGCGGAGCAGAAGAGGAACGCAACGTAATGGAACCCGAAGCCCTGTGGAGCGACCATGCCGAGAGATTGGACATCAGCCCGGCGAGCGGCGTGAGGCGGATCGTCCTGACCCCGAAGCCACGGGTGAACACCTGCTCGGTGGAGGTCAGGAACGTGGAGAACCTGCGTCACGTAAGTGCCCTTAGCGCATCGCTGACGGGCATGGCTGGCGGCTGGCTGGCAGGAATTGACGAGCTGACAACTGAGAAGGTGACCATCCCGTTCGAGGTATGCGCCAACGAGGACAAGACTATGCTGACGGGCGATTTGAGCTTCTTCGGACACTGCCCGAAGGAAGCCGGAGAGCACAAGCTGATGATCTACGCGCTGATGTCAGACGGCAACACCTACTACTTCGAGGCGGACGTGACCGGCCAGCTGCATGATCCGGCACAGGATCCGACGCACATCGTCATCGTGATCGACAAACTGCCGCTTCCGAAACCCATCACCGGCGGCGGAGGCTTGCAGCCTACCGTAAAGGACTGGGAGGAAGTTCACATCAGCTTGCCGATGAGCTAAGCAGAGAACAAGTGGAACAGAAAAGTAAAAATACAAGTATATGAACAAATCTATTTATATATGTGCGGCTGCTGCGATGATGCTGGCTTCATGCTCCAACGACGAGGTCGTGGAACAAGCGCAGGAGAATGCTATCAGCTTTCGCAGCATGATGGGTACGAATACCCGTGGCGTGGTGGCTGACGTTAGTAATTTGAATACCCTCTGCGTGACGGCTTATCAAGGAACAAACCTGTACCTTGACAATATCATATACCAAAAGGACGGTACAGGGTTCTTTAACTCTGCCAAACCTTATTATTGGCCAGAAACCGGTGAATTGACTTTCACGGTGCTTTCTGGCAACTGGAGCGGTACCCGTGATTTCACCAGTTCTACGGAGCAATGGATGAGAAATGTCACCATTAACGATGATATTGCCAAGCAGGAAGACATGACCTATGTCAGCAACGTGACGGGAACGAAAGCCGCCAACGGAAAAGTGGGCGTACCATTAGAAATGAAGCATGCGCTTGCTCAAATCCAAATCAGTGCCAAAAATGAAAATAAAAACTATGCCTACAAGGTGAAAGGTATCCGCATATACAGCGCGTTGGGAGGAGGTGATTTTGATTTCAAAAATGAAAAATGGCATGATAATGGGACATTCAAGTGCTATGAGACCACTTATGATACACCGATAGATTTAACGGAAACTGCCCAATCCATTATGGGAAAAGCAGGCAATGCCATTGCGTTGCCTTATATAGTGAAGGCTTGGGACGGAAAGCAATCCGGAGGTAGTTTTGAGATACCATTATCTTTAAATTCGGCAGATCAAAATACCGTCGTAGGTTCTTACATATCCGTTTTGGTAAATATCCAGATGAAGTTAGGAGCGACTGTTTATCCCGATAAGGTTGGCGGTTATGCTTGGGCTGCCGTACCAGTATCATTTGAATGGGAAAAGGGCAAGAAGTATGTTTATACGCTCGACTTCACCAATGGTGCCGGAAAAGTTGACCCCATGGATCCGGGTACGGACTGGGATGCAAGCAAAGACCCTGCCAAGGCGCAACCCGTCTTGGGCGGTCTGATACGCTTCGGTGTGACGGTCAGCGAGTGGGGCACTGATGACAAGAACGTGGACCTGAAAGACTCGGAAAAGTTCGATGTCACGGTGGACGGTTGGAGGGACGAGACGAAAGATGTTCCCCTGCAATGAATCTGAAAAATTATACAAAAGGTTATCAATCAAATATTTTTTAATTTTAATTTTTTTCAATTATGAACAAAATGATTTATTTGTGCGCAGCGGCTGCTTTGACGCTGGCATCATGTTCAAACGACGAGACTGTGGAAGTGGCACAGCAGAAAGGCATCAGTTTTCGTGCCGTAACAGGACTAAACACACGTGCCTCTGAAGTGACAACAGCCAACCTGAGTGCCCTCAAGGTTACAGCCTTTTGGGATAAGAACAACAACAAGTACGACGGTTTTGATACTGAAGTTGATTATGTAAAGGATGGCGGTGTATTTAATTCAGCCGATTCAAAATTCTGGCCAAAAGATGAAAATGAAGTGTTGAGTTTCACCGCTTTCTCTGACAACTGGACAGGAACGAAAACCATTACAGACAAGAATACCATCAGCGTGGCTGGTGTGAAGATTGCAGGTACAGTAGCTGACCAAAAAGACATGGTATACGTTACAGGCGTGACCGGAACCAAGGTAGCTAATGAAACTAACGGTGTTCAGTTGACATTGGAACATGCCCTTTCCCAGATCCAAATCTCTGCAAAGAGTGACAATGCGGTTTACACATACCAGGTGAAAGGTATCCGTATCGCAAATGTTGACGGAGAGGCCGACTTCAATGTCGTAAATGGTACGTGGAGCAACAACGCTGCAAACGACCAGATTTATGAAGTGAAGTATGCTACTCCGGTAACTTTGAATGGTACTGCCCAAAGCATCATGGAACGAAAGCAGGATAATGGCACTGACTACAGTGACAATGCCATGCTGCTTCCGCAGGCTGTAGCAACGACGGCTTGGAACGTTGAAAACGACAAGATAAATACCAACAAAGGTACATACATCTCCGTATTGTTGCGAATCACGAAGACGGCTGATAACAGTAACGTTTACCCTGCTGAAGGAACTGAAACTTACGGTTGGGTTGCCGTTCCCGTTTCATTCACTTGGAATAAGGGTAACAAGTATGTCTATACTTTGGACTTCACCAACGGTGCGGGACGTGTTGACCCTGTAGATCCGGGTACGGATGTTGACCCGGGCAACAAGGATCCGGATAAGGGAGACAAGATTTTGGGTGACCCGATCAAGTTCACCGTTACGGTTACTCCTTGGAATCCCACCGATAACGATATCAATATGTAATCCGATATCCATTTAATCAAAAATCAATAATCAAACCGCACTTCCGCCCGGTGGCTGTCCGCACACTCAGCCAAGGCAGGAAGTGCACCCCAGGCCGGACGGGGTTGAATGTCCCTTTCCGGTCACACAGAAAAGACAATCTAAAAAAAGAATAACTATGGCAAATAAAGCGATTCATGTATTGGCGGCAGCGGCCTTGCTTCTTGCCTCGTGCTCCAACGACGACACGGTGCAGGTGGCTTCCGGGAAAGGCATCCGTTTCCGTATGGCGGTGGATATGAACACCCGTGCCCTCTCCGCTGACCTCGCCGGGCTGAAAGCCACCGGCTTCAGCGTGTCGGCGTTCGCCACGGCCGACAATGAGGAGAAGTATGGGTTCCGGAGCTTGCTGTTCACGCACGAGGCGGGCACGGAGAACGACTGGACGTCCGACCCCTTGAAGTATTGGCCGGACGACGGCAGCGAGCTGCGCTTTGTGGCCGCCTGTCCCGCAGCCGCGGACTGGGGAGGCACCTATGAGGGTGACAAGCCCGGTGAACTGAAAGTGACCGGCTTCAGTCCGGCAGCGGACATCACCGGACAAAAAGACCTGCTGGCAGGTTATGCCTCGGGCGATAGGAACAATGCCGCCAAGACGGAGATAGAGTTGCGCCATGTGCTCACGCAGGTAGAGGTACGTGCCAAGAACACCAATGCGACCTACCGCTACGACGTGAAGGCGGTACGCATCGGTTCCGTCCATTCCACGGGCGACTACACGTTCCCTTCGGAAACAAATGCCAACGGCAGCTGGACACTGAAGGACGGAAGCTACGCCTCCTATGCCACCGCAGAGCTGACAGATCCGATACGCCTCACGTCTGACGCGAAAGGACTGATGGACGACAGTGGCACGGCGATGCTCCTTCCGCAACAACTTACGGCATGGGACACGAAAGACGACAAGGAAAACAAAAAGAACGGTTCCTATATCGCCCTGCTGTTGAAGATAACCACTGAAGCGGGTAGACAGGTCTATCCCTCCGCCGAGGGTGAATACGGCTGGGCGGCAGTGTCCATCGGAGGCCACGCGGAGAGCAAGAAGAACCTCTGGCAGCCGGGCGACAAGTTTGTCTACACGCTCGACTTGAGTAACGGTGCAGGGGTAATGCCCCCGGACAGCCCCGATCCCGGTGAACCGGTGCTGGGACAGCCCATCCGCTTCACGGTTACGGTGAATAACTGGGTGATTCGCCATCAGGACGTGAATCTGTAAGACAGAAAACGAATTACGAATAAAAAACGAATGACAGATATGAACTACAAGAACAAACTGATGGGCTTGTCGCTCATCCTATTGGCGGCGTTCTCCGCCTGTACGGACGATGTGGAGAACGGAGGACGTGACTCGGGCACGGACGACCACCGCATCACCTTTGCCGTGGGCACGGAATCCCCCGATGCCCGGACACGGGCGGACGGCAGCCTTCCGGATGCCGCCGGATCATACGAGACCAATTCCGTGGAGATGCAGGGCAAGCTGGACGGAAAAAACGTCTACCTCACTGCCGAAGTCTCTGACGGTCTCCCGGGTGACGACCAACCCTTGACACGAGGTACGCAGGTGACGGGGGTCGCACAGGTGGATGAATTTAGCGTGTCGGCTGCTATTTTAGATGCTAACGTTTTTGAACCCGAGACGTTGGATGTGATGTACAACGTGAAGGTGGCGAAAGACAACGCCTCTTCCACATGGACTACCGGAACGCCGTATTACTGGCCTACCGGCAAGAAACTGACTTTTTTCGCTTGGTATCCTTACAACTCGAAGAACCTGACCATCCCGAAAGACAACAATGTCAAGGATACAAAGCTGTTCTACGAGATACCCGAACAGGTAGCCGACCAAGAGGACTTTATGATGGCCAACAGCTATGAAGTGAGCGAGACATCAAGCGTGCCGATTTTTTTCAGACATATGCTCACGGCGGTGAAGTTCAAGACGAGCAACAACATCCCTGCCTGCACCGTCAAGTCCATCTCCCTGAAAGGAGTGAAATACAAAGGCTATCATAACTGGCAAGCACATGGCAGCGGTATATTACCTTGGGATCCGGATGCTGACACCAGAGACTTCACCTTGGACTTTCCCAATGGAAAGGAGGTAGCCGAGAATACCGAGACCGAACTCACGGGAAAGGGCGAGACTTTCTTCATGATGCCGCAGACATTTGGAGATGACAGCGAAGCCCGTTTGGAAGTGACGTTGGAGATGAATGGCGTGGAGCAGACCATCGGTGCCAAACTGAAGGATCTTGCCAATGCTTATGGTTCGTCAGTTTGGAATCTGACAACAACGGTTACATATAATATCTCGCTCGACCAGAATGTCGAGTTGGAATTGAACAAGGATGTCTTCGTGGCTTCGGGTGCCGACGCCGTGATTTATGTGAAGAGCAACTGTGACTGGGAGTGTACACTGAGCGACCCGAACGGCAGCGCCGCACCGGCCTTGTGCAAGCCGACGCTGAAAGGTAGCACCAGCGGAGTGCAGTCGGACAGTTTCGATAATGAAAACGCGAAACTCACCCTTGAAACCATCCAACCGACCGACACTGAGACGCGCAAGGGCAAGGTGAAGCTCACGTTTACGTTCCCTTCCAAACCGGGAAAGACGGTAGAGAAAGAGGTGACGCTGACTTCCAGTCTGATGGTGGAATATCCGACAGGAAGTGACATCTGGTACAAACTGTCCCAAGGGTCTATGAGTTGCCACGACTTGATGACCACCGATACGCCCACCTTGCCCGATAATGCCGACTTTGCCACGGCTATAGCCAAGGTGGTAGGTGCCGATGTGACATATAGTCGCGAACTGGTAGCGACAAGAACTGGAGGAACTTCTTATGATGGCGATCCGGCCGTCTTCACTTACTTCGGTATCCGCAGAGCCAAAGCCGACGGTTCGACCATCTTGGTGAACCTTTCCAGAATCACCTTGGAGAACTATGGCGGTTCAACTTTCGATGAAAAGAACTTCATGACTTGGGGTGGAACTTACTATCCAATAGGTAGCACATGGACGGTGACCAAAGACAACTATAATGTGAAGACTCACGTAGACGACATGGGTATGGATTTGTCTGTTTGGCAAAACACTGCCATGGGTAACTGGGGATATGACCAAGCGTATGATTATAGTAGTTCTACTTTCCGCTATCCCGGTTACCGCACCATCAAGAATAACAAGTTCGGCTACTACTCCATTGAAAAGGTCTCAAATTGAGAAACAGGCAAGGCAAGATCAATAACAGTTTGAACAATAAAAAAGACAAGATATGAACTACAGGAATAAACTAATGAGCCTTTCGCTCATCGCGCTGGCGGTATTCTCCGCCTGTACCAACGAGATGGAGAACGGCACTCACCCAGGAAAGGGAGACCAGCGTTTGAGCTTCGCCGTAAGTATGGGGGGCACGAACGCATGGAAACCGACAGCCGGCACTCGTGCGGCTTCCGATTTAGGGGAGAGTACGTACGAGCTGGAACCCGTTGAGATGGAAGGCAAGGTGAACGGGAAGACCGTCTACCTTACCGCAGAAGTGACGGACGGATTTCCCGGTGACAACCGGATGATGACACGCGGTACACAGGTGACCGAAGACAGCAAGACGAAAGACAGAATCATGGAGACTTTCGCCGTATCGGCCTATACGGATATTAAGGGTACGCCCGACTTCATATATAATGTGCCGACAACGAAAGGAAGCCCTGAGAACGGTACTACCTATTGGTATCCCGAAGAGAAATTCTACTGGCCGGGCGTCAAGTCCCTGAACTTCTATGCCTGGTATCCGCACACCGCCAACGCGGAGGGCTTGACCGTATCGGGTGCGGACGAGAACGGTACTCCAAAGCTCCATTACACCGCTCCCGAAGACGTGAAGAAGCAGATGGACGTGATGACGGCTGTCGCTACCAACCAGGCAGAACAGGAAGCCATTCCATTGACATTCGATCATGCCTTATCGGCCGTGAAATTCGTGGCAGGAAGCGACCTCCCCAACTGTGTGGTAAAGTCCGTCAAACTGTACAACTTGCAGTATGAAGGCACGTATGATATTGCCTCTTCCACTTGGGCGGAAGTAAAGTCCGATAAGAAAGATTTCACCGTCAGTTGGGGTTATAACGCAGTGGAAGGCACAGAAGGTTCGCCTGTTACTCGGGAAGACGAGACTTTCTTCTTGGTGCCGCAGGCCTTGGACGGTGCAAAGGTGGAGGTGACGTTTATGAATACCGACAACACCGAGTTCACTGTGGGCGCAGCCCTCACTGGGACGTGGGAAAAAGGGAAGACCTATATTTATAAAATCTCGCATAACTTTGTTTACTTGGGTGTATCGAACGAGAAGTTTATAGCCTACGTGGATAAGACGGATGAGATGAAAGATCAGGTAGCTTTCTATATAACTTTCAGCTCGTCTGACCCAAATGACACGCGAATGATCCTTTCTGCTGAAAATTCTGGTCTGACCGTTACCCCTAAGACAATAACACCCGGCTCAAACATCCCTATCAAAGTCTCTTGGGATGGAACAAAAGATTGGTTATATTCCAGTGTGGTGATAACTAAAAGTGTGGGTGACTTCCAAGCTGGAAAAGAAGAAGATAAAGTGCTTTGGATAGCTCGCCCCAATGTCGAAGCAAATCGTGTAGATGGTGAAACAAATATCTTTGAAGAGGATGGCGGGTTCTGGGTTTATTCCGTGCCGGAAACAACCAGCCAACCGTTTAAAGATGAACACTCCGATGGTGACATTATTGAAGTTCAAAATATAACAGAATCGGACTGGTTGGCTATAACCCCATCACCCACTTACAACAAGAATACGAAATACCAAGCCATCTACAATAATGCATCGAAGGGTGACTTCTACTTGCAGACGCTAAGCATCCCGAGTGAGAATCGCTTTGCCTCGCTGCTTGCATGCAAGGAGGATATGAGCAAAAACATCATGTACTGCGTGGAGCAGAAAGCCTTTACCGCCGACTTCGGGTTCAAGGATTGCGAACGCAATATCTCGCGCGAATCGGAGAAATGGAATATCGTGTTGAACGGCGGACATTTCAAGGAGGATGTAACAAACCTGAAAGCCAGAGTGGTAATCTCGTCCGATGTTCCCGATACGCAAATCACAGATTTGGGACGTGACCTTACTTGCGGTGATCCGGTAGCCATATCTGTGGATAAGGCAACATCGACAGGTGTATCTGCCACTCCTTACGTGAAGAAACGTTGGGATAACTTGCAAAACAATACGGCTAACAATGGAACACGCAAGGTAAACGTACAGGTGAAAAATGACAACTTGGACGAGTGGTACGATTGCGGACCTGACGGATTGATGAGTGATAGGTTCACGTGGGGAAATAATTTTGCAATAGGATATAACCAATACCACGGACGTGGTAATAATTGGGATAATGGTGCACTTCCAATAGTCCGGGATTATTATGAAGTGCATCAGAAACACCCGATGTTTGGCTTGCACAGATGGTCTATAATTAGGGACAACGCTGATGCAAATATAATGGGGAACGCCCTATATATGATATTCTGTAGTGCCAGACAGTGGAACGGATGGAATAATAGAAGCATCTACCGCAATAGTATGTCGGGGGAATGGTCATACATTGCATGCAATCAGGCAAACTGCATTACTGATCCTGAAAATCCCAATTACAATGATGTCTATAATGGCGGCCGATTCATCACCATTGGCGTAAATGGTCGTAACTGGAGATGGTCATCTTGGCAAAACTATCCGGGACCTCTTACAGTATGGATTCCGGTAGTATACACTGACTCCCATTGCGGATTGAACGCACGCCCTACAGACGACACTCCCATTCCCGGAACATCGGTTAACGAATAGTGGCAAATCGCTTTAATAACCAACAAGATTATATATACACTTTAATTACATCAAGACTCTCCCCAGCACAGCGGGAGGGATTATGTATAATAACCCTAACAACTTGCCGCCCTTGTGAAAGACCGGCAAGTTACCCTTTATTTCAATAAAATTGAATACAGATGGAAACAACGAAGATATTGGAGACAGAAAAAGAAAACAAGGATGCCGTCCACCTCTATTGGAACGAAGCGGACGAGACTTGGAACGCCTACGGCAAATCGGCGGAGAACGCCCTACGCATCAACCCGGAACTCCGTGCGCTGACGGACAAGGTGGATCTGGATGGTATGCAGGTGACACACCTGAAAGTGACCACCGAACAGTTCGAGCGGTACGGCCTTGCCGACTACTGCGTGGCGGTGGACGACGAGAGATTGAAACTGAAGATACCCGTGCATGGCTGAACGAACGGACATGAAGGACTTCGCCGCAAGGCTTGAGGAAGAGGCGGAAAAGAAGGTGGAGAAGATAGAGGCCGGAGACCTGAACATGATCAAGAAATCATTCGAAGCCTCGTTGGTGCTCGCGGACGCTTTCCTGCAACTGAAAGCCTTCATCGCGGACTATACTTTCCGTGACGAGGCAGAGGAAATCGAGTTCTTCAAGACGCTCAAACCCCGAATCTGCCACCGGCTCATCTACTACCGCAAGATATACAACATCGAGATGAACCGTCCCGTAGGCAACAAGTCGCAGCGAAGCTACCTGATAGACGAGATACGGGGCATCAACCGTTACAACGAGAAACGTTCGGACTTCGTGCGTTACTACCGCTCCGGGCTGACCCACTTGGACGCACTCTATTACCTGCGGGGTAACCTTGACACGGCACTCTACTTGGAGTCGTTCCATCACGAGCGTAATCCGTCTTTCTCGACCAACTGTGACTTCATGACGGCACGGCTTCTCGCCAACGAGCGGCTGATCCGCTACCTGACGAAAGAATTGGAGGTGTTCGAGCTGCGGCAAGCCGAAGAATCGTTGCTGAAGGTGCGCCTGACGTGGAAAGCGACGAAGACGGAACTGACCGAACTACTATTTGCATTGGACAGTCGCAAGGCATTCGGGGATGTCCCGTTGACAAGGCTGTCGGAGTATGTGCAGAGGGCATTCAACATCGAGTTGGACAAGAACCTGTCCCGGACATTCGGCGACCTGCGCATCCGCAATCGGCAGACGCCTTTCCTTGACAGCCTGAAGGCCGCACTGCTCAGGCGGATGAACCGCCCGCTGAACAACCGCCCCGGAGGGCGGAACAAAAAGACGCTTTGAGAAGGATAAGAATTGAATAATAACAAACAGAAACCTAAATAGAAAAGGACAATGAAACAGGTATTTGTCAAACCTCTGTTGCTGCTGCTCGTGATACTGGCAGGGGCATCCTGCGACAAGGACGAGAAGGAAATCGGCTACGACGCGCTGCCCCAAAAGGCGCGGCAGTTCATCGCGCAGTATTTCCCCGGTGCGGAATGCACCCGTGCGGTGCGTGACAAGGACGATGGAACGACCGAATATGAGGCATGGCTCTCGGACGGAGCGGAACTGGAGTTCGACGAACAGGGCGAGTGGACGAGCGTGGACTGCAAGTTCTCCGCGCTGCCGGACGGCATCCTGCCGGAATCCATCGCGACGGACATCACCGCCCGTTACCCCGATGCCGTACCTTACAAGGTGGAGAAACAACCGGGCGGTTACGAGATAGACATCCCCGGCTGGGAACTGTACTACAACTATCAAGGCACGTTCATCCGCGCCGAGAGAGACCTGTAAAACTGCATGAAACACCAATAACTAAAGAGCTATGATCATCTATGACAGCAAAATCGCCCGTCTGCTCCAAGGCCGGCTGACCCCCTACGGTTACGTGACCCTGCCTCTGGTTACCCTGACTGCCCTCCCTTATGGCGAGAACGGCATTTGGGAAGAGATGGAGATGAGCATCCACCGCCGGCAATACACGGAATGTTTTTGTGTGTCCCTGCTGCCGTCCCTGCTTTTGGGCTGGCAGGTATGCTGGGGATTTGCCGCCCTGCCGCTGTTCGCTTACTACCTCCTTTACTGGGCTGAACGCTTGGCTGTCGGCCATTCAGCGTTTGATTACGAGGCAGAAAAAGAGAGCGAGGAAGTAAGCTACTTCGTGGTGCGCAAACATTTCGCTTGGCGCAAGTGGTATTGGAAAAAGGAGCTGCCGGCCATCGACCGAAGCTGGTTCTGCTAAAGGAACAGGACTGACTCCTATACAGCTACTACAAGCGTGGGCTGCTGTCTGTTTAAGTTGTGTTCGGGCATCCTGGGGCCTTCTTTATGATTAAACGAGATGCAGCCCACCGCTTCCTTTTATCACATTCCTCTGGGCGGAAAAGGAAAGCGTGGAAGTAAAAAAGGAAAAAGTGCAATTTAGACATATATACGAAGAGTTACGATGAAGAAAACGGAATGCGTCCTTGTGAAAGGTCGCCAGATGTCCGCCGAAGGGTAGCAATGCCCGTAGGACACAGTTTTTTTGAATTTTTAGGAAAGTTCGTAAGTGTTCGGTGAACTCCCTTGACGAGTAAAGGTAGGGTGTACGTCCTGCTCGGCGCACCTTAAAGTAACATTGAGGGGTATTTACCCGTGCTTGGGCTACCCAAAGAGTGCATCGAGGGGTATTTGTCCGTGTTTGGGTCATCAAAAGGGTACATCGAGGAGTATCTGTCCGCGCTTGGGCTATCAAAAGGGTACATCGAGGAGTATCTGTCCGCGCTTGGGCTATCAAAAGGGTGCATCGAGGGGTATTTGTCCGTGTTTGGGTCATCAAAAGGGTACATCAAGGGGCATTTGTCCGTGCTTGGGCTACCAAAAGGGTACACCAAGGTACATTCATACCTTTTGCCCCACCTAAAGGGCGTTTAGGATAATGCGTAGGAGGCGAGCTTATTGTAAGCTTTCAGATTATCCGGCAGTAATTCTGCCAAGTCTGTTGAGTAGTCATTGTCATAGTCATGGATATGTTCGAGGAAGTAGATCAGCCATGTACGGAAGTCCACACCGGCAGATTTACAGCACCCGAAGAACGAGTAGAGTACCGCAGCATCTTCCGCGGCGTCATGGTTGCCACAAAATAAATAGTTTTTGCGTCCGCACGCCACGGGACGGACCTTATTTTCTTTTTCTTCTGGCATGGGCCCAACAGCCCAGCAGGATAATCCCTTTCTTCGCGTCCAGCAAATCGTATCTTTCGTAACCGTCCGTCTGTATGGCTCCACGGAACTTGCTGAAGAGCTTCAAGACCACCCTACCTGCACGGGAGCCATTATCATAATAGAAAAACTGACGTCCGGTCATAACGCTGCGCACAAGCCAGATGTATCCTTTTACCGTCTTGTGTTTCTCGTCATGTATGACAGGGATTGTAGTCTCGTCCGATTGTATATAGTCCGTTTGTAATATCAACTCCCAGAGTCGGAAGTATAGTGGCCTTAAAAGATCGGCCACATCTTTGAACCAGTCGTTAACCGTCGATGGCGGGAGATGCACGCCTACTCGCCTGAACCTTTCCAACTGCCTGTGGAACGGGAGGTGGTCCACATACTTGTTTATCATCATTTCAGCCAGCAACGAGGAGGACGCATAGCTCTTGGCGATCGGCATGACCGGTACTGTTCCTGTACGGAACTCGTCCGTGCCTTTCCGCTTGGCCGTATGCCGTATTATTTTCCGGATATAAAACCGTTCAGGTTCATACACGAGGACCTCGGTCACTTCCTCTCCGGGAAGAAGAACCCATTCCTCTTCATTATACCCTTCAGGATAAACATGCTCCTCCCTGCGTTCCAGATTTTCAGGGAGAGGATTACGGACCGGACGCTTTCCTGCCATCTTTTTACGGGCGATGACCGCCTCTCTGGTAGCTTGCAGCTCCTTTTCTGCTTCCGCAGCGGCTTCCGCTTCTTCCGGCAACATGTCAAAACCTTCAAAATCCAGCCATCTGTCTTGTGCGTCAGGTTTGATAAACTTTTCCGCTTTCCGCCCATATAATTGACGTTCCAGATATGCCACCCGTTCTTCCAACTTGCTGATCTTTGCCTCCTTTTTGGCGATAATGGTATCTTTTTCAGACAACTGAAGCTCATAAGCCTCCTTTTCCGCAACCCCAAGAGGCTGCGCGGACACCTTTTCCCTCAACCTGCTGTTCTCCCTGTAAAGGCAGTCGCATTTATACATGAGGTCTTTTATAAGGGCTTCGTTTTCTGTTGACGTATTTGACATAACTGTTTCTAAATATGACACTAAGATACGCAAAATCGGTTAAAGGACAATGCGACATGTGTTATAATTTGTTACAATTGAACGTTACAGGCATATTTCTTTTATGCCGTCTGACCTTGCTGCTGTCTATACCCTGGACCATCATTACAAGATCGCTCCAGAAGGTCTCCACGACTTTGATGCGGCCTTCTTCCGTATCAATAGAAGGTACGTGGAAGTACCCTTGTTCCAATTTCATGTGATATATTACCAGTCCACCATATTCCATGTGGAGGATTTTCATAGAGGCGCAATTCCTTGATATGAAAATGAAAGCGTCTCCATCACGCACATTCTTGCCCATCTGATCTGTCACCAGACCGCTCAAAGTATAAAAACTCTTACGCATATCGGTCGGATAAGGATACAGATAATATCTGTTTGACTCGTTAAGACTGAACATCGGCTGATTAACGGTTAAGGTTTAAAAATATAAGGGTCTGTAAAATCTCTGATGACACGGGACCATTTAACCGCACAGTAACACCATTGGGATATACTATTTCACAGACACTTTGTGGCTGTCCGGAAGAAGGAAAATCAGGAGAAAAAAAAGATGCTGGAGCTGGAGTTTTGCCGGACAGGGCATGACCGCCAGCTCCCATTTTAACCGGTATAAACTTACCTTTGGCTGCGGCATTCGTTTTGGGACCTTTCAGTTTTGCTTTCCAAAAGTTGAAACGTTTACGCTTGATTCCTTCATTAGAGCAAAAATCCTTTATTGTTAAACCGCTTTCTTTATATCGGGCATAAATTTCTTTGAAATCGTCCATTGTCCATTGAACTCTTGTCACCATAATTGTATATTTTTAAATCATGGACAAAGGTATTCAATGAAAGGATTATTTATAGGGGGAGTTCACTGAACACTTACTTTGTTTACAGATATTTGCCAGTGTCTTTTCAGATCGGAGAGCCGTCTTTGCCTTCCCTTTCGTTTGTCCTCGTTGATGCCTTCCACCATGATGACAAGATCACTCCAGGTCATGGGGTACGAGTGGGTTTCAGGATCATAAGCGGGGATTTTAAAAGTTCCTTCCTCAAGCAGTTTCTCGTACATCACCAGACCTCCCGTTTCTGCGTGCAGAAGCTTTATACGGTTTTTCAGCCTGTTGATAAAGATGTACACATCTCCATTCCGGACATCCCCGTTCATTTTTTCCCGGATCAGACCGCTCAAGCTGAACATGCCCTTACGCATATCGGTACTGCCGGGGCATAAAAAGTAACGCATGGAGTCGTTCAGGCAAAACATGTTCCACACAGTTTAGTGAGCAGGCTCAAAGCGGCTTTACAACCACCCGTGCCCTTAAATTTCATTTTAATCCCGTTGGGAAGCTCCAGGGATATCTCCGAGTTGTCAGTACATTTACCGGAAGTTTTCTCTGTCTTTTGCGGGCACAAGGCAGGTTTGGACTGGAACGTTGGTGCAGACACATTGTTGTTGTCTATGCTTATCGGAACAAAACCATCCATGCCAGCTGTGGGGACACTTCCAGATTTAAGCTCCTCGTCCGATATATTGAAACGTGAGCGCCAGTCGTAAAACTGGGAACGGTTATATCCTTCATTCGCACAAAAATCCTTTACCGTTAAGTTGCTTTGGCGTTGTCGAAGAAGAATATGGAAAAACTCCTCCCTTGTCATATATTTTGCCATAAATCCTTTTTGCACACAAAGATAAACGGGAAAGGATATTATGACAAGATGTATTTGCTCAACCGCTTACGGATATACGTCGGCTGTTCGCAAAACCACCCGTACTGTGGAGAATGGCTGCCAAACCAAGTTTTCCGAAGGCGGGGCCTGCGGCCTATACGTGGTGCGGGGCACTCAAACAGTCTATTCCAACGTGAAACTGACAGCCGAGAGAGATGCCGACACGGGCGGTCTCGTATGGAAAACTGAAAGTCCGACACCGCTCGCAGGCGGGCTGTTGGACGAACACTATTATTTCTACTATCCCTATCAGGCACGAGCCTCAATACTGGGGCAGGGCGGCTGTTCGCCTTCATCATTACGGTGAACGAGTTAACCGTGCCCGGCTTGTCGGTGCGGAGCGAAACATACACCATCTCCGACAATAAGACCTGCCATATCCTGGAGTCTGTCTGCCCGTGATGTTATCCTCTCATCGAATTCCTGTACTCACTCGGGCTCATTCCATAGTACTTCCTGAACACCTCCCTGAAATATCTGACATCGGAGAACCCCGAGTCATCCGAGATTTCCGTTATCGAACAGTCTTTTTCCCTGAGCAGTTGTGCCGCATATTGCAGCCGCATGGAGCGGATATAGTCAGCCGGGGCATGGCCGGTGAGCGCCTTCAACTTGTTGAAAAATCCGGTGCGGCTCATGTTCTGCATGCCACAGAGCATGTCCACACAGAAACCGGGGTTGTCGATATTCTTCATGACGCATTCCCTTACGGAGGCCATGAATTTCCAGTCCCGGGTATTGTGGCAGTCCGGCGGAACCTGTCCGACTCCGTCCTCAAGACCGGCGTATGCCCGTCTGAGCAGTGCCCGGTTTGCCAGTATGTTCCTGATATTCGCCCTGAGCACGTTTATGCTAAACGGTTTGGTGATATAGGCGTCAGCTCCGTTTTCCAGCCCCTCCAGCATGTCCTTCTCATCTCCCAAGGCGGTCAGCAGCATGACCGGGATATGGGATGTCTCAATATCGGATTTGACGGACGCGCAAAGTTCGTCCCCTCCCATTTCAGGCATCATAACGTCCGAAAGTATCAGGTCCGGATTGTATTCTCTCGCCACAAGCAGCGCGTCCCGTCCGTTGGAACAGGTTTGGACCAGGTATTCCTCTTTCAGCAGCCCCTCAAGGTAGGTCCGCAAATCGTCATTGTCCTCCACAATAAGAATACGCTGCCGGTCCCCGCCGGTCATTGTTGGAAGGATCTCACGCATGGGGCCGCAATCCGGTCCCATGCGGGTTTCCCCGGTATCCTGTTTCCTGGGCGAAGCAACGGGGCATGCCTTGTCAAGGCGTCTGCTCCTCAGGGGAAAAATAACACATACCATGGTCCCCTTCCCCTCGGTACTGGTAACGCGGACCCTGCCTCCGTGCAGCCTTACCAGCCTATGTACCATCATCAGTCCGACACCGTTTCCCGCCACTTGCAGATTGACGGCATTACTGCCCCTGAAATGGTTCCTGAACAGTTTCTTCCGTTCCTCAGGTGGAATGCCAATCCCCGTGTCTTCCACTTCCACACCCCATACATGCCGGTCCGCGAAGGCACGGACCTGGATACTCCCGCCCCGTGGAGTGTACTTCAGTGCGTTGGACAGTATATTCTTCAATATAGAGTCCATTTTGTCCTTGTCAAACCGGACATTCAGGTAAGGGAAGCCGCTCTCACGGGTGATATCGATGTCCCTGATGGAGGCATATGTGCGGAATGCCTCACAGGTCGTCTCCAGATAACTGTTGAGCTCATATTCCGAGACATGAAGTCTCAAGGTGTAGTTGTCCGTACTCTCGAAATCTATCAGGCTGGTGACCAATCCCAGAAGTCCGTCCACGCTTTTCAGGGCCATCCGTACATTGTCCATCCCCTCCGCCTTCACCATGTCTTTCTCCACCACCTCTTCCAGCGGAGCCTTGATCAGCGTAAGCGGAGTACGGACATCATGGGCAGTATGTATGAAGAAGCACGTCTTTTCGTCTGATATCCTTTTCTGCCTGCGCAACATGGCAACACGAAAAGACACCACCCCAGCCAACACACACAATGACGCATATCCGGCAATGGCCCATGTACCCGCCCACAGCGGCCGGGCGACACTCAGACCGAGGCTTCTTTCCTCATACACCTTGTATTTCTCCTCATTGGAGACGGCACGGATACGCAGGGTGTAGTTGCCTGGGGGCAGGCTCGTGAACTGTATCCGCCCGCTCTGGACCGGATGGCTCCAGCCCTCGTAGAGCCCCTCCAATTTCCATGAATATAGGATGTTCGAGGGATAGTCGTAGTTGATGGAGACAGCTTCCAGGGAGAAGGTATTCTGGTCATATGCAAGTTCCAGCCTGACGGTATTGTCAATATCCTCCCTCAAGGGGGATCCCTTGTCCCCGGGATAGACGGGGCGGTAGGAGATCATGAAATCCCGCAGGAGCATCCGAGAAAAATGCGGGGCGGGTATCCTCATGTCGGAGGGGAACATGACGGCTCCGGTGTTACTCCCGAACACGAAGCTTTCCCCGTGCCGGAAAGTGGATACCCCGGCATTGAGGCATACGCTTGCCAGCCCTTGTTCTGCCGTCCAGTTTCTGAAAGTGCCGCTCTCACGCCGGAACAGGGCCACGCTGTTTTCGGTCCCCAGTAGCAGGGTGCCGTCCGCACGGGGGACAATGGTATGGATGTTATTGGATATCAGGGCGCAGTTCTCGGTCTGGTATTGGCGGACGAACCTGTCCTCCACGCTGTCATAGACGAGAAGTCCCGCCCCGCCGGTGCCGATATACAGGAGCCCGTCCGGTGCCTGGTACAGTGCATAGACATGAACCGCCTCGACTGGAAATGCGATATGTCTGCAGGTCCCCCCGTGCCCGTCAAGCAGGTACAACCCCATGCCGGTACCGATCCACATCCATTCCGGAGCCTTCTCCAGTATGGCGGTGATGGGGCCCGGGACCGGGTACAGGCGTACTGTGCCGTCATGGGGATCGAAACGTTTGAGATTGTGGCAGCCCCCTGTCCATATACATCCTCCAGAATCTTTTCCGATGTCATTGATATACTGGTCTGGACGCCCCTCTGCTGCAGAGGTTGTGTAAAAAGTAAGCATCAAGTGTTCTTTGACATATTGTATTAAAAAGG